>Ga0210059_1002625_pt1 | contig 28294 bp, 20 predicted proteins | sample Ectturendosymbi2_FD_188042 | JGI IMG/M metagenome (GOLD analysis project Ga0210059, IMG submission 188042) | Ecteinascidia turbinata endosymbiont from Florida, USA - Sample 2 (SPAdes) (version 2) | ecosystem: Host-associated > Tunicates > Ascidians > Unclassified | place: Key West, Florida...
TTCCAAGTCTGGAAGTATTCACCTACAGTTGCCATGTCCTTGGTCAGCACCCCTTCCACTGCCTGCCAGTCTCCATCAGCATGCATGATTGCTAGATCGTCAGCATATGCATACTTTCTGGAGACGGTGGTTGGCAGGTCAGAGATGTAGGTGTTGAAGAGAAGGGGCGCCAGGACAGATGCCTGTGGGACGCCGTATCATAACCTGCTTCTTTTGCCGTTTCCGGTGGTGAGGGTGAAGCTACGATTGCCGACCATCTCCATGATCATGCGGACCATGTGTCTATCAGGCAGCAATAGGGTTGCCAGATCACTTGAAATTTTTTCAAGGACATTTTGTTTTTCAAAGAGATACGGTGGATTATTTTCATACTTTCATGGGTGTCAGCAGGAGGAGCGAAACGGGCATTCCCCCCCCGGAAATTGGACTAAGAACTAAGAACTAAGAACCAAAAATTTTTCGAAGATCTGAAGTCAGCATCTTGATTCCGATTAACTGATTTAATTCTTGCAATAACATTTTATTTACCGGTATGGCACTCACACTGCACAAGAGCCAGCTTCACTGTATTGATGTGATGCAATGATGAGCTTGCTGTTCACTCATGCCCACTCCTTCGTCTGCAGACTCAAACGTTACGAAACTTGCGAGCGCATTTTCACTGTTGCTCTTTGTTGCCTAACAATAACATGGCAACGAATCTTCAAAGGTTCACTTCAACGTACGATAGTTAATGCGTTTTTCCGCGTGTGACTATTGACCTCAGACATCTTTGACAGGTGATGCAGCGATACAGTTACTCAATGGTGGAGCCAGCCCAAAAGATTTTGGGGGGCCAAATGTTTGATTTTAAGCGAGCAACAGTATTTTGTTTGGGATACTGCTTCTCAAAGCGCAAAATGACAACTTATTCTAAATATTTTGGGGGGCTTGGCACCCTAAGCCATCGTTGTTTCATACTGTGTGAAAAGAAGCATGAGTGAATCTGTAGGAGAGCTTCCACAAGTTTGAAAAATCCATTATAGTGTGAGATTGTGAGTGCGACCAGTGTGCCTTAGTGGATAGCTTAATCAAGCTACGCTAATGCAGGATTCTTTTCACACAGTATAAAACTACGCGGCTTGTTAGAAATACCTCTGTGAAAGGCTTGTGGGAATAAGGCTTAGTTCTGACTTCTGAGCGAGTATTAAGTGCAAAGCTATATTGGTGTTCTAATTTCAGTAAATTTTCCGATAGTCGTGTCAAGATACAGATCCATTTCTCATTTTTTGAAACAGTTTTGCGAGAGTGTCTAACTTTCATGTTTTTTCACCGCTAATCTTGTTCTGGTCGTTGAATGTTCTTAAATTATGACTTATTTGTAGAAAGTGCTCTCAAAAATGGATATTAGGAAGTGTATGAAAAGAAAAAGCATTTTTGATAGGCGAAGTGTAAAAAACAATTCGGACAAAAGATTTCAGAAGTGAGTTCTGTTCAATCAGAACAGACTAAGGAGAGAACCGCAAACGTATTTAATGACAGTTCAGGTCCATTTCAGACTCACTTGTGTGAATATGCCCCAATTTAGCAAAATCTGTAACGGATCACAGAAAGTACACGTTTGTGGCAATTTCGTATACCGCTCCACTTAAAAAGATTTCAAAATAGATGCGAATGAAGAGTGTGCTTTCATCAGCCCCGTCGCCACGGGGGAGATTTGGTGGCCTTAGCCCCCCCGAAATTGAAATCTGAAACACTATAAATGCGTAGAGGTTTTGTCAAATTTTAGATTTAGAATGTCAAGGTCCCTGCACAAAGGTAAAGCCCCCCTACTGAAGACTTTCTGGCGACGGTTCTGGCTTTCATTGGGCATTTTTTTGTGGTGTAGAAATAGTAAAGCGTTTTGTGAACATCCGTTTGCATTGTAACGTCAGCAACCTGAAAAACATAAGCAAAATATCGACATTGCACCTCCCCTGGTAAAATTTCTGCGGACGCCTATGGCTACTTTCACCCTTTCGGCAAGTTTTGACGTATGGAAAACAGTGGGCGGGCAAAATGTTTGATTTTGGGCGAATAACACTATTTTGTTTGGAAAAACGCCCCTCAAAGCACAAAAAAACTATATTTTCTAAAAATTTCGGGGGGCATGGCCCCTTTACCCCCCTGGCTACGGATATGAGGGGACTGTCAGGTGACGACACAACCGTTCTTGGATAGTGTCCTCTTTTGCTACACAAATGAAGATGAAACAGATATACACATTGTTCTGTTCATTTGCATTGTTTTTTCTTGGTTTTTGAATGTTCAAAAGTGATCAATAATTCAAAAATGAACCGGAAAATATTCAAGGACAACAAGATGTTTTTCAAGAATCAAGGACATAACGAGTTTTGATAGCAAATTCAAGGACAGTCCTTGGCGCTCAAGGACGTCTGGCAACCTTAGGCAGCAATCGCAACAGCTTGCAGGTGAGGCCGCGGTGCCATACAGTGTCGTAGGCTGCTGTGAGGTCGACAAACACAGCTCCGGCCTTATTTTTAGCCGAAAAACTATCCTCGATGTTCTGCGTCAGCAGGGTGACCTGGTCTACGGTCGACCTCCCGTGTCGAAAGCCCGCCTGCTCCTGAGGGAGCAGTGGGTCTATGATTGGGTGGACACGAGCGTAGATGAGTCTCTCGAGGATTTTAATGGGAACACACAGCAGAGGTATGGGACGACAGCTCTTTGGGTCCCCCAATGGCTTTTCTGCATAGGGATCGCAGCTATTAGTGCTCTTCTCCAGATCTTTGGAATTTTGAGTTGGAGCATGCAGGAACTGAGGAAGTCGCAAAACCAAGATTTCAGAGCCGACCCGGCGTGAGTGCAGCAGCAAGCTCCTCCGGCCTAAAGGGTTCAGAGATACTGTAACCCTCAGGTGTTGGAATCTTCCATCGGTCGGACAGCTCTTTGTTGACCAGCCTGGTGGACTCTCGGTCCCCGGTCCTGTATGTCCCGTTCTTCACGAGTTGCGTGGCGATGGACTTCACGAGTTGCGTGGCGATGGAGTCTGTTTGGCCGTAGATTGTAGGCTCTCGCAAAAATCCTGGTATGCCCCCTCAATGTTTGATGTGTTCAGGCTTCTGTTTGTCACGCAAATGAAATTTTCATATTACAGGTTGATTTGTATCCGGGAATGCTGAAGTTTTTCGTGGCATTTACGTTTCTGCTTTACTCTGACATCACGGGTGTTTTTGTACAGGGATCGGGTTGGTAGTGATGATGCTATTGGTACAATTAATCTGAGCGTGGACGACATCTCGTCAACTGGAGAGGACGCCACGGGAGCGGGTAAGTCTAGCATTGTCTTTCGCATTTGAAACATCTCTTACACCAGTTTCATGGAAAAATTCCGTTTGAGTTGACTGAAGTGCTCCTTGCATGTGTCAGTGTCTGCATGAATTAAAACTGTTTTTTTTATTTGACCTGATGGTGAGGTCTGCATGAATTAACACTCATTCATTGTCTAACGGAGAAAGTGGTAGTTTTATCATTTTATGAGTTTGAAGAGGCTGATTACATGGTGCTTATTTGTATTTGATTTTCTCGAGCTTTATTTGCTTTGATATCACAAACCGTAACCTGCTACTGTACTGTGGATGTCTTGCACGTGTGTACTCGTCAAAATGAATGTTATATTTCTCACACAAATTGGTTTCTGTTTGTTTTTACCATGCATGCTTTCAAAGATATCGATGAAGACGCCTTCGATACTCTGGAGGGTTTGTTGTTGTTTTCGTTTTGTTGAGTGCATCGTCCTATCACTGCTAAACGCTTCATTTATGGTGGGCTTTCCATCCAATGTGTGTAGTCTTTTGACGATTTGCTTCTGTTACAATTGTGGCTGTTTGAATGAAAGCGGGAGTTTTTGTTTAAATCAAGTAAAAAATGTAACGTTTGACGTGCACGTAACTTTTTATTTGTAAGTACATTGGCGTGTACAATGAAACGACATGCCAAAGACGCAGCTTGTTTCAATACGAACTGCTAACATTTTAAACTATTATCACATTTTTATCTGGCCACTTATACAGTTGGGCATGCAGTTTTCTCAAATATATTTATATAGCCGATCGTAATAAATCCAGGTTTCCTTCCCACGTTCGGACCTACATTCGTCAACTTTTATGGATCTCCTCGAGAGTTCTCAGAAATTAGTGACAGACTTGACGTTCTCAACATGGGAAAGGTATTTCTTTCGTAACGAGAACATTCCAAGCTATGCAGGTTGTGGACTTGTGGTTATGCAAACGAGACAATACAATATAATTAAGACAATCGTCTGTCCACCAGATAACGACTGTTTGTTACTGCTGCTTTCTTGCACTCGTGCAAAAACAGAGCGCTATTTTTGTGCCAACGTTTTACTGCTGGAAATCCATGATCTAACTTTAGCGAGTAGGTGCCAACTTCAGAAAAGGTTTCGAAACTTTAATGCTTACGGTGGGGGCAGTAATTTGCAATTAAAATCCGGCTGTCATGACGCCAGCTCTTGCTGCTGTGAAGTTGAAAAGTAAGATTTCAAGTTGGCCATAGACTTGACGACTTTCTGTGGTCTTCATCATGATGCCAAAATTACTTTCAGGGTGAAGGTTGTGCTTATCGCGGCAGAGCTATGGTTGAGCTGGTTACAACACTGGACGAGGAAGGCCAAGATCCAAAGCCAGCTGTCGACTCAATAGATGAGGAACAAGTGCGGATAGTGCAGGTTGGTAAAGAAAATCGCGAGTGGCCTATGAAAACAGTGAGAAATCGCTTACGAAAATTCATGCAAACAATGCGAAATTGATATTTCCCACGCAAAGACCATCGCGAGTTTTTGTTTCAGTTGTCAAACAATATGTTTGAACAGCAACATAAGGGTTGGTGAACTTATCTACTTGAAATTAGATGTGGTCATTGAACACAAGCTTAAAGCACCACTCGACAGTTGCCCCTGTTCCCTGCAAATTTAACGTGCTAGCGTTTGAACTATAGTGTATTTGAAAAATATGTGTTATTTGTATTCACATACTAAAGGAATTGTGAAGCATCTGAATTCTAGAAATTATTACCATACAATAGTTTTAACATTTTTTTATCTGATAGCAAGACATGTTTAGAACAAAATTTTCTGGGAACAATAAAATTTAGGGGAGGCAAAAATTGGGGGAGCTGCCTCCGCCTGTTCACCATTACAGTGTGTAAAATAAAGAAGCTTCCATTTTACTGCGACTAAAATAATACAATTTTCGCCGATGCGCGTGGTGCACCTTCACGGAAACAAAAAATAAAAAGTGAGCGCTTAGGAAACAAATTTGATGACAGTGATTTGTTAGTTTATTGCTTTTCAGCAGAACCTTCCAAGTCCATTAGAAAAAGTGGTGTTGTGCTTACACTTTGCGTATTTTAAAGATGGCTACTCAATGCTGTTTGCGTAATATGTATAGAAATTCAGTTTATCTCTCAAAAATGTATACTAACCCACAAGAAACATTATCTTCAGTTTGTTACATTTGCATATGCACCTAAAAATCAAATCATGAATGAAGTTAGTACAACGGCAAGATTTTTTCTTTCAAGTTACTTTAACAGGATGCAAAAGGTGTGGTGGATCAATATTTAGCTGTACGAAATGCCAATTTTCATGTGGCAGATAAAAATGGTAAAATCCAGAAAAAATGGGCAGAAATTCGTATGGATAGGGACAAAGCACATAAAAATCGTCAAATTGAGTACAACCACGAAAAAAGTTTGTTGAGGTTATGTAATGTATTCAAAACATTACCTATAATTCTTAAGTTAACGAATAGTTCGGCAAAGATTGTGCAAACGTGTATGGACGGCTATGGTTCAGTTCAGGCAATCTGTTTTCAACGTTTTTACGCAGAAATACAAAAGGCGTCGTCGCTACAGGCTGGTTATGGCGCTCACCAGCGCTGGTCAAATCGACAAGATGTACGAAGGTGTTGAGTTTGAAGTGTCGATGGGAAATCATGGAAACAAATTCGAAAGTGACCTTGGTGCCTCTGTTTCCACAACTGAACCACAGAACCCAGTATTTGACGGTGACCTGCGTTTACTGTCTTTTGTCCATTTCAGTTGCTAATCCACTTTAGGGAAACTGCTTGTGGAGCGACATAACTCCTTATATTGGAGTCTCCATTCGTTTTACTTTTCTTCTTGCATCAATTGATAGGCTTGCTTATCCAAAATATGTGTAATAACGAATTCATTTGCCAGTCTGTACTAAGCACTCACAGTAAAGCTGTGAATTGGAAACATTATTAAAATATGTTAACAAAATAGCAACATGAAGTTTTTCCTGAAGTGTAGTGTTGAACTATAAGAAACTTTAACGCATTTCCAACTCGCAAAACATTTGACTTGTGCAATTGCAAGAGTGATTTTATAGTTTTAGCAATTAACGCATATTTTGTATAAAATTTTTCCAATAAGGTGTAAGGTACCATTTCATGTCATGGGCTTCGAAGAAACCTGTGATGATGGTTACGTCACAATGGGAGGATATTGGTTTTCGACTCTTCGCTCTCAATTTTATACTGAGGTTGATTGACAAAATAGTGAGTGGATACAACTGTTCATAAATATGACGTGTGCCTTTCGTGCTGCTGGTATAGATCAGGGGTTTCCTAACTTTTTTGCCAGACGGTCTCATACGCTATAACACAACAGTTCGAGGGCCGGACACCTTACGTAATGTGATTGTTTCGAGACAAGTTACATTCTAACAAATCAACTAATTTTTCGTATATATATTATTTTTTCATTATTATTGACAAAATGTCTTTGCGGCCGGAAGAAGCAGCTTCGCGGTCCGGGTAACACGGCTCCGCGGGCCGAAGTTTGGAGACCCTGGTATAGATTACAACGATTGAACAACTGTGGTTGGGCCATCTGTAAAAAACGGTTTGCTTCAAACCAGATTTTTGCATCCATTTTCAACTCGCTCCCTGTGCACATGTAGCAGCCAACACCAAAACCGCTCATTGTCATATCACTCTTGAGACCAGGCTAACGTATCAAATACTGCATTTAGGATTTTCTTTTCCAATTTTGAAAACGCGCTAGTTCAGATTGTGCATGTATAAAATCTACTTAGCCGAAATTAAGCATCTTAACAACCACCATAATGGTTGCAGCTCTGAATCGTACGTATGAATTGTTCAGATACGTAGCAATATCTGACATTGGTGTAAGAGAATTTTGAAGAAGTTCATCACCTAAAGAGTTTCTTCACTGTGATGTGCAAAAGCACATTTTTTGCGTTCTGTTTTGAGGATTGTCGCAAGAACCATATCCTTCTGAATGAGCATAAATGCTTGAATGGGAATGATTAACGCTTAGCGCATTTGAAACACGGAAACAAGCTTACGCACTCTGCAAAACAATTGAACTAAAAATTCGATACTTACCGAAACTAATGGTTTCCAAGCCAAGAATCAAATGATACGATCTTATCAGAACATATCATATTCGCAAAGAATTCTTATTCAAATTAACTAAAAATTGGTGCATTTTTAATTATGGAGGATGTACAATTTTACGCAATACATGTAGTTTTACTGTTGATATTTGCACAGTTGCACTGGGAGTTGCCAGAAAAATTGCTCTGGTTTTCTTGTACAGTCATGCCAACATTTCATATAGCAGCCTGAAGTGATTTTTTGGCTAATATTTAGACAATGGACTTGCAAAGAGTCAAGCACCTCATGGACGAAAAAGCCGAAGAGATCGAAATCGCATCAGAAATTGTAGCATTGTTGGATATGATTATATTAGAAACAGGGTAAATATCTTGTCTGCTTGTTATTGGTTTTACAGTAGCATTTGATGAATATTGTACTGGACAAATCGGACTCGTTTGTTTGAAATATGTAAGTTTCAAGGTTGTCATCAAATAACGTGATTCGGAAAAATGTCAATGCATATAAATTAATTTCCATATCACAATCATGGGCGTCGGAAGGGGGGAGCCAACGCCCCCCCTGGATTTTGAAAATTTTAGCAAACAAAGGTTGTCTTTTCAATTTCGAGGGCTAAAAACCAATTTCAGCACTTTGGCCGCCCCCTGGAAAAATTTTGGAAAAATCCCCTAGTGCCCTACCCCTGGAAAAAATCCTTCCGACGCCCATGATCACAGTTCTGAAATTTCTGTTTTAAAGCACTATTTTCCTATTTACGAATTTTACGGATACAGAAAAAATCGTAGTTATGGGTTCGACAGATGTTCCACATTTTTCACTCAAATTAGTTGATGTTTTTTTAGGAAAAAGCTTCCAGATCCGCGCGGACGCACAGCGTCTAACCAACTGGACGTGCGTTTGTATAGCAAACGCATTCAAACTTTTCAGCTGGTTAATCAAGAAGCCAAGGACTTACGACAAAACTGTAGAGACGCGGAAGAAGCTGTTGCTGCCATTTACGATTTTCTTGATCGCATCCAAAGAGTTGCAATTGAGGTACAAAAATCTTTCTTCAACACTTACCATAGCACTAGGGTAAATCTTTTCCTGTGCAAATTTTGGAACTAAAGTTGATTTATGTTTTCAGCCCCAAAACAGTTTCCCGGATGTGATAATCTGGATGGTCAGTGCCAACAAGAGAATCGCCTATGCCAGGTAAAGTTCAGGGTTTTGTGAAAACCGTGTTTTTTCAACAGTTTTCGGGTTATAGATTTTGTTTAAAGATAACTTGTTGTCGCTATCGTTGCTCAGTTTGTATTTAAACCAATTACTCAAGCAGACAAACGGCGTAAAACTCAATTTAAATTGCTTTGGACTCATCTGTTTCTTATTGTTAGTTTTTGCAGCAGTTGCTACCCAAGAAACGGCTGTACAAGCTTTAAGAAAAAAACAAATCATTTGGATTTTAGACCATCAAAATTTATTTTCGTATGCAACGATACTTCTAATCAAGAGGTGAAACCTGGCGCTTTCATAACATATCATTTTGCAGAATACCGGCCTATGACCTCTTGCATTGCCAAGATAATCCGGAGTTTAGTGGAAGATACTGCTCCAAACCTCAGAACATTTTCCTCAAGGTACAGTTTGCGGTTTCAAAGTTGCGATGGCTTTAATCTCTGACAAGTGTAACGTTCCTATCAATTCATTATTCGAGCAAAAAACTAGAAACAATTTGTGAGGTTTGCTAGTTCAGTTTGTATTCATTGCCTTTCAGTATCCAACCACTAAGGCAAGCAGCAAGAAGAAGTACAAGATTCCATGCCAGCTCAGAGTCTTCGCTTGGCTTGGACGTGCCATCGATCAAGACGTGTTTGACTTCAAAACAACTGGTCAAATAGCTGTGTATGCGCATACAGTAAGTCTGTCTCATGCACTCTGCAAGACTTTAAACAAGAAGCTATTTGAAACAGTTTTGCTGCTAACAATAGTTTTAATCTCCAGAAAAGCTCATATTGTTTCCAATTTTTGCCTTGATACCATGTGCTGCAAGTCAGATTATCGGATAAAAGCTAGTGTGGCGTCAACATTTTTGCTAAATCAGTATAGTCCGAGAGTCTCACTATTTTCATGTCGCATTATTGCTACCTGTTTTCGAGGTGAATTGAAAATACAGGCTTTAAAATAAAGAAATCTTCAGACATTGTTACCATTTTTGAGATATTTTGTCACGTCTGTGATCAATAACTATCTTGCGCATTGTGCTTTTGCAGCATATCCCAAAAACCCTGACTTATGCAAGTAACGTGAAGAGCATTTCCGAACGTGTGTACGAAACTTTTTTTATACAAGAATAGTTACGGCAGAGCCTCCCCTTTTTCCTATGCCACAAGTGTCACGCAGTTTTGTGATGCACGTTTTGTGATGCACGTTTTTGTTGATTTACGACCGATGCGTCTTGACTATTTCATGCTGCGAACTTTTTTTGCAGTTTGAAATGGAAAGCAAAAATGTCATAAAAGGATGGACATCTGACGGCTACAAAGACATCACAGGAGCTGTGAGTGTTTGATGCAGGGATGTAGTGCTAAAAAAGATGTTTAGTAACGTACCCAAAAAACTAGCCGTTCTCAGCAGAACTTAAAACTCACACCTTCAAAATCAATTTCATTACACTACAAAAAACATTCGCAGTTTTTTTCACATTCATCCTTTCTGGGAGCTACACAGGAAATCTGTGTAAAAATACACATTTTCAAGTCAGGTTACTATGAAACGAATATGAAAACGCGTTCCCGACCCACTACACCCTGGTTTGATGCAATTGATTACGCGTAAATCAATTTTGATATGTGTAATTTCTTGCAGTTGTCGTTTGAAACAAGAATCCGTATTCGTAATTATTCGATTGTTAGCCTCCATTGCGTGCGTGTGTAAGCCATATAACATGATCATGTAAAAGAACAGAAGCTGCCATTGGATGCGAATTTAAGTCACATTACCAAACATTTTACAAAACTGCGATAATAAGCTCTCCACCACACAATCTCACAAGTGCTGTTTTTGGATTTTCTTTCTAACATCACGTGTCATTGTCATCGTGTCATCAACAAAATCGTCAATGCCACTTTCGGCGACACCAGTACCTGTACACTCATTTCGTAGGCAGGGAATTTCGCTGCATCATCAGTTCTGGTATCTCACACGTAGTATAAATTAATTATTTTTGAAGCCTTTGACCCACGCTTGAGCAAACCAACGACTTTGAGTCTTTGTTGCGAATGACTGGGTGTTTTTTCCGTCAGAATTGTTATACACGCCTCTACGAAAATGGTATCGCAAAACTCAAGAAAGTTTGATTTTAACAGCTTTTTAATGCAGGCGTCAAGTGGTTTGCAAGTACTTTGTACAGCCACCAGGAATAACTGATTTTACTGTATCATATCGTTTCAAATGTTTCTTCATATCATCAGAAATGTGACATTTGAAAGAATCCCACGCACACAAACATGCTTATCGAAAAGGAAGAATCACTCCATACTCGTTTCATCCACCTTCCGATTCATTTGTAGTGGAAGCTTGTTCAGATCTTTTTGCTTTTTGTTAAAATCGGAAAAGATTATGGAGTTTCTTTCGAAGTCACATGGTACCCATTGCTAAATGGCTATTCGCCTTCTGGTTGAAATTGAATTGATGTCCTGTGGAAACGCAATGTCCGGTGGCAACGCAAAAAACAGGAAAAACGAAATTTTACGAAAAAAGGATTAGCAAATTCGCGAAGTCTCACACCTTGCAACTTGCACAACAAAAGTACCTTTTGTTAAAATATTTTGAAAATGTCTTGCCTACAATGCCCAGACAGGTCTATTAATCTATAAAAAACATCATGCACATGAGTTTATTTGGTCTGCTGCGCACGATTTTAATGTGCGTGAATTTAATTCTCATCTCTCTTAGCCTAAAAGCAAATCTTCAGGGCGAGACCATAGACCAGTGGTAGGCAAACTGAGGCTCGCCGGCATGTTTTATGCGGCTCTTCTAGCTGGATAGCAATATCTCAAATTGACAGAGAGTTGTTCCTCATACTCAATGTTTGTTTCATTTATCAGTGTTTTCATAGAAGTTCGTAAAGTTAGTTACCATGCGGGGAGTCTGCGCAATTTGATAACAAAAACAGTGAGCCAAAAGCCCAAGTTAGGCTACATAAGTTGCTAGTACAAAATCAAAAATTTTCAAAGAGACATGTTCTCAAAAACATGACATTTCCCAATGTCACAATGAGAACGAATTCTCTTCACAAAGTGGCAATCGCAGACTACAAAGGAGAAGAATATAAAAATACATTTGTAAGGCTATGGAGGAGTTCCAAGCCATATTTGACCATTTACAGGAGTTAAAACCATGTTTTACAATCCTTCTAAACTAATTCAACAATATGAATGTAGGCGGTGATGGCTATTCAGTTCTCCAACCGTTTGTCACAAACTTGTCTGCTGTAGAAACGAAACTTTTATTTTGTGTAATGAAGTTTTTAAATCAAAACATCGTGCAATCCTAACAAAGAAAGACTTGGGAGAATTAAGTCGCACAGCTTTAACAAGGAATTGTGAAGATTTTTGGCACTAGTATTAAAAAAACCTAATATGAATAAATAATGCGTTTATTGTGTTTCAATTATTGCAGATCACTTCATGTAAAACTTGCATTCTTTACCGTGTTTATATTGAGACTGCAAATCGATTTTGCGGCTCGCTGGTCTTTTTGGGTTTGTGCAAATGACTCTTTTATTGAATAAGTTTTCCCACTCCTGCTTTAGACGATGCTATAACTTGCCACTACCGATCAAATCCTTGTTCAAGATTTACTCAATGAACAACTAGCGTGACGCTGTTTTGATAGTGCATTGTAGCAGCGACAGACCTATTGGCAAAGTACACTGGGTTTGTGCTAACATATTATGTATCATCCAAAGTTACCTCATACTCATGAATAATCCCACCTCTCAATATTTTTTCTTTTTATATTGATAATAATCAACCACTATCATAACGAAGTAACTCAAAATAGTTTGGCATTGTATTTGGTGATAAACTTAATTGGAAACCTCAAATAGAGAAGTTGGTAATGCAACTTTTAAATCATGTGGAATTTTTTCCGAATTGAAACACTACGCCAACATTTGAAAATTACCTCTTGCCGAGGTGCATGAGGTGACGTTCTTGCCCAAAGACCACTGCGGCGATTTTCTCAATGGCTGTGGATCGATCACTCAATATTGTGAATGAGAACAAGGCGCTCTATCCCCTATGAGCCACTGCCAATAAATTGAATAAATATGTTAAACGGTATACGTCACGATCACTCGATGTTGCTAGTATTTTTTAAATGCTATATGTTAGTATGAAGGCCCATATTGTGCATATGACTTTGATGCCATCTATTACTGTATATTCCGTTACTTACACTGTGTTTATTGTTATTATCTCAGTACTCACTCCCCAAGGATTCCTTTTCGTGTCCACCTGGTTGGCAATGGGATGGCAAGTGGCATGTGTCTTCCGATGTTCCGATGCTTCAAGATGAAGGTTACATCAGTTTTAAAGAGGTATATTGGCATTTCTGTTGTCTAATAAGGATGAGATGATGTTAGCTTGCTCGCTAGATAAGGCATTATATACTAAGAAAGATACGTAGATCGTGGATACACTGCATTCGTTATAGCTGCAGATCGTTGTTTGATAAATTAATTGTAAGCTGCTGAGAGAAATGCAAACTTTGGTCCATCGCATCTTTTTGTGATGCCTGGATCAATTAGTAACAGTGAATTTCATAGCAAACAACTCAGCAACAAAAGGTAATTGTTCACAATTACCTGGGGAACGAAATGAGTCACTGTTAAAAGTGTAACATATATGTTCAGGGGCGTAACGAGGATAGATCGCGCCCGGGCCAAGAAGCAAGTTTGGCGCCCCTATGTTCAAAACGGAGGTTTTTCGGAAGCAAATGTACTGTATTGAAGAAAGTACTTGTAACATTGTTGGGACTTTTCGGCGCCCCCCTGCAGTGATTTGGCGCCCCCATATTGACTCGGCACCCGAGGAATTGCGCCCCTCGTTACGCCTCTGTATATGTTTTACTCTGCGTCAAGGTCATTGTAAAGTCGTAAAATATAAAAGATTGTAATTTGATGCTCGCAATATAAAAGTACTTCCTGAGCGATTCTTATCACCATGTGCTTTTGTTTTTATGGCAGTCATGTTGAAAGGAAGGAGTTCATGCTTTCAAATCTGCTTAGTGAAAGTGAATGACAGCTGATATTAACTTCTGCAATTTGCATTGTTGTTTTTAAATGAAAGCAGATTATAACTTATTCAGCTACGTCGTCAAATCTTTGAAAGCATCTTCTCGAAATGCGTCAGCAACAATATATTCATCTAGCAGCAATATAAGCAAAAATACAAGAATCATCTCTCTTCAGCCTTATATTGTTGTCTTAATAACTATGCGTCCTAAACTTAGTTGATGGACCTAAGTACTGTAGTTCAGAATTTGTACTGTGCGCACAAATTCCGTGATCTTTGGCGATGCAGGAATGTTGGGAACACCAATATCGCTTCCCAGGAAGTGACTGGCAAGATGAAAAGATATTGAACTCTAGAAATGAGGTGGTGCCAAACTTAGCAGCAATCAAGTGCCAACCCGGTTGGGAGTGGGAAGATGAATGGTCAGTAGACACAGACAGAGCTTGCGATGAGGAGGGTGAGCTGTGTTGACTGGATTTTTTGGCAAAAACTGTGTTTCCTTATGTGAAGTATTTGTAAGACCAGGGTGTACTTGAGGGAACAACTAAGCTGTCCTCTGAGACCGAACAATCTAATTTTGACATATATTTGCCAAAACGAAAGATACTGATGCATAGTAGTTATATTACAGTACTGTCAGTCAAGCACATTATATTGCTTTTTGATGTGACATAATAGAGCGGACATGTTTGTTAATCACTAAAGCGCTAACTTTTAAATACAAACGATATGGACGGAACAATATTTGAGGTGTGTGACGCGTGAATGAGTTCGCTTTGGTTAGTGCTTTAACTTCAGTCGATTTGGCATTTGTTGTTACCGGTCGAGATCAGACACAAAGATCGCATACTTTTATGACTCGACTTCAAAGTCCCTGACGCGATCCTACCTTTAGTTCAAAAGCATAAAACATAAAACTAATTTTAAGCCACTATGATTAATGACAGAACTTGCGTTGCTGTCGTGGGTGTTGGCTAACTTCAGGCACTTATAGCTCGTCCTTTTTAATTTAAAGATATGGATAATTTGCGAATAAGATACATGCAGCCTATTCATTTTTCTTGCATAACAAAGTAATGTAATGTTGCGCAGGTTGGGAGTACTGCACTATGACTGAAGAAGATGTTACCCCTGAGTACCATTCAATTGAAAAAGTTTTCCACGTTGGAAGACGAAGAAGACTAGTGAGGACGCGAATATGCATGGATCAGAAACTGCAAAAGTTCTTCCTGCAAGGAGCAGTAAGCATGGGAAAATTAAATTGGCATTTGCGCCCTAAGCTCAGTTTTTGAACCCAAGTACTGCATTTCAGAACATGGGCGTCCGCAGATAATTTTCCATGGAGGGAAACCTCGACATTTTGCTTTTACTGTTCATATTCCTGACGAGGCAATGCAAATGCACGTTCACAAAACGCTTTGCCCTTTCTACACCATAACGAAAATGCTTCGTGTTACGGCAACAGTCGCAAAAATCGCGCTTCGTCGGCGCAGCAGTGCTTCTTTTTCATTCATGTTCCTTTTCACGCAGTACAAAATTACGAAGCTTACCGCTATCAGCAGTCACTGTCTCGCAGTATTTTCTGCCAAAGATGTCTGAGTTCAACAATCACATATGTGGCAAAACGCCTATTACCAAAACTTGAAGTGAACCTTTGAAGATTTGTTGTCATGTTATAGTTACGCAATAAAAACTAACGATCGAACAATCCGTTCACAAGCTCTGTAACCAGGGTTGCCCGATTGGCTTTTTTGACGCCAAATTTCACCAATTTGGTCTTTCTTAGAGGCAATTGGTGTCAAAAAATAGTTTGACTTTTTCTCTTCAATGTTTGGCTTTTTGGAGGCAGTTGGCCTATTCTATCAGCATATCTTGCAACTCATAATGCCAAAGGTTCGAGTGGAAACACCGTGGAAGATGAAGATCTGGAAATGTTCCTGTAGAGCAGGGGTGGAGAACCTATTTACTATCACGGGCCGCATGGATTGTGCGATATCGCTGGCGGGTCGAAAAATCAATTAATTTTATTTTAAAATTCTATCTTTATCTATAAATATAAGGAAGAGCCGCTTCCCTTAACATACTAGGTACCTACTTATCATGGAGCTTCGTTTTGACGCGATGTTGTAGTTTAACTTGCTGCATTACCTGCCACCATGTCTGCGTTCAAAAATAGTGCTGCTACAGGCTTCTCTGCAAAATCACTAGATTCACAAAAAAATTGACCAGATCTGAGAAAACTTCACTTGATTTAAAATTTTTGCGTCGAAGTTTGCAGTTTTGGTTGAAATGATTTAGTCATTTGCTTCGTAACCCAAAAACCTTTGCATCATTTGCCAGTTCGTTAAAATAGATCAGCCTGAAGCCTGGATAATGTCATAACAACAATCATCAGGTTTTTTTCAAGAGCTGAAAACGACACCACACACGGAGTATTTTAGACCAATCAACCTAACATTTATTTGATTATTTCTTCTGCAGCGTCCATGCAACAAAATGAAAATGCCGTCATGGCTAGGGTTACCAACTTTCTGTTTCGCCATTCCGGGCACCTTAATGACAATAATTCCAAGATTGATGCAACAGAAGCTTACGAAACACGATAGACATCAAAAGCAACAGCGCGTGCTGCACGTCGTAGATGATGATTATGCAGTGTTGGCCTAATAACCTCTAGGGCCCTAATTAATTTTTATCACAATAGCAGAAACTTGTGAAATGATGAATCTTTAGGGCATATATGCAAAAAACTACTAAAACAGGAAAATTTTCAAAGATATATCAATCTTAATGTACGGAAATATAGTAATCAATTAACTCTCGCTAAGACAAAGAGCTGTCAGTAACTTCCGGGACAAAAGTGACCCAGCCCGGGACACGGGACGCTAGACGTCAATTCCGGGACTGTCCCGGCCATTCCGGGACGTTGGCAACCCTAGTCATGGCCAATATTGCAGCAATAACAGCACGGAAGTGAAAACGATTGGAGACTCAAATTAGAAATACTTGTTTGTTCTGTTGGAGCAAATTTTCATACAACCATTCACGTAATCAAATGTTTACGGATTGAAAACGGCTGAAAAGTTAGAAAAAGGACAGCCGATTTTCTTCAAACACATACCTTGCAAAAAATCACTAGATTGCATTGAAAAATCACTAGATCACTAGAAAAATCACAAGGCGTGGCACCAGTGTTCACAAGCAACATGCGGTTAAACGCCTACTATCGTAACTTGAAGCGAACCTATATGAAGATTGGACACGGGTGAACTGTAAGCTCACTACTGCATGACACCAGAACAGTAAACCTGGCTGTTGCGCAGTGTGAACGTTATACCGGCAAATAAAGTAGCATTGCAAAAATTAATGAATTGATCAGAATTGAGCTGCTAACTTCACGTTTTCTAGAAAATCTTGGTGCTTCGTTTCAATTTCCAGGGAAGGCAAATGTCCATTTTGCTCCCCCTGCGGGCGCCCATGGTTCAGAAGTACGTGAATAGGTGGGCGAAACATCGGCTAAATAACAGAAATGACTGCCAGACGAGCGAAGTTACCTGCTTAAAATTGGCGTTTTCGATTTAAAACAGATTTTCAGTTTGTTTTTTGGTGCCTGCAACTTTTTTTTGAGTAAAAATAGAAGTGTTGCTTCACATTGATTATTTCAACACAGAAAGGTGGTGAAGGTTCCTTCGGCGATGGCTGGGAGTATGCAGCGGCAGGGAGTAGCAATTATCGACCCGAGTCCCGCATGCTAGACATGGTTCGGAGAAGACGTTGGGTGAGGAAGATGATTACATCGGAGGCTCTAGGCGCTTCAGCCATATTCAACCTTGATAAATCGGTGGTAAGTGGTGTTTTTCGCCTTTTGAGTTTGCTAAATCTAACTCAAGGTGGGTGTTTGCTGTTTATTAAATTCTTGAAAACAATTTTAAAAGATACTAAAAATTAAGTTCAGCAATAATATTTATAACTCTGCTTCACCAATGTGCTGTGTGAAAAAAAATCAAGCGAACACGACCAAGAAATTGTACTTTCAATACTCAATAGCGTTCGCTCCATTTTACATCCTGAAACCAATGTTACTGTCTGCGAAGTGTTTCAAAAAAACCTTCTTGGCAACAAAAGGAAAGAATTTCATTTGAGAAAATATTTAACTTAATCCAGCAATTTTTGTAGCCTATCAGGGATGGTAGTTTGGGAAACTGTAAAAAAACGTTATAAAGAAAAAATTTCAGACTCTGCATGATATACTGTCCTCTCGCCGATGTTTTTGCTTGCTGTCAGCCTGCATTGACCAGTAAACTAAATGATGTTCGTAACACCATGCTTGGCTTTCAGAAACTTGAAACAACGGAACCGCCAATATCCCCGAATACCTTCGCTACAGCAACGGGTACTGCTGGAGGTACTACAGGGGATGGTGAAGGCCCTTCCCTGGCAGGTAAATTGAATCGGGGTCATTGCGTAACATAGCAGCGATCTGCCCATGGTGGGTTCTTCGATTTCGTGACTCGAAACGATGAGATAAAGGGCTGTTCGGCTGAATGCTTGTTTAGGAATTCTTACGCCTCTTCTTGTGAGTCTGACGATGAGTGAATTCATAGTTTATGAAGCATTTCTGAAATTTTCGATGCAAGGATAAAGCTTTCCACCGCGAGAAAATATGCTTTCAAAACATAGAAAATATCACTTTAACTAAACTGCACAAATTTATGTCATACGGCAGTTAACTTCACTCGAGGCTCGAGCCTGGTTAGTTGAACCGAAGTTGCTTGCAAAAAGTCAAAATATAGCCAAACAACGCTTTAGTCACTCGCTCGAAACGGAAATAAGCAAATTTACGACGAAATAGCAAAACCTCCATTGCATTATTTATGCACTTACTTTAGTGTTTCAGCGCAGAGCAACTTCAATTAATCATCAGAGCATGGCAACAAACCCTCAGGCATAGGTTAGATTTATGGCGAAGCTACCATTGGAAACATCCAGCGCTTAAAGTATGCAAACTTGACATGTGATGCACAACAGTAAAACAAGCAATTCAAATCAATCACACAAAAACAAGCAATTCAAATGACTGCTGAGCGAGTTGTTGAACCGGTTTCTTGTCACCATTGAAACTCATTGCAGCTGCCCGCACTCGTGTTTACAAAACGTCACCGATGGATGACCTTGAGCTAGAGGTAATTACGTGATTCAAAGTAATGCAGCATCTAGAGCAGCGAATTCATTGTACACAATTGCTGCAACCAGTTCGAGAAAAATGGTGTTGAAAAATCTCTCGTGCTTTGACACTGCGTTCAAGTACCAGGAGTCGTCGGAGCAGCCTTATGCAAAAACCACCAACTGCTGCATTGTTTTCAAAATATAGAAAATATCAACTTAACTAAACTGCACAAATTTCTGTGGTACGGCAGTTAACTTTACTCGAGTCTATTCTGAAGGGCTTTTCCATTGTGCTTTATATATATATGTGCAAGCTTTGAATTGAGAACGAGTTTCTCAAGCTGGCAGATTGGGTTCACCTCTGTGTCGGGTCACAATGAAGTCTTGCAAAACACAGAACAAGACTTGTTCTCTTTTCAGCCCTTTGCTCTGTGCCAGTGAGTGACTTCAACGAAAGTTTCAGGTGCGGCGGGGTCGCTAACTCGCCACTTATGCAGTATTCGCTATAAAGTAGTAGCGTTGCTCATGGCACAGAATAAGCGGAAAGAGGCTCCCACAGATTATTTGTTGATTACAGTCGAAGTCTAAAGGGAACGCAAAGCTAGTCGAGACTTTCTGTATAGATAAATTTAGTTGCAATTGCGTAAAGACAAACAAATAGATCGCCGTTTGTATTTTTTGTGTAACTTTGTCTAACATGTCCTTTCGAGTAGTCGTGATTTAGAGCTTCATGAAGCAACAATTTTTCTTTCAGGAAATGAAATCAAGTTTCCCCTGTGGCATGTCAACATTTCAGCCTCTTTGAATTAAGTGATCAAAGGATGTTCTTTTGTTTGTTGGAAAATTTCGCTAAATAGTTTGAACAGCTCTATGTGCAAAAACTAGAGATCAGTTAGACTAAAACATGTATTGGCTTCTATTCCTTGTTTTTGACTGTGGTTTGGTCGATTTTCTGTCAATAAATGCAAAAAATGACATTGCATCTTGCTAAACCGTAACATGAGGAAAGTACGTTTGCATGGTGACAATGCAAGCAAACAGTCTATGTACCACTTGGTTGCACTGTGCATATGCAGCTCTTGTGTCTGGTGACACTGGTCAGCAAACCCTTGGTGTGGGCGGTGCTACTGAAAGAAGACCGAGCAGTGCAAGTGAGGAGAAATCGAAAATGGCAATATTCAGGAAAAAGCCGAAGTCCGCTGGACAGCAGGCTGCAGAAGGTATCTTCTTTTTTGTTAACACGCATTGTCAACATGGTTCCAACAGCATGTCATTGTTTACAAGATTTGGTAATTGTCACTTAATTCTGCAGTGCGTTCCAAAATTTTTATAATATTATGCAATCGTTTATCCTGAACACTTTGTTTCAGATGATCTCAAGTTTTAACAGCATGTAGTATAACAGCTAAAACTTTTGTGTTTTAAATTTCATGCGTTTATCTTTGCAGGCGTAGGAACAGCATTCGCTTCAATAGAAAAATCGTTTTGTGTGTTGGAGTAGGGTCTCCAAACTACGGCCCGCGAAGCCATTTATCAATAATGAAAAACATAAAATATTCACGAAAAATTTGTTGATTTGGTAGAATGTAACATATCACGAAACAATCACATTACGTAAGACGTCCACCCCTTGTACTGTTGTGTAATGGCTCATGTGGTCCTCTGGTACAGAAGTTGGAGACCCCTGTGTTAGAGTATGCTCGAACACAGTCGAGCAAGATTTTACAGCCTGCATTTATAAAAGAATTCCACGAAAACGCACTGCCTCTAGTACAAACTTGGGAATAGCGCAATAAGGATTTAAAGTAGAAGGCTGTTTGTGTAGGGAAAAAATATCAATACAATTGCTAGAATCGGAAGAGATAGTAGAGAAAGTTCGACAAGCATTTGAGTTTTTCAATTCAGTTTTTATGAATAAATCTTAAAACTTGACGTCGTTTATAGAATTTATAAAATCCACATACACAGGAGGTTTGAATTTATCAATCCAGTTTTTATGAATAAATTTATTTCTAAATGTTTGACTTTCTACGCCTAGTCTTTGATGCCTCACAGATGCATACTTCTAAAATGACAGTAACTTTTTCATCCTGTATTTTGAGGATGTGAAATTTCACTTAGTGACCAGCCATACATATCTTCACGTGCAGGCAAACGAAAGCGTAAGAAGATGCCTCAGATTCCGGCACCAAAGATCTACATGATGTTCGATCACGTTTGCAAACTTCACATGAGAGGATACATATATCAAGCTCGCGATTTGCTACCTATGGACCAAGATAATTTTTCTGGTAAAATGCTTTGAGATTTGCTCCGCTAGCGTCTGCATTATCATTTTTTGTAATATATATCGGTGACAAAGTTTTATTCGAACAAACATTCGACAGTTGCTTGTATCTGTTTGTAGCGAAATTTTCCCTAACATTTCAACAGATCCTGTCGTCATGATGTCATTTCTCAACTACTGTCGTCGTACTGATGTCATAAATCACACTTTAAATCCAGTTTGGGACCAGACGCTGATGTTGGACATCAACTTTTACGGGGATTTAAACTTCCTGCAAAAGTTCTGCCCTCATGTTTTTCTTGAAGTTTTTGACAAAGATGAATTTGTAAGTACTGCAGGCTTGTGATTCTTTTTCCGAATCTTCACGTGGCTCTGTGAATGTGACGTTGCAGTACGTCACATGCCCAGAGCGCGCAATCGGGAAGTATACTTCAAGAACGCGGTGGCGCGCAAGTAACAATAGAGTGAACCCAGTCTAGCGGGGAATCTCTATCGTTGCTTGCCCGTTGCACTTGCAGACTTGGCGTTCTTTCCGTTACGTCTTCGCATCTCCCATTAGCAGCTGCAACAAAATGAAAAAATATCTTTGTCAATACGAATTACTTGGCTCAGATCGAAGTTTACTCGTAATCAGAGTTGTGGAGTCGGAGGAAAAATATCCGACTCCAACTCTGACACCGACCTTACCAAAATTTCCAACTCCGACTTTTCAAAATTTCCGACTCTCGACTCCAACTCCTTAACGTTAAGGGATTGAAATTTGGCTGTTAAAATCAATTGAAATCGTAGTGCACAGCAAGAAATCTCTGTTTCAACAAAAGTTTGAAAAGAAATTCTACCATTTCAACAGGAATTTCCAATTTAAGAGTGTGATGTAAAAAATGGTCCAATTGGACATCCGGAGTCGGAGTCGGACAAAAAATCCGACTCCGACTACCAGTGTTGTTAGGAATCCGACTCCACCCAAAAACCTCCGACTCCTTACGACTCCAGCTCCGACCCCGCAACCCTGTTCGTAATCGCAAGGACGTAGAACTTAGTTCTGGTTGCTTGCGGACATGCGATCAGCTTCTGTTAGCCCAGTTAATGTGCTACCACTGCACTTGAAGTTGAAGCTATGTTGAACTTTTACTTAAGTTTGAAGTTGAGATTCTAATAAAAAACTAACGTCAGCGCTTCAGAAATTTATATTGTTTTTCAGCTGACGTTTTCTGTAAAGCAAGTTTCTTTAAGACATGGTGTTAGTCATGTAAAATTGCACAAGATCTTCATATGGACCCACTGTCACCGTTGTCGTTTAATAATATTATTTAAACGATTGAATTTTAGAGCATTTGTATGTCACATGGGAAGATAAAGTAACTCAGGTTTTGTGCAGTGCTGTTACATTTACAAAGTTTGATAATTATAAAAATATTTTTTCCTTTTCAACTTTTTAAAACAAATCTTAACTTTAAATCGAGTTTTATGATTCAGATATTCTACTGACATGTAGTGCAAGACACTTTTAACTCAAGTTACATTGATAAGACTGTGCTTCAACTTAAAAGATGAGTGGATAGCAACGGTTGTTTGTGTTTTTTTTATTGATATACAACAAATACTAATGGTTACGAGTTGGTGGTTTTAAAAAATACGCTTTTGTTTCGGGCAATCTGAGTTTTCTCTGCTGTTTTAGCTGCTGAAAAATTCGCTGTGTTTATCACAAAATGGTCTTATTTATCTTCCTAAATAGAAGCAAAACATGTAAATAAGCTACCCCAAGAAAGCGCTAGATCTTAGCTTTTCATGTCACTGTTTGGTAAACACCGTCACAAAACCTGGTGTTACAGTTGACTGTATCGCCTTGAACTACTGAGGCAAGCACAAGGGAAAGATCGTAATTCGGGGCATTAAAGTAATAGGAAAGCAACCAGCAGCAATTGAGCTCACTCGAAGAGATCACTTTTTTTATACATATGGTGGTTTGTTACGGGCACTTATGACTGCAATGGTCTTGTAGCGCCACGACTGCGTTTGTACAACTTCTGGTTTCATTTCACTGGGTTTGTTTTTGTGTTCTGAGTGTGTTCCCTGCAGCTCTTCCCCACACCGTGCGCTTTGTCGACGAGATCACTCTGCTGATACTAGGTTGCACTATCATTTATATAGGGATAAGTGAATTACAATAATTCGCTTGTGGTTACTATCACAATGACTTGTTACTTATGGGCACCATCTAGCGGTGACCATTTATTTACATGTGGCGCCATCTTCAGGCTGCAACACTGGCCTGACCCAAAATGCACTTCGAGCCGATACGCAACAAACATCGGGTGCAGATAGTCATATCTTCGCAACAAATACCTTAACAAGTAACATTTCAAAAATCGCTTTCCTGAAGAGTAATGTATAGGTAGCAATCGGTCAAATCTCTTCCCAAGTTGTGACCCACGTGATTGGCATTTAACACCGCTGGTAAAACTGACTATATCGCAGCTCTAGTGAATCGATAAGTTTCACAGACCAAGTAAGCTAAAGCTAAGGGTAGTTTGTCTATAGGTTTCAGTTTTAAGTTAAGGTAAATCGGGTTAAATTTTTAGCAAGCATTGATGTACAACTGCTCATATGAACGACATGTTTATTAATATCATGCCCAGGTGAAATATATGGCGTTTCACCATTGAACACTAAGATGACATGAAACGGGATTGTGAAGATATTTTGAACCGTGTAACATAAAAACTTGTCAACTGTAATTTGGGAAGGCATGACAGTCGTAGTTGTATTTTTTTAGACGAAAAACAAGGAAATAAATCAGCAAACCTGAAGATTCTTGTATAGATGCGGTTAGATGTATTTAATCAGCGCGCTGACTGCCATGCCGTACATTTTAGGATTCAGCTAGCGTAGATGTCCACCCCAAACTCTGATGTTACTATACGCATCACCATTCTTTACGTGCTGCCTTTACATAGCAGTTTCGCCGGAAACGTCAGTTTTGGTTTGCTCCGGGAATCCTGGACTGCGTATGTCTCGTTTTTACTTGCTTACCAAGCCAGTGAGTGCAGCTAGATCTGTGGAAAACCACTGACAAGGAATCGACATAGACTGAATTTCAACTGTCCAAACGCACCTGGTGGAAAACAACTTATTATTTTTCTGACGCAATCACAGATACCTTTCCCGCTCAGCGGCAAAGCTCAAGACACAGATCGTTTTAAGAAGGGCGGCTCGGACCAGTCCAAGAAACCCGTTCACGTATAACAAAGCTGACCTTTATGTTTGCCCGATCGCTGTGCTTTGTGCTTTTAACAAATCTTCAAGCTTGCGACCAGCATGGTTACTTTTCATTTTATAATCTTTGTGAAATCACTGACCGGTGTGTTTGTTTGGCTTGTGATTTCTTTTCCTTTAAGATTAATGGTGCTATTGCTTTTATGTTATTCCTTCTTTCCAAGTACGTTTGGACGACGTGACGCAGTTCAACTGACTGTTGTTTTTTTTCTGATAAAAATCTCATTACTAACAAATATGTGTATTCAAATTACCGTTTTCACAATTTGATAAAGTCCTTCACGGGTTTCACATAGGTTATAAGACCACAATTTTTTGTTCGATAATGAAGTTTTCAACTTTACGAATGATGACCATCGAAAATCGAAATTTTATCTTTTATTTGTGGTTGTTTGTAAAACATACAACTTGGGACGAATGAAGTTTATTGGCAAATCTTAAGCACAAGAAGCTAACAAATAGGCCTACTGTTTGTGAACGCGTCTTCATTTCTAACTTGGAATGGTTTTACGATGTTTTAGCTGTTCAGAATTGGGTGGTGCCCAGCCAAGATGAAATAAATAACACGATCGGTTTATTTCCTTCAATACTTTCAAGAAAACAATGCAGCATAATCGTTTCAACATAGACAACACGCAATGTGTTTCACTTCCCACTCCACGGACGCAACTTATCAAACAGAGTAACACTTGTTGTAAAGTGTTCTGTTTTGGTGTCCTGCATTTCTCATCAACACCGACAGTGTTACTCCTTAACAGGTAACTTAGTAACGCTGTTTGTCAGAATCCTACTCTTCAACCCATTCACAAAACTGCGTAAATTTTAAAATGCGTTCGACAAGTTTGGTGACTTTGAATCATGGCAGTTCGTTTAAGATTGCAACACTCTTCTTGTTGACGAACAAAGGCGAAATTTGATACAATCGGTCCAGCAAGAAAACACAATTGTTTTTATCTTCATGGAAATGTCTCTCTACTACGTCACAGCTGTTTGAAAATTGGAAACCTAATAGCTTTCACTGATTGCTCTTCTCAGAAAATCCTTACCCTGATTTTACTGTTTTTGATATTCTCGTTGTTCAAAGGGAGGTAAGCCTGAAGGTCAAAACTCAATGTTCACTTGCAAGGTTTACAAACCCAAGGACAATCCTTTTCTTTAGTTTGACGATGGCTGTTGTGACAGTGCATTTTTAAAGATCAGTCTCAATCAGTTGATTTTATGAGTAACTAAATTTTTTATGTTTAGTCTTCTTCAGGGGCGTAACGAGGTTAGATGGCGCACGGGGCAGGAAGCAAGTTTGCCACCTACATGTTCGAACCTGAGGTCTTTCGGAAGCAAATTTACTGCATTGAAGAAAGTGCATGTGACACTGTTGAGACTTTTCAGCGCCTAGCGCAGTGATTCGGCGTTCCCTGCACTGATTCGGCCCCCGGGGAATTGTGTCCCTTCGCCCCTCTCGTTACGCCCCTGGTCTTCTTTCTTCCTTGATGTCTACTTACAGCAATATGTTTTGTTCAGTGTGGTGCTACCATCTTGATTGTGCTTGATGTTGGTGTAACATTCCTTTCGCTTCGGTGTTGCTGCTGTGCAAGATTTTTTTACATGTGTGGATGTTCACCAACCTGCTGTAACATTTGAGCCCGTTATTTTCGTAAAGTTGTAGAAAATGCGTTTGGTGAAAGTTCAGTTCTTTGGCAAAATTCTTTGTTATGAGCTCAATATGTGTTTGCTCACTTCGAAGCATTACACAACGTGTACGGTTGAGAATTATTTTCTCACCGTGAGAATGGTTGAAGCTTCGAACAGCATTAGTTTGCGCCAGTGGTGTAGTCAAGAGTAACGCGGGTGAACGTCGTCTGCCCAGTTCGTTTGAGAAGGGAAAGGTGTTTTTCCCCTTATTCCTTCACGTGGCACCAAAATATTGATGCTTTTTTTGCCCGTTTCGCTGAATTTCTCAGCGGGAAATATCCTAAATAGGGTATGTTGATTGTAACAAGTCACGTTTTCAGTTTGTGAGAGTTTTCCCTCACTCGATTTTTTGTACCAGCACCACTGGTTTGCACGCTTTTTTGCGATTTCTAAGTCTGCCTTTATGCGTGAGCCAATCGAGCACTATCTATTCAAAATATTTGAAACATGCAATAAAACCACCGTAAAAACTGGAAAAAAAATCGATGTTGTCAAGATCTCAGCTTCTGCTATTCGCTATCAATAGCTGTTACTTTTGAGATACCTGCTGTTTCAGGGCAACTTAGAGTTTATGGGAAGAGCATCAGGCTTACCTCTTCTAAAGTTTGATCCGAAGGATGAAGAACGGGCCAAGCTTGAATGGATGGAAGTTAAGTTGGGCGATATGTCTGGAGGGAGTTTACTTGCCGCGTTTGAAGTTTACCTGGTGCGTTCTTTTTCCGTAAATTTGAAAAATGTTGCTATTCTGCGCTTGATTATTATCTATTTGTTGAACGTCATATTTTTCAGCACCTCGCGGTCGTTTAGCCAAGACAAATTCACGCAGTAGCTGTGAGCCGCTTTGTTTAAAGGTCGAAGTGATTGTTGAGCGCGTGGAAGTGAAAAACAGATTAAAATAAACACGAAAGAAGGCTTGCAACAAATTGAAAATGATTTGTATGTCAACAGAAATACTTACTCGGTAAATTGTATTGTGTTCTTCACCGATGCTAATCAGTAGTTATGACTGTATCATTTCTAATTAAAGCGAGAGGTGACAATATCATTTAAATCTTCATTTATATAAAAAGTGAAATACGTTCACAACCCAAGCAAAACTGTCGGTTTGGCTCATTGCTTGGCACTAATCGTAAATTCCAAACCACTTGTCATCATGTTCTCTCTTGCCAAATATTTTTATTTTCGATGACCACAAGTCATAGATGACCAATTCATTTCACGTCTGTTCTTCCGGACGCGCAGCCAGGAGGGAACAAAATTCGTCTCTGATCTGTTTAAGTGTTTGTAAGATCATAGTTTCTTGCCGAAAGATGTCTTTCTCACTAAGGACTATACTTTTTCTGTAACAACTACAGTCCTCTACTTTTTGTTGGGCTCGTGGTAGTGGTTAAGCATCCCTCAGAGGATCAAAATTTCTTGGACATCATAAAAGTGAGAGTGGCGTTGTTAGTGGAAATATACTAACTAGCAGAGCCTGATCATGGAGCTAGGGCTTTATGAAAAGTATTAATATGTTCATAAATTTGAATTTTGACAAATCTTGTGCGACGAAAACTATTCGCAACAAAGTAACTCACTGATATTTTAGAACATTTTTGCAAAACACAGCACAGCACATAATCATAAAGCATGCAGCAAAAATTTTTACCTTGACATAATTCGTCAATAACTTAGCTAAAATCGCCTTGAGAATGAATCGTGCGTGTGGTTCTTTAGCTTGGACAATTTCACAAACAATTATAAGCTGTTACATCTTTCTGTTACTCGAACCTCGGGTTCCCTCACACTGTTTACGACTTTTTCGAACGATTCGTGTGAAGATGCATGGATATGTGTGCATGGTCCTCTAGCGTTTTGCGTGGACAGATTTGGTGATATGACAGTATCTGTGCAACTGCGAAACCTGCTTTAACTCATTACGAAACAGAGCAGTGGCATCGTGATGGTAATAGATGCATCCGGGTACAGAGCGCACTAGACAAGTGCACTTAAATTAAATACTGCTTGATTGCTTGTATGGCAGTGGATAGACCACCACCACGATTTTGCCTTAATCCTAAAATAACGCGTGCGTACGAACCTTCAGTGAAACGTGCATCACCGTATGTTTAAAAAATTGCCTAAAGTACCTTCAACTGTCGCGCCGTGCA
>Ga0210059_1002626_pt1 | contig 28283 bp, 19 predicted proteins | sample Ectturendosymbi2_FD_188042 | JGI IMG/M metagenome (GOLD analysis project Ga0210059, IMG submission 188042) | Ecteinascidia turbinata endosymbiont from Florida, USA - Sample 2 (SPAdes) (version 2) | ecosystem: Host-associated > Tunicates > Ascidians > Unclassified | place: Key West, Florida...
CAACTATAGCTGCAAACGATCATCCATAGATTCACCTATCACGTCCTGCAACAGAAAAGACATTCGTTAAAAAATGGGTTTTTTATCGAACAAAATATGGGTACGCATCTTTTTGAGTCACCCTGTACAATTGTTTCAACAATAATTGTGTTATGCACACTGTATGGACATGTTTCAATTTGCCTAAGAAGAACGCAGTAATAAAAATTAGAACATTGGCTCTATGAAATAATTAGATGCACACAGTAATAGAAAACAATCTATTAGCTGGGTGTTTCAAACAACATGTGACAAAAATTCCCTGAATAAAATGTGTCGAAAACCAGTTTAATGTGAGATGTAAACATTCTAACGAACAGAAAGAAATTCTAAATTTTGATTGCATCAGAATTTCTCATGAAAAGCGTGTGCGGTTTTAAAACTACCGGCACATACGAAGTTGTTAAACTTTGGCTTCAGGAAACTCTGTGATGATCTGAACCAAGTAGAAAAAAATGTTCTTGTTGCTGCAAGTTATTTGAGGAAGGAGGTAATAACGATTAATACCTCATACATCCAAAAGTAAGAGATTACGTAAACTAACAGATTACTTGCCTACACATACGACTATGAGGTGAACATTAATCTTTTTCGGTTCGGCAAGTTCTCGAAGTTTGAAATCATAACACCGTTGTTGAAGAGAACTTTATCTTTCATTTGCGGTTCGAAATTACTTTCATCACAACACAAATTTTAAAAATAATCTGCAAAATGTGGATGATTTCATAGATTTCGTGGTGAAAGATCTAAGTTTTTTCCACAATCAACAACTATGCTATTTGTTTGTAAAACGTCGCAGCATTCGTGAATTCTTTAAGTGCCGTAATAAATGAAAAGCGATTTTCAAAATGATGGCAGCCTCAATGCGGATTTATGCTTAATTACTGTTCTTTGTGCTTCGGTACGTTGTTACTGCCAATGTGCAGTCATATTTTCTTTGCCTTTCAAACCAATGGAATGCTTTCAACTCCTCAATGCTCAGCTTTACAGGCGCTTGGAAACTTGTATAACATTTCCAAACAAACATGCTCCACTCAAAAAGTTCATTTCATGACTGTAACTTGAATTGCCGTTATGTCCAGGAAAATCGCAACTGCATTTTTCCCACCTGTCTTACAAAAGCACTGATTTAAAACGTCTAATCATCGGTGAGAAATTAAACTTTTTTTTCAAAAATGTGAACATTTCTGATCAAAAATAGTCTGGTCATCAGATGCTAGATTGTCTAAGCAACCCATTTCTTTGCTGCTATGACCATAGCTTTTAGTCCCAGTGTTTGTATAGGGAGTTATGTAGTCTGCGTTCATTTTAGGATGTAGTGACGTCAAATATCGTGACATTCCTGTATCAGTGTCCTTTCTGAAATTGGTTGACGCAAACGTAAACGCGACCTAAGCCAGAAAACATGAATAGGTCACGTGGGCAAATGCGTTTTAGAGTAAAAGCAATCTATGCAGCTTCACTTCTGTTTCTCAGATATTTGTTTCTCATACTGAGGTTCCCTGTCAGCAGGCGCGTAGCCAGAAATTTTGATAGGGGGGCAAACAACAACCAAGACTCAGCATTTAAATATATGATGACCCTTGTTTTTAAACCATCATCCATAAGATATGCCTTTGCTGGAACGTTTTCTGAATAATTCTTTTCAGATTTAAGCCAGCAAATAGAAAATCTGCATTCATTGAATTAAGAAGTTTTGAAAGTTTATTTTTAGTAAATTTCCAAGTTTCTACTTTGAACGAAAGCCACCATTTGCTCGTAAAACTTTCTTGCAAAAGGATTTGTGAAAATCTTGATGCATTCAGTGCAAGATCTACAGAATACTTTTTCCAGCTACAAAACTTGTTAAGACGTGGATCTTGTCCAATTCTTGAGCGACTGGTTGACTAATGCAACCAGGGGCGTAAAGAGGTTAGATGGCGTCCGGGGCAAGAAGCAAGTTTGGCGTCCCCATGTTCGAACCTAAGGTGTTTCGGAAGCAAATGCATTTCAAGAAAATACTTGTGACATCGTTAGGACTTTTCGGCGCCCCCGCAATGGCTCAGCGCCCCCATATTGATTCGGCGCTCGGGGAATTGTGCCCCCTTTGCCCCCCTCGTTACGCCACTGTATGCAACTGATAATGTAAACACTAGAGTCCCTCAACGGGTTTGAAAAATGTTTGGATTTTATGCATTAAACATTGCGACTGCCGTAGCATTTTTGTACGCTACTTGCGCTAGGCATGCTTCCCATAAACGGTTCGGTATTTACTTATCCAGCTTTTCAGAATTAACAATAAAATTCACAAATGTTATAAAAACAATTTTTTTAATTGGGGAAAGTTATACATGCCCCTAAACAAACCTGCATATGTTTGACGCACTCAGTCTACGCAAAGTGCGAAAAAGGTTGTGCATTTGCAAAAACGAAGCCACAATCGATTGTTACCACGGCTTTGTGCAAAAAGTTAAGAAATAGGCCTACGTGTCACCGCGGCTTAACATAACGGTTGGTTAGTTGATCTCGCCCAGTGGTTCCCAAAGTATGCATCAAAAGTCAAATAAGAGTGGAGAAGGGTCAGAAATCTGGTCGCGCAGAGCCCATCCTTGAGAAAAGAGCAGATTGCTGACATTTAAAACGACCTTAGCAACTTGCTGCCAAAAATCATCCACACAATCATTATGTATATCATATGTTGTTTGAGGCTTGGTTCACGAGGTGTTCATCAAGCTTAGATTTGGATCGTGCTCAAAAAAGTTTGGCAACTAAGAGGTTGAAACCTTTTTAAAATCCGTTGGTGTTTAAATAACAAAATCCAATCAACTAGGAAAAAATTTAATTTAGTTCAATTTTGGTCACATGCGCTTTATCGAGAAAACAGATAGCAAGCTATCTATAAGTAAATGGCTGTGTCACTCGCCTCAGCACTTACAAAATAAAATTAATCTTTCTACTTTTGTTAGATTTTTCTGCTGACTCTTCGCGTTGCAGCTGAACGCTTTCAAATTTACTCTAGAAAAGGGCGGCAATTAACATCAGATAAAAGTTGTACACTTTCGGAATATGTACAGGTCGGACTCTGATTACTGACAAAACTCTTTTTTTCACTTGCCGGCAAAGTAATGGGAGATCATTGTTGAAACCGTTGAGGCTCCACATATTTGTGATTGAACCGTCACAGTAGGTTTACATGCCATCACAACTAAATGTGTAGAATAAATGCTGTTGTTGCTAAATAGTGTCTATGGCTTCATTGCGCAATAATAAAGGCTTGTAAAGTGAATTGCTTCTTTGCCAAGCCTTGACCTTCAAAATCCTTCCGACGCCCATGCGCGTATATACAAGTTTGTATTTCATTATCAACAACTTGCACACGGAGCTTAAGCCTCAGTAATGGTCAGCCATGTGATTAATTCTCCAGCATTTGCACTACACACAGTGTTTGATTAATCACGGGCAATTAGGAAACCATACTGCTTTGATCAGGTTGGACTAAAAGTGGAAGTAGAATAGATTTTTTAAGCAGTTATGTTGATTTGCACTGACGCATTTATTTAGCTTACACATAAAACTTCATTTATCTGAAAATTTTCAGTGCTACTTTCGGAATTGGGGGGCAATTGCCCTCATTGCACACCCTGGATACGCGCCTGCACTGTTACTGGTTCGCATTAAAGGAAAGTATGCCTTTTGAAACGTAGGCGCTTGAATCACGTGCAGTACCAGTGCACAGACTGGGTAGCTAAAAGAGAAAAAGCAATCGGTTGAAAATGCTTTGATAGATCTTGATGAGGAGGTTATCGTTGGAATCACTTGGCAAAACATTATGTGATTTTTTCATGCAAAAGGCATGGTTTATCTATGTACAAAGAAAGTTTATTTACTTTCGTTTGATTATAAATCAGCCCGTTAACTGCGTAGCCGAATATGATTGTAAAACTATATTATATTAACTACAGCGGTACATGACACAGCTTTCATATTTTACGCGACTTATGCATCAAGTCCTTTAAGAAACGAACAGAATTGTCATAATGCAAAGGAGAGAGCAAAATTACTTCTCTGAATTTAGGAGGAGCACGAACGAATCCACTAGCAACTACGCTCTAAGTATTCTTGCACGAAAAAAAAACGACTTTACATATCGGCAAAAACCGATCTTAAGCACCGCGAAAGAAATAAATCAGCACAGCATTCAAACTATTCCAGTAACAACCAAAACCAGAATCGATTTCACAAACTTCTTGTACGCTACCCGCTGACGTGCGACGATCGGCATTCAAGTAGGTTTCTTGCAGAGCAAAAGAATTATATGGTTTGTTTAAAGCAGAGGTGGGCAAACTTCTTGATTCGCCGCATTGTAGTAATTGACAATAAATAAATGTGAACTAATTGACCGCCGGTCCAAGGTATATTCGTGGCTGCTGTCTGATGCTAGAACGCCGGTATGGTTTTCGCGCTGGCGCTTGAATTGGCAAGGCGTTGTTTTAAAAAGGCTCTGGATGGAAAACCTTGCACGATAGAAACACAAATTCTGCACAAAAACGTTAGTCATATTGTGTAGTTTATGTAAATCGAAATCAAATACTTTTTCCACTTCTTTTGGAGATAAAAAACACCCTGAAACAAGGGTGGATTCTCTATTTTTTGACTTTGAAAACTTATTGCGCCTATTCCAACAATGGGAAAATGTAAAAATTGCAGAAGCGGTTGTTATAGCTGTTAGAAAGCATCCTGCCAAGTTTTGAATTAAACAATTTTAGAGAAGAAAAGTTATGACAGTTTTTATATCACCTGGTCCTAGACAGCATTTCTGCTTTTCGACTCCGTCCGAAAACGCACATACGTTCAGCTGTTTTTGCCAATCGGTAAATAACTCAGTTTGGTTTCGATTTGACTGAAACGTACAGCACTTTCGTTTCTATACTTAAAACTTTCATAGATGTTTTCGTTGCACTAACTGAACTACGAACAAAATTATTACACACATTGCACAACGAAAAAACACGCAATTTTTTTTTCGCATGAAAAAGCAACACAAAAATTTCTTTGCACAAAAAAACAACTCAAAATTTTACTTGCACGTGGGCTGAGCATTCGACAATTATCAGCTTGTGGATGCTGAAATGTAACGCTTCTGCTGTTGTTGCAGAAAAAATGTGAATATCACAGAACATGTTTTGATTACCTTGTAGCAGCCGCATGTCAAGATGGTAGTGCGTGAAATGAGAGAAAAAAAAGTACAACATTTTTATCAGCTGGTCGTAAATATGGTTTGAGTCTTGTGGAAAAGTTATGCACGCACGTTCAGGTGCTTGGCGTTGTTGCGATGGTAAAGGACAAGCGGCAAGGGTGCAATGTGAGCTATTGTTGGCAGCAACTTTTATCGTTCTCTGCTGAACTCTAAATTTCCGTTGATATGTATTGTTGGGAAGCAGCGAAAAGATCACAAGTCGCAATCACTGAATTACTGCTTTTTCGCAAATCAACGGGTGTTATTTTTCGCGATGCCCTTCCTGCATTACAAAGGCTTTGCGCTAACGGGCCATTTGAAGACTGCCAAGTGCGAATATTTGTGAAGTAGCGCGCATTGCCAAAGGCGAATATTTGTGAAGCAGGGCGTATTGCCAAGTGCGAATGTTTTTGAAGCAGCCGAACAGACGGCTCCAGCAGTTACTTGCTGTAAAAAATAAAACAATTTTGCAGCAGCCAAAACCGTCAACGTTTTACATATTGTTCCACCTCACACTAAGTTTTTATCCACATCACACTGGCATGCGTTCACAAATGCTTTACACTAGCGGGTCGTTTGAAATCTGCCAAGAACAAATGTTTGTGAAGCAGCGTCGAACACACGGCTGAAGCACTTACTTGCTGTTGAAAAAAATATTTATGCTCAAGCAAAAATCATCAAATCTCTACATCATAGGTTTTAACTCAGTAAAAAAGTTTTTGAGTAATTCTTTATGCACTCTGCATTGGCATGCGTTCACAAATGCTTTACACAAACGGGTCATTTGAAATCTGCCAAGAGCGAATGTTTGTGAAGCAGCGTTGAACACATGGCTGAAGCACTTACTTGCTGTTGAAAAAAGTATTTATGCTCATGCAAAAAATCATCAAATCTCTACATCATAGGTTTTAACTCAGTAAGAAAATTTCTGAGTGATTGTTTATCCACACCACATTAGAAACTGCTCCCAATGAAATCCAATGTGACGAGACAATCAGCCACATAGTTACAGCAGGCCGATCTTATTTCCCCACTCTGCGAAACGCGTGCGTGACTGCAGGCAAAATATACCATGGTTGATTTGAAATGCTCTCCTAACCATATCGTACGTCAGCGAACATTATAAATATATGCTTCTGGTTGTTAGAGACTTGTACGAACTGTTCGTACTTTATAGAGGAAAACATACCACCCGGCGCTCAACGTTTGGCACTTGAAGTGATGTACGAGTATATCGTACGCCGGCCACGTATATACCGTGGGCCGGCGGCCTGTACTTGGGCAAGTTTCCAGACAACCGGCACTTTTAACAGTTCATGTGGTCCGAAAACTGTGCATTGCAAAACCCATCTACCACCTGTTCAACCTTTCAAGAAATGTTTGTAAATACGCCACTTACGATATGTGTTTTTTTCGCGTGTCGTCGCAAACGCGTGGCATCACAACGATGCCAAGAGCTCTAGCGACGTGGCTCCGACATCGACACTTGGCAAAAAATGTTTGCGCTCAATTTTTGCTTTACTTTCAAGCAGCATGACCGGGTAAGTTCGTTCAAAATGATTTTCCAAATAACGAAATGAACAACTAAGGATTGACTACCAACAATATGGCTAGGAAGTCGCAGATACTAGGTGATAAACATGAAGTTACTTAGGCAGTTATTTAAAACAGAGTTTCAAATAAACTAACCATGCAGAGGAATAGACATTCCCAGTCATGTGTTGATCATGTTGCTACCACTAGGTATGTGCGGTGTTAAATACGCGATACACCACGAACACGATGTTCGCTAATAATAGCAGCAATATGTACGTGGCGCTAACAAGCAATAGTAGAGTGATCTCTGTGGTTGCTTGCTGACAGTGTGAAGCATTGCACGCTTTCCGCTCTGGCTTTCCTATCGCAATGAAATGGTGCCATGACCAGGATGCGAAGGCCATGTCAGTTGCAATCTTCGCGTAAAGAACGTGGGGTCGGTGTGATTTGTATTGTTTAACTGCAAGTAAACAAACAAAGAATTCAACCAAATAATCTTCAGAGATGTGTGCAATGTTGATATCACTGATTTTAACAAAATTTGCATTTAGCTCAGCGATGCATTATTCAAAACTGAAACTTAATTAATAGATTTATTTCATTGTTAGCTTCTTTCAGATTCTTGCGGCGACTCACGTGCCTGTTAGAAAATATACTAGAAAAAAGATAAACTTCAAAAAATCTATGGTTAACAAAAGGAAGGCGAAGTAAAACTCGACTGTTTGATTAGGAAGGCAGCTCTAATGTTGGGTACGAAAAATACAGTGTAATAGAAGTCTTGTCCCAATCGTCTTTAGATTTTCAAACATTTAGAAATGAGGATAAACAATGTTTGGAACTTTTTACTACCCAATACATACAAAAAATGCTATTCGTGTACCAGCAAATTTGTTGGAAATCGTCCTTATTTTGTTTGTATGTATTGAAATGTGTTTTGTACACATGTGCTTTGTACACATTTCAATAAACTTGTGGCTAGCAAAGTTACGGCCATTAATAAAAGCAGAAAATTGTCCAACTAAAAGATATATACAACCTTGAAATGAGCAAATTCATGGAAAAATATCTTAATTCTCAGGCTAATCCACTTCTGATGCCCCATCTTCCACTGTTACGATGGAAAAATGGAAGAGCGATGGGCCGAAAATGACGATATTGCCGCTCGGAAGGTACGGTCAATAAATAATTAACAGCTCAACAATTTTAAAGCAAATTCATGGGGATTGGGGTTGCACAGCGTTTAGGGGATGATTTTGGGGCGCTGGTTTCCAAACTGTTGCCGGATTTTCCCTATGTGGTCTACTTTTTGAAATACTTGATGTTTTACATTTATGCAATTGCACCTTTTGCATACTGTTGCATAAGGGGTTATATATTTTGTGATTTGTTAAATGTGCTAACATGTTATTTAAGCACTACTGACTTATTGTAATAATAATGATTTCTGATTTGCAAACTCTCTCATGAAGAGTACTGAGCAGCATACAAAACACAAAAATATTGAACAAACACAAAATTTTAGCTTGTGTACACTGTGACTTTACGGCACAGATGAGAAACCACACAGATATTATGAACTTTCATGCAAAGATTGTGGTGACAAAAAAGTGTTATGATGCAAAGAATTGACGTCACCCACAACAAAAAAACAAAATCCAAAACTTCCCAATTATTTTTTAATCTAAACTAAAAGACTTTCCGTATCCGTAGAGGGTTTGAACAACTCTCTAGTGCTATCGGTCGGCAAGTTGTGACTGGACAAATTAGAGTCACTATTGTGGCTTTGCGATCCGTAAAGGTTTAATTTCGACAGGCGAACCAACCAACAAAGTCACGTTTACATTTTTGACAATGCACATACGTTAATTTGTCTTAACTGTGCTCAACAGTTGGATCCAAAATATACATTTTCCTAAAAACCAAACGCACTTCACATACTTGTGGTGGCCGTGAGGACCGCGGATGTAAAAATCTCGCAAACACGAACAAAACACGTCAAGTGGAACACCCAAATGATTGAACTGCTAGGATCACAATTCACGTGTTTGTTACTTTTTATGACTGCAAAGAATCGAATGCAACGAAACGAAATGATGTGAGGTTAAAACTTCCCTATGCTGTCATTTTTCAATTTGTATTAAGAAATAAACAGCTACAGTGATCGAATAAAATAAGGCTGAACAGAGTGCAGCAAACAATTAAAGTTTTGTCCTGGCATTCTTCATAACAAAATCATCTAGGAATTCATGAAAACGTGTTTGACTTCGTTTGTCACTTTTACTGCGCCGAATGCTTAGTGTGGACAACGTATCCAGGAAACCTTGGACTCTTTAATTCAGTTTAAATCTTTTGAATTTTGAAAAGACCTTTCTCCCGAGCAGTAAGTGACCAAACCAAGCTAAGAAATAAGGGTCCGCGTGCTTCAGTTATGAATAAACCAAGAACCATCAGACACAAACGCTGTTCTGTCAGGTTTTTGCTGTTTGCTTACTCCTTGGGGTATAGTTCTGTGGTTACCATTTGGCAAAGTGATATTTACTTGTTATTTAAGCGCATGAAAATTCTCTCTGATTTGCTTAGCATGGGAGCGGTACTAACGTGCACAATTACTTAATGACAATAAGATTTATAGATAACTTTCATGGAAACTCTAACAAAAACTACTGCATTCCTCAAGCTCAGAAGAAGCAATTATGTTTTTGCTGTAGGATAATGCTAGCCTTACACATATGTCTAATCTGCAGTATAATCTTAGGCCTTGATCAAGTGCATACCAGACACCATCAACCACAAGCTCTTTCGCCTGATTCACACGTAAAATGCGACACGATACACCGAGCGCAGAACGTAGCCAAAGTGCGTTGAATATGGCGACCAGGGATGCCAATTCTTATTGCAACAGATATACCAAATCATATTCTAAAAATATACCAAATGTATGCCAAATAAATCTGCAAAGAAAAACATGAAACTTAATGTTGCTTTTTACATGCTTTTTTAATACTTTACTTAGATGGTAAGCAGTGGCTCTTGATCAGTGGCATAACACAAAAGAAAAGCAACAAGTAAAATTTCTACTAACTTCATCGGTCATAAAATTAATAACCACTGTAAAATTCAATGTTCCAACAACTGCAATTTTATTTCGTTTGTAGCCCATCGAAATATTATGCTATGTAATCGCTCAATGTAGTTTGCAATTTTTTTGCACAGTTTGCAAAATTACAGACTTTGGATGCATTGGCTGACAAAAAGCACATAACTAGAGATAAGTTCACCCTTTTTTTAACTTCGCAGTTTTTTCGGTCTCGTTCTCCGTTTACCAAAGTGCACTCTTACTCCTATATGAAGCAAAAGCACATACCTTCTTTAAAATAGCTTTGAAACCACTTCCCCTCTAGCTTTCATGAATATTTTAAATATGTGAAAACAGAAAATGTTCAATGTGACAACGTTAAATCATTTTCTTCTGGTGGCTTGACCTTGCCTACAACGCATCTTGCTTCAATAAACCATATAACCGCATTTCGCATATGAAACATTATACACAGAGAAAAAGACGTTTACTTACCGCTTTAAACTGTTCCCCTTACACGAAAAGTTGCTTCGTCCCTGGGAGGTCTGCAACATAAAGGACCCCTCTACTTTCACAGCTTCCCATCAACCCATGCATTTTATAAATCGATGCATTTGGAAAGTCATCGCAGCACCACAATATAATAATTATGATGGCGACATTCATGCTCATGCTCTTTGTGCACTGTTCATTTTCAAAGTAAATGTATTTGCGCCATCAAGCGTATACTTTTCTACTACTTCCACGTATGTACTGTATCTTCGGGTTCATTCATGTATTTGCGTGTTCCTTATCATTGCGATGTATGCTTGAAGACGTTATACACACAATAAACCAAACCACTATTTCTCTGGCTACGCTTTCCTGTATAAATAAATTTGTTTGTAAGTCTCAACTAATCCCTCCGACAAAGTATACAAAATGTATAGCAAATTTTTCATATCTACCAAATCAAAAATATATATACCAAGCACTTCAAAAATATACCAAAATTTTCAAATTTGGCATATATATTTACCAGTTGGCAACACTGATGACGACGCTGCTGCCGGCATGAGGCTTGAACAACCGTCATTCATAAAAACTCGGAAGACTCTGGCGTTATCAACACGAAATCTGATCAGATGAATAAACCAAATTTGATAAACAGTTTAGAGTTTGGACATATATTGTTCACGAATATTTATCGAATTGATCACATACCGGCAACTGACTTTGCGCGTACACAGTTTCTTGGAGGCCCGCATGAATCTCGAGGCACTATGCTTGTGCTTACACAGCCTATTAGTAAATCCGGCCCTGGCTGCCGGCTACGTGTGACAATAATCTTAAACTCATTACAGATGTCCATTCAATAATACAAGACAAATCAAAACCCGACCATTTGCTTCACCGAAAGCACGCTCAAACTCAGGCCGTAAAATGATCAAGTACAGTGCAATAAAAATCTGATCGAAAATTGCTTTAGAAACAAAAGATAAACTGTGTTTGGCACTTTTTTCAGCGGAATATAAACAGTATGTGTTAGTCGGCTACTAGAAGCATGTTTTGTGTTCTTTTCATTGCTGTACATTAACTAAATGCATTAAGTTTACAGTTTAACGCTGCAGCAATGGAAATAGTCGAATCATAAAGCATGGCTGCTATATCTTACTCAATTTGGTTTCTGGTGCTTTCAGGGTTTGATGTGACCACTAAAAATGGTCGCATCAAATCCTTGTATGAAGTAGTGGAATGCCTTCAGTCTATAAGTGAAAAGCGAATAATGTGCCTATCAAATTGCAAACGAATTTCCGTTCCTATGCACGACTCGTGACATCGACTGAGAATTCGTTTCCATAATACATGTTTGGACGCCTTGCTCTCAACCTGCTTTACTGTCGTGACACCATTGCAGTGCTGCACTAGTTTATAACTATTGACGCATTTCCTCTCTAGCTTTCACGAATATTTTCAAATATGTGGAAACAGCAAATGTTCAATGTGACAACGTTAAACCATTTTCTTTTAGTGGCTTGACTTGTCTGCAACGCATTTTGTTTCAATAAACTATATAACCGCATTTCGCACAGTAACTTTATATTCAGAGCAAAAGACTTACTGACAGATATATCAACTGTTTCCCTTACGTTATAACCAGCTTTATCCTTATGCCTAAATGACGCTGCTTCTTCACAGCCTCCCACTCCCCCATGTATTTTATAAACCGGGGTTCTTGGAAGATTATCGCAGCTCTACACTATAATAAATGATGGCGTCATTCATTCGTATGCCGTTCATAAGTTCAATTTTATCAAAGTTAATGCATTAGCACCGTCAAGCATATACTTTTCTACTACATCCACGTATGTATCTTTGTGGTTCATTCATTTGTTTGTGTGATCCTTGTCATGGCGATGTATAATCTAGCGCGTTGCGTGTGGGAATGAACACTGTATAATACACAATACATTTGGTCTTACATAGCTGTTACTTCGGAAGTAGTGTTGCTGCAATTCCATTTTGAGGGGAGATGCTAGTAAATTATTGCTTTTTTGCGTAACTATTGGGGAGCACAGTAGGTCATTTGCCAGCACTTCGTGTTGCTTCTACAGAGTGGTTTTTATGTGACAGCCCGTGGCTTGGTGGTAAGTGCGTCCGCTTCGATGTCTGGAGTTCGACTATCGGCCCTGTCCTGCTAAGACCATGTGCTGTAGCCTTCTTAGTTCTGACTTGGCGAACTATGTGCGAAAGGTCTGCGGTTATAATTTAGAACACAAAAAAACGGGTTAAATGATACCAGACCTTGCAAACACTCAATCGTGGCGCTACAAGACCGCTGTAGTTATAAGGTGCCATCAAAGCACTGTCTCAAAGAACACTGTTGAAGAGCACTAGTAAGTTGCATTGTTTCTGTCACAGAATTGGCACTGACAAAAAAAATTTGGTAAGTCGTTTTTCTGCTTTTACATTGTTGATGCCTTGTTTGTCATGCCAACACTTTGAGAACCGGCATACAATATATTCGTGCTTCGATTTCGGCCTTAAAAGCAGCAGTTTTCGGTTGCCTTACCAACGCCCTAGCTCCTCCGCCGATTGCGTTAGAGAGCTGTTCAAGGGCTCAAACGGATCGGCCAGTCTAGTAGATTGCACTCGAAAACAATTTTTTTGGTTGGGGGGTGCGGGTTTTTTGTGACTGTTGTCATAAGTGACGTAGTTTTGGGGTCATTTTGGCTCATGTTGCCTGGCGTAGGTCCCAACTGCTAGGCCAATGTGTTTCGCTGAAGTTTTCATTGGAAACTAGGCTCGAGTCTGAATCTTTTGAGCCTTTGATTGACTTTCTAGCGTTTCTGGTTCAAACGTTATGATCTAAAAAAACAAATTAATTAATTTACTAATTAGTCAAACATTTTTACTAACGTACATCACAATTTTTGAACCCGACACCCCAGCAGGTCGTCCAAAGTATCAAAAGACTCGGATTGTAGCCTAGTTTCCAGTAAAAATTCAGCGAAATACTACTAACTAACAGTTGGCGCCCAAGGCTTGGCGAAGTGGGTCAAGGTGGCCAAAAAGTCTTCCACTTATGACGTCACTCACAAAAACCCCCACTCCCCAAGCAATAAAATATTTTTCGAGTGCAGACTAGAAGACTTGCCGCGTCTTTTGAGACTTTTACCGGTTCTGTAGAGCATACCGGACAGGAGAAATTCCCGCGCAAAGACACGTGCGTTTAGGCGTTTTTTTTCCGAAAATCCTCGAAAGCAGCCGGACGCCAAAGAGTTTTAAAAATGGCTACAGTTTTAGGGGTACAATGAAGTCGCAGCTTAAGTCTTACAATGCTTAACTAACGCACAACGGAATTTATGCGAAAAAACACTTTTGTTGCGAGTTTTTCTCTTGAAGCGTTTGCCGACGCGGGCCAATGCAGCGGCCCTGAATCACATTTTGGCCATAAGTCACGAAGTATTCGCGGTGGAGAGGCAAGAAATACATGTTTAAACGGTGAATGTGATGTAAAATACTTACATAAAAATGTTTGAATAACGCGCATTTTTACTATTTATCCATTTGTTTACATTTGGTCAATTTTGGTCGTTGCTTGACACTCGTACCTCGCTTACCTGTATGCATTTTCAAAATCTTTTTGACTTGGAAAACTTTCAAGTTGTGCAAACACCCAAAAAATCTATAAAATTCACTCAATGGATTATTTTGATAAATTCTGTTGTTTTTTGGTTTTGAGACCCCGATTGAGTCAATTATTGCTTCTAGGTCACAAGCTGTTGGTGGTGGAGTTTCACATTCTGGTAAAATGCAAAAGCATCTTTGTTTTAATTTTTTGACAACAATAAAATTCTTGTTTTCTCTGTTCATTACTTCTCGCAATTTTTCAAACATACTTTTCTACTTTCACTACATTGGATTATCCGCAATTTGTAGATTGAGAAAAATTACCTAAGGGAGATGGGCATGGAGTGGATTATGTTGGATGCTCTGCAGGATATTTACGTTTTTTCCAAATCAGGATTGGATTTGGATGTTTGTGTTTAGTTAAAGCTGGATCAGTACATTTTAAAAAACCTGAAAAAGATTAACATTATATGATTCAAATTCTGTTAATAAAATGTCTTTTTCTTTGCCGCAGTTTCTATTGCAATGCAACAAATCGAAAGGCTTTTGGTGGCAGATGTTGCACTCATTACCCCCAATCTGTTACGCTCCACCGTAGGTTGCTTTCATTCGCGCAATGTGCGCCGGGCACGGAGAATTAGTCGGAAAATCATTAACCGCTGCCATTGCCGTTTCAACTTAGCCATCTAAATACATTTATGCGTCGACAAAACACATTGATGGACTCAGGATGAGGCAAATGAGATAATTTCCTTCTTTTTCTTACAATCAAGATTAGTTTTTGTTCCTATTAACCCTCTTCAGAATTAAAAGAATTAAAAGAAACAGAATTAAAAGAAAATTTAACACCGTTCGTTAAATGATCCCAATTGGGCAAATATTGTTTCCACCATTACCGAGGTTTAGGAAAACTTTTCAAGAGTACAGGTACGTTTTTAACAACTCAGCAATTATTCGCAAGCTCATCTGACACCACGAAATGAGCTTGTTGTATTTCGAAACATTAGTATTTTTTCAAGTGAAACGTAATTTCTCAAAAATGGTGCGTGGTAGACATACTGAAGGCACCAAAATGGCGAGAAAATGCCGAAATTCCGCCAAGAGTTTTATTGGCGGTGGGTTGAAGATCAAAATGGCATTCCTCTCGAAGTTTGGTTCTACTGCACATGCAACAGACTAAATTACCTTGGGCCATGGAAATATGTTATTTTCAAATGTATCTTGCATTTCATTGCCACCTGAGGTTCAGCAGCCAAAAAAGGGCAAATTGTAATTACCATGACAAGTCCGATGTCAAATATGTGAAACAATGTGCAGTACTGTTCTTGCATGTGCAAATTTCATTTTAAGCATTGTTTTAAACAATGTTGATTCATTGTCAAACTTCCTGAGGGTTGGCCTTTTTTGTTGCAAGTCGAGTACGCAAGGCCACATTGGGGAATTCCCACTGCTCGCAACATTCAAAGCTTATGGAAATTTAGGAAAGACTACTCGACAGAGCGCATAGAAAAAGTCAGCTTCTAGAAGATTCAACCTTAAACTTTCATTCTGTACATGTCTGCAATCAAATTACAAAAGAAATAAATAAATTATGTTGTCAATAATGTTTCGAATCACCCACATTTGAACATATCTTGTGTTTTGTAAGGTGCAACGCTGCAGCAGTTTCGGAAGAAGTTTTGAGGATGCGATATATCTGCAATTATGTTTTGTTGAATAAAAAATCGTTTGGTTTGCAAAGATTTTGACCCAACGGCTTTCAGTCAGACTCCGGTTACGTTTTGGCTGATGGCAAAAGGCGGTGCTCACTTTGCTCGGCCAAAGGCGGTGCTCGGCCAAAGGCGGTGCTCACCATTAGTCGTATCCAGAATGCTCTTCTCGACTTGTTGCGGCTTACGTCTCTAACCAGTGCTGTTAGTCTCTTGCTGCTGCGTGTGACGCCTTCCTTTCAGTTCAACCAAGTGCTGCCCTGCCACCCGTCTTCAGACATGTCTTCATTCGGAGAAGTGGCTCGTCATTCACGGCTTTAAGAATTTTACAACTTGCGCCAATACCGGACTAAGGTGGTGCGGGTCCCGTAGCATATAAACAGCGCGGAGCCCTAAGCTGAAAATAAATTTGAATAAGTGAACAACTTTTAAATCATAAATTATGCGGGCATTCATGTGACTACCCTTACACATGCCGAATTTCATAAGTCCAAGAAAACTGGTCCTAAATAGCAACTGGTGGACATTATGGATCAAATTTTTTTTTTAACAAAAACGTATACACGTATCTTTTTACCAAGAGAAAATACATTAGTGTACAGCTCACAAGTATAAAGCAGAGGCAGTAATTAATGCTTACAGACTCATTAACGAATTGCCTCATCATCAACAAATTATCAGTAATTAATGCTTGCGGACTCATCAACAAATTTGATCATTGCTATATCTCGACGGTGTAGTCTCAGTGAATGTGTGGGTCGATTGTCAAAAGCAGTAAGCCTACTGCTTAAGATTGCATTTTCCAGATTTTGTCATAGCAAATTTGTTTATGATACTGATAACGTCTATTTCACATAGACGTTCATGCTCTATACTCTTTGGTATCAGGTTGTTCCGCTTGTTTTGCGTAACAGTGCTCCTTTGTTCATTCCACAATCTTCAGTTTAGAAAATGAGCATTCTCCACTGCAATTGGTCAGTGGTCACCATACGAGTTAAATAAACGCGCAAACAATTTGCCACATTTACAAAAAAGACTCAAAGTACACTACCCAGTGGTTAATGAATAGATGACAAATCTATGCTGCCAATGAGTTAAAAAAAAACGTTTTACCAAAAAATACAGATTTGAACAGACAATTCTAGGTAGACACAAAATTAGACAAATCTTTCTAATATCTACCATGTCTGGGCATCTGTAAGTCGCAAAACTTTCTAATGAATATGTACTGTAGCTTTGCTAATGAATTTTTGTGTCTGTCGGAATTATTATATCGCAATAATGTGGACTTGTTTCCATTTCTGGCGGTGATCTGGCAAAATTTACAATAATTAAATCTTTATTCCCAGTGTCCGTCCGTAGCTAACCTTAGAGATTTGGACCTTTCAACCACTCCATCTTAAAGTTGCTGCGTACCATTTACTTTTTTTCTTTAGGTTTGCTTCATTAGTACTGTAACTCTGTTACTTGAACGCATTGCGCCTAGCTTATATTTCAGCATATATGGTGTCAGCAGCTTGTTCATCAGTTGTGCTGAAGACTAAACTACCTTGATAAAAGAAGATAAAGAATGATGAGCATAGAAGCAAATTTTAATCATACCCTATCTTAAAGCACTGCTGTAGGCTGTTAACTCCTAAAAATACCAGATCTCCAGACGAAAAACCCAGAAAAGCACTGAAAACCCCAGATTTGGAGCAAACCCTAGGTTTTTGGCACCATTGGCCAAATCGAAAGTACCAAAAAGATAATGCAATTTTTAGAACAGTGTAATCTGATGTAATGATATTTTTTAATGCCATTTATAACAATGAAATTAGGCAATATCTTCAAATTGCTGCAGGGCTCATTGCTTGAGTGATCCCATAATGTTGCAAATAACTGTAAAACACTTTATTTTCAAATCACAGTAATCTATTGTAAGAGCTTTCAAATGAAAACATTCGTTTAATTGCTTATGGCAAATTTAGCAAAATAGTGACTTCTTGGACTAAAAAATTTTATGCACATAAAGAAGGGTGGATTTTTGGGGAGGCGAACGTGGCTGTCGCCTCGGGCTGCCCTGTTTCAACGATGCCGTGAGTGTTCCCCAATGAGAGTTTGGCAGTTAGTTTTTGCATTTTATGTTAAAAAGATTAAATCACTCTTTCTACCTAGAACCACATTTAAGCTATGAAGCAAGCCATATGCAACGTTAATGTGTAATTGAAGACCAATTTGAAATCAAATGATTTCAAACCATTCGTAATGTAAAAATGACTTTCACGCAGAAGCAAATTCCCGGAAAAAGGAAAAATTAAACCTACTTTCAGCGAATAAAGTTTCTGTGTAGCATGTGTAAAATATAGGTCCTACTTTCTCAGAGTTCACTTCGGGCACCTAAATTCTAATATCCACCTTTCGGGCACCTAAATTCTAATAATAATATATTGCATAAAAAAAAAATGTAACATAAAGGACGGCGGGGCGCCCAAAAGCGCTTGGCCCGTAGCATTGCTGCATTAGCTTCTATTGTTATTCCTGCACTTGTTTGCGCACTTTGCCGCGAAGTGCCACGCCGTGAACTTGTCGCACAAATCAAATAGCTGCCGCTTGCACTTGAGGTATCAGTATTTCAGTCATTACCCAAGATCCAAAACTAACTCTAGGTGAGGATCGGAACAAGGACGAAAAAAAGGGTTAATGCGTTTTTATTTAGAAACTTTAAAAATCGATTATCCAAGTAAATCAGACTTATCAAAATGAGAGCGAATGAAACTGAAAGAACAAACAGGAACATGAATAGTTATAAAAAAGTCATGCTTAGAATGCCCAATTGTTCATTCTTTAAATCATGTCCTCTTTTTCTGCAATTCCGGCTGTTGGCTTTTTATTCTGATTTTTGATGAAGTGAAATGAGTGGTTACTTGTTTATTCAATTCTTGAAACATTTCCAGAATGTCAGGATAATACCGACTCCTTATCCAAAGTTTTTCTACTTGCAAGACGAAATTGGTTGAATTAATTTTTTGACACAAGTGGTGGAACTGTGGGTTATGGTGAGTTTTAATTTTGTTTGAGAAACTGCTTGATCTCAGAATGGATCTTTTTAAATATAAATCATAGTGAGGCATTGTTTGTTCAAGCCTTTATTGTTTACCTCGTTCGGGTTAGTTTTCCAATTAAATATCACGCTTGTCAAAACTTAACATCATTTTTCTTGGCATTTATATATGCAAGTTTTATTAATACCCTAAATCCTCTGCAATATAAAATAAAAGTGTATACTACTGATCAGAAACATCTCCATCATGTGTTACAGGCTAATTTCGGAGTCAAATGTGTTTGTCAGCAATTTATGGCTTATTTTTTTAAATTGAAACCATTCAAGAATACCTTTTCTATCCACGGTGCTTATCTCACCCCACATCCAGTAGTGCTGTCTCACTAAATGTTAATAATCGGGTCAACGGCTTCTAAACCTTCTATCTAACTAATCTCTTGTCTTTAGACCAGGTTTTCCAAACTGGGGATACATGTACCCTCAGGAGTAGGTTTGCCTGTCTGAAAGAGTCCATCTATTGTACGTCCGCAACAAGTTAACTTTGGGACATAGAAACGTAGCCAACCTTTATAGTTCTAAAATATAAAGTTCTAAAAATTAATTTAATTTCTAAGCCTTTTTGCCAAACAAAATTTGGCGGAGCATGCTCTTCTATGGAAATGCTGATAGAGTACATGCTCCGAGGAAGTTTGGTAACCACTGTTCTAGATTTTACTACAAGATATAACCAAATCTCGCCATTATAAGCAAGACTGGTGTTCATGCTTCCAATCTGTCTTATTGACCTTCGTGAAAGTGCAAGGAGAGTCACTGGCAGCAAGCTACCAGTGCCGTATCCAGCAGGTCACAAAAATCTCATTGGCGGTTTGCAGAGGCGAATTTTCATTTTAGGGGCCCTAGGCTATTTTAACTTTGGGGCCCTTCTGGAAGGTTTGCGACGACTGATGTCATACAAATTAGGACTGCACGTGCTTGCTACATTCACTGAACAAATTGTTCCAATTTAGAAACATATTACTTTATTCTGAATTCCCTCGATATCAGGAACAAAAACAGTCATAATGAAGCTAACGAAAAAGTCAGCGTTGAAGTTATCTGCCAACACACACTCCCATCACATATTTATTGAGTTCCATCTGCAGTTGCACGGTTTGCAAACGTCAAGGGCTCGCTCTAAATCATGGGTCGGGAGCCTATGGCTCGCGAACCAAATGTGACTCTTTTGATGACGGCATCTGGCTCGCTTGGTATTTTCTTAACACGATTGTTACGAATAAAACTTTTTCTGTAATTTTCCATCTACCAGGCTACAAAGCCATCAGCAACACCATGCAGCACTAGAAGTCGCATTAACAGTAAGAAGCATGTTATCAAAGAGAAATTCAAACATTCACCATTGTTTAAAATTGTTGGTTTTGCTTAAAAATGCATACGTTAGTTAGTAAGTTAGTTGCATTAGGTGTCGAAAAGTATTATATGGCTCTCGCGGAAATACAATTTAAAATATGCAGGTTTCATGGCTCCCTTAACCAAAAATGTTTCCAACCCCAGCTCCAAATAAAGCACCTGTATTTCTTACGACATCTAACAGCCTGTTACTGTACATAGTCGGCGATCGACGGGGCTTTTGTCTGCAAAATCGCTGAAAATTTTGTCATACTTTATCTTTCTGGATAACGCGTCTTCAGCATACAGAATAGCAAGACTTTGCAGCATGACGAAAGTACCTCACTGGCCTCGTGTAAACTGGAAAAGCATTCAGGCGTTTTGTTCCATATATTATGCGTAACAATAACCAAGTCTCAACGCCATAAAAAGGGAATGCTCATCGTCATTCACTTCAATCCTTTGCGTTCATTCTTCTATATCAGGGGTGTCCAAACTACGGCCCGCGGGCCAATTCCGGCCCGCGAATCTATATATCCGGCCTTCGAAGCTATTCTCCAAACTACGGAGCGCGGGAAAAATGTGGTTCACGAATATAGTTGGTAAATAATGAAAAATTAATTGACGCAAACTTTTCGATTTGATATAATGTATATCCCGAAACAATCACATTAAGTAAGATGTCAGACCCTCGCAATATTGTGCAATACCTCAAGTGGCCCTAGGATGAAAAAGTTTGGAAACCCCTGTTCTATACAGATCTTTTGTTAGCGGCACAGTAAAAAATGTGCGTTGAACCAAAACAATACTACAAATACAATTGCTTACAAAAATGCTGTAAATCGTCTTCACAACCCAAAAATTTTGGGCCCCCCAAAATCGGGGGCCCTGTGTTTAAGCCTTTTTAGCCTAATGGTAAATCCGCCCCTGGCTGTTTGTTTCTGTCTCCTATTGCAAACGGCTTCATACCATTATTTATAATTATTACAAATACAAAAACTACAAAAATTGTAGTTGTGCGACTTGCCATACCCTACTATTGAAAACTTCGATGTTTATGATGTTTCGTTGTCTAAAATTTTGCCAAGTCAGTTAATACCAATTAAAATTTCGACAGAACTTCGTTACCACATTTAAAGTTTACTGTAGGTTTCTGGAGGTCCAAATCATAGAAAACGTTGGCAGAAACGGTACCTGCTGGTGCGATGTGTCCCTGGCACGATTGTGGCTTCTGCGAGCCTTAATGGGTTTTGAAATCTATCTTTATGAAATCAAATTGCTGCAAATATTGACAAGAAAACCGCTGTCATTTGAAACTCTAAGCATTAGTGGTTAAAAAAATTTAGCAACGTTTGTTGCAAATTGATACATTCAGACAGTTGGTGTTTAAAAACAATTACAATGCAAATAGTTTTTGCAACTACAGCAGTGTGATCGTCAACGCTGGGTTAACAGACAGTTTTGACGATTATTTTATTATACACCTGACGTTTCGCCCACCTATTGGATGAGGTTTCCACGTTTTCTGCGGCATGCTGTCACTCATTTCCTATAATGTGATGGTCGTTTTTTGACTTTTTGTCTTTGTACGTCATACTGCTCATTGTTTCTTGCTATTGGTAAGTTGCAAGTTATATGTGGTTAGAAACATTGCCCTGAGGATGAATTGTGCATTATCAATTCTCTGCACTTAGCTTTGCATTGGATAATGTTTCCATTTTACGATTACAATGAAAACTCACCGACAAAAGTTGTAGAAGAAACTCATATCAGCACAAAAATATTAAAAGAGCTACAATTGTTTAGAGACATGAAAAACCTCGTGGTGTTAAACGGTTTTTACTTTTTTTCCAAAAGAAAAAAATGAATTGATCTGCACAATATTTCAATACAGTATTGGCAGATACTGGGAAAACATGCGCTACTGCGTAAAGACAAAAATATTAAATGGTCGCACATCTTGAACATTTTATCACAACTAAATATTTCACCCAAAGTTGCATTACTGGGTTGGTCCAAATTTTGAAACAAAGAAACAAAGTATTTACTGCATCATATGGCACCTCAGTGTCCTTACAATTCGTCGCCAAAATCACAATCACTATGTTTTGCGATATTACAATATATAGTGTAAAAATACGTAGGAAAACCTCCCGACTCATTTGCAAACATGAGAAGATATCGTAATATTTTGCGAAGTTGAGAGGATTCCTCAGCGCATAAACGCTTGTAGGACATTGGTGTATATGTTGGGTATTCCATTTGCAGAAAGTTTTTGCTTCTGTATTTCTGCTTTGCTGCGCCCTTTGCAATCAAATGTGCTGAGTAACGTCTTAAATCTCCGACATGGCGTAAATAGGATTAGCTTTTTCTTCTTTTTCATAAGTGTCTGAGTTGAAAAACAAAGCAAATATTGTAGAAATATTACCTTAGAACATTTTTCGTTTACTTTCATGGTGCACACTTTTAATGGACCGTTTCTGAAATGTCTACTTCTGATCGGTATTAAAACATGCATTGTACTAAACCAGGGTGGAGTGGTGGAACTTACAGACTTTCAAATGCCAGCAACACAATGCCAAACATTCTAGTGCAAAGTAGCAGTGACAGGGTTTCGTGTTCAATTATTAGTTTCACTGATTTGTGTTCTTTCTATCACCGCCTACGTGATTAAACATCAAATCAATTAAGAGTGCAGATCTGAAAACAACCGCTGCTGTTATTTTCACTACGTTTCACTGAACATTTTTACATTTAAACGTATTCACGCAACAGGCATATCTGGCTTGGTGGATATATCTTTTTCATACTGTTGCGATCGGAACGCCCGAGCGGCAGAGCGCAAAGTTTCACACTGTGGCAGCAAGCAACAATGGAGATAGAGATCACTTTAATATTGCTTGTTCAGGCCACCTCCATATTAGTGCTATTCTTAGCGCACATCCCGTTCGTGGTGTATCGCGCATTCAACGCACCGCCAACCGAGAGGTTGCAACACTATCTTGCATTTTTGTACAGACAGTTTTAATTTGTCAACGAATTTTGAAAATGTTTTTAAACACTTTAATCACGTTACTCGTCAATCACTTCTGTATTTACTTGTTTGGCCACTCCAGCTCTCGTCAGTAGCCACGCGGTAGCATTCTTCTTCTTCTTCTTGGTGAGTTGAGTGTGCAGTGTACACAGGATTTTCTTCCAATTGCCGTTGATCTTAAACCATATTTTGCAATATCATTTTTTGAAAAAGTGAAATCAGCAAGCGCAGTACCATTGCAAATTTAAAAAATGTATTCAAAACACACATCAACTATTTTGCACTCGAAATAAGTATTAGCTTTTCGAGGAGTGTAATTTTGCTCAGGGTGTAGTGCTAGAAAAAGAGGTAAAAAGAGAAAGACTGCACCTGTAGTTCGAATAAAGTGAGCATTCTCCTACAAGAATTTCCACACTGCATCTTCCCGTTTCACTGTAGACTTTTGACATGCAGTGCGAATCTTTGTTTCGCTAGCGCATTTCTGAGATTGCAGTCGTGTTTTAATGTATCTAGTGCAAAAACGTGTGGGAACGCAACCCACTACAACCCTGATTTTACTTTAGACCACGTATAGTATTTGTTTGTGCACATTTTGAAACTTTGGCCTATATAGTCATTGCCGAAGTTATGTTAACGGTACAGGTAGAGAAGAGTAAACAAATGTTTTCATTAACTTTTTCTCGTTCAACTAAATGTTTGAGTGAAATTTTGTCATACGGGCATGTTTTCTGCTCCTGTTTGGGCGAAAACTCCATACCCCGGTCAATAACAATGTTGCAAGTGCAAGGACACTGCAGCATTGATTTCGATTTAGACCATGTTTTTAGGCATTTGCTATAAGCGCTCACCTGTCGGATTATTCCCGGTGCTTTGAGCATCACTTGCAAGATCGTAAACATTTTCTGTTGGTGCATTTGATGTAGCGGCAGCATAAACAGGATTTTGGACTTCTTCTTCGTGACCTTGAAAGAAAATGGTTAATTTGGAAAAAAAGGTTATTTTCATTTATTTGCATTCGTGGAATTTTAATGCGTTTTGCTGCGAACACAAAAGCACCTTCTTTGTTCGTGTACTTTGATCACGTAGGTTTGTAAATAAAAAATGTAATAAAACCAAAAAAAGGATTGGATTCTTGATGATACGGTTTACCAAGACTGAATTTGGTAAATGAATCTACAAATTAAGATTCAGTCTTGGCAACTTGCATGCGTTTGACGAAATCAAGACTAACACCATTGGATAAGTTGGCAATTTTTAGAATAAATATTGAAAAACAAACAGGGCCTAAAAAGGGATGTCCAGGCGAACAAAGTTGTAAGAAATAACTTTGCAGAGAGCGTATCGCCCTTGTGCCGAGAGCACCAAGAATGCATAGCGGAGGTCGAGTGGCGTTTGCTCAAAGCAGCTGTAGTCTCATCTGTTACTCGCGTATGTTGACTTAAACGACTTGGTGCGGCGCACAATGGCAAAAAGAGTAACTCCTTCGTGGATCCAAGTGGTAAAAGATGCTATTCGAGCAATGAAAGTAGCGTACAAGGCTTGGCTTCGGAACAAAGCCGGCACTTTTTCCATTCGCGGTACACTCACGAGGAGCGATGGTCCGCAGCCCTCACGGTGAAAAGACCAAAATGCGATCTTGGGAGAATTTCGGGCATAAACTGGGTTCCACTTGCTGGCAAGACAACATATGTTCTGGCAAACCGCATCTTAGCCGAAAAAGATATCATACTGGTAGATCGTTCCAAGACCATATGGTGTCCAATTCACTAACGAAGACATCTTACGCAGAGAGTGATCTAAAGAGTTTAAGGCCACTCACTATCCAACCATCGGACACACAGGAGATATATTTGGGGAAGGAAGAAACCATCACTGTAGCCTAATTCGTCCTAGCTGTCAAATAACTGAAGATCGGGAAAGCTCCAGGCTGTGATAAAATCTGGTCTGAAATGTTCAAAGCCTTGAACAGAGGAGTTCTCTGTTGGTCAGGTGGCCTGGCGTTTTGGGAGGACACTGAAAGATTGGCAAATGGGTTGATCATCTACATAAACAGAAAGGGAGGCGGCGCGAGTGCACCAACTGACGGGGAAACTCTCTCCTTCGCATTTAAAAGTTTATGCTAAGTGTTTTGAAAAAAGATGTTGCGAAATAATTGAACCAAAGTTGGGTCATATCTGTGCGGTTTTCGTCCCGACCGCAGCGCTACAGATCAAATTGTATCTCTTCGGAAAATTTGAGAAATATTGGGAGTATGCCAAATGCGTCAACACATGTTTTGTCGACCTCGATAAGCATACCACCGGGTGCCTCTCAAGCTTTGAAGTGTGCTGTCGGAAGACGGTATTGACGACTACGTATTACTAGCCGTCAAGTCATTTACTCCTGCTCAGAAGTTTTTGATTGTCCCGGCGTAGTTACGTCATAAGCCTTCATTGTGGATGTTGGACTTACACAAAGGTGTATGCGGTCACAACGCCTCTTCATAGTCTTTGAATCGGATAGACAGTTACAGCTGAGTTAACGAGGGTGTGTCACTGTTGGACTGCAGGATCAGGTGGTTACATTTTACGAACGATTTGGTACTGCCAACATCTTCAGATCGCGGACTTCAACTTGCACTCTATCAACGGAATTATGCTTCTTCATATACTTCAGTCAGTGTACAGTGCAACCGGAAATGCACTCTGCAGGTGGAGAGCTACCTTGGGATGGTATTCAAGGGTAACGGAAGGCGGAACAAGGAGAATGCTTCGCGGATTGCAGTTCTTTGTAAATTACAGTTCTGCGCGAACATAATCTTCCTGTGGGGAGAAAGCTGGATGGTTTGAACACCGCAAAGTTGTCAGTTTTTAAATTGGCCCTTGTTCCGATCCTCACAAATGGTTATGAATCCTGTGTGATGAATAAACGAGTTCTATTTCAAGTACAAGAGGCTTTTTGAGATTTTTGCAAAGATTTCACGGTGTGCCACTTTGCAACAAAGTGCACAGATGTGAAAATTGTAAAGCCCTGAATGTCGAGATGCTCTCCGAATAGAGAGACCCAGCTACGATGGAAGGTCCACGTGACGAGAATGTCCCAGGAAAGATCTGCGAGGTGTTGCGTTCGGAAATCCAGAGCGGCATATGCGCAAATCTTCGCACTGTGACAGCAAGCAACAATAGAGTTCACATGCCATGATCACTCTTCGCGTACGCTAGTCATCATGTTCAGTGGTTCACACGGTAATATCGACAGAGCTTACACGCCACGATCACTCTATTATTGCTTGTTCGCGCCACATATATGTATGGTGTTGTTCTTCACGGACATCCCGTTCGTGGTGAATCACACAATCAACGCAACACCACCGGAGAGATTGCAACAGAGGGAAGTCCTGCTGGCTACACACACGGCAGCGGTCTAGAGGTAGACCCCAGTCCAGGTGGCGTGATTGCATCTCTTACCTTGTTTGGTCAAGTTTTGGTATGGAGCCAACAGAACTATCCGCGATTACTACTGACCGCGAGATATTTCGGGTCTTCTTAGGGCTGTTACCCCCTCGACACTCCCCAGAAGAAAAGTGTGAGTGATATAAGTGGATCTCAAAAACAATCGAATAGACGTTATTACCACTTTTAAGGAAGCAAGTCTCAACGGATCATCTTCTTAAAATGGAACATCTAGGATTTATTTGTTCGTTTTCATACCACGATTAAGAAATGCCACGAGCGGAGAGGTATGACCGCGTCTCCTGACTGACAAAAGGTGAACCCCGATCGCTGTGGACGCAGCTAGGAAACCCAAAGACCTCAAAACAGAGATGAAAGACAAGCAATTGCAGTACTCGTCTTCATATTTTTACTAGGAAAACAGAAAGGACACGCGAATATTCGTCTATGGCAACCAGAAGGTAGGGGCATGCTCCCCTCACCGGACTGTTGAAAGCGAGACTGAGACGGACGTAAAACCTTTATCAAAGACTGAACAGGCGGTTTAAGAAACGCGGCTTTCTTTCAGCGCACGTACGGCACGACATACGGTTTTCGTCTCCTCGCTGGTGTAAGGCAAATTACGCTGGCGTATGAAGTGGTAAAGCCGAGCAAAACCAGGATGGCCGAGCGATTCATGCAACTGGCGAACAGGCATACAAGGTGCGAGGGCACACGAACCAGATAATGCTTCCGGTACAACGTTATAGACACCGGGCTTATGGCGGATGTCATAATGCAGTTGATTCAGTTCCAAACGCCACGAAAGAATTTTAGCATTTTTAATTTTACCACGGTTCGTTTGCGAGAACATGAATGAGACAGCTTCCTGATCAGTAACAATTGTGAAATGGCGTCCTCTAAGAAAATGCAATTGTGAAATGACGTCCTCTAAGAAAATGCAACCATTTACGCACTGCCTCAATTATAGCAGTGGCTTCCTTCTCGACAGCGGAATAGCGCTTTTCACAAGCAGAGAGAGTTCGCGACATAAACGCAACAGGACGGCTATCTTGCGACAACACAGCAGCCAGCGCAAAGTCAGAAGCATCCGTCTCGACTGCGAAGGGTACGCCATCCTGAATGGAGCCTAGGCTAGCGTTACATAGATCTTTTTTAACATGTTAAATGCAACCACAGCTTCATTGCTGAGGGGAAAGGCATTGCAGTGCAAGGGGGGACCTGCTTTCTTAGAGAAGTTGGGTATCCATTTGGCGTAATAAGAAAACAGACCAGACACTCGTTTCAGTTCTTTTGCACAGGTCGGTTCAGGCAGGTCTAGTAGAGCTTGCAGACGTTTAGGGTCTGGCTTAATTTGTTTGCAGGCTACCAGGTAACCAAGCATATCCGGTTCAGCAAAGATGGTAGCTGCGATTTTATGTTAATTAAATTGTGACACGATTTGACCTGCGAGGCGACCCTAGTACGCTAGGCTGTAATTAACATTAACTCACAGCTACCATCTGCAGAAACAAAGAGTAGTTTGCTTGGTGTCGTGGTTTGTTGTTGGCACTTTATAACTACTAAGGTCTTGTAGCGCCACGACTGAGTTTGTACAATTTCTGTTTCATTTCTCTCCGATCGAATTTGTGTTCTGAGTGTGTTCCCTGCAGCTCTTCCGCATACCGTGCGCCTTGTAGGAAGGCTGCAGTACCAATTTAC
>Ga0210059_1002627_pt1 | contig 28277 bp, 22 predicted proteins | sample Ectturendosymbi2_FD_188042 | JGI IMG/M metagenome (GOLD analysis project Ga0210059, IMG submission 188042) | Ecteinascidia turbinata endosymbiont from Florida, USA - Sample 2 (SPAdes) (version 2) | ecosystem: Host-associated > Tunicates > Ascidians > Unclassified | place: Key West, Florida...
ACAAACGTTACGTACAGTTCTTTGTTTTGCTCCCGACACTTCTCTTGAAGCTGCCTAAGGACAAATACCATGTCTGTGGTGCCCCTGTTTGCTCTAAAGCCGCACTGAGTTTCTGGCAAGTGATCTTCCGCGATGGCAGGTATCAGCCTGTTCAGGAGTACGCGAGCAAGAATTTTTCCTGCAGTGGACAGTAGGGTGATCCCCCGATAGTTGGAGCAGTCTGACTTTTCTCCCTTGTTTTTGTACAAGGTAACAATGACTGCATCGCGGAAGTCTCTTGGAAGTTTGCTCTGCTTCCAGCAGCAGACAAGGAGTTTGTGGAGTTTACTGTGTAGCGCTGGACCTCCATATTTCCAAATCTCAGGTGGAATTCCGTCAACTCCTGCTGCCTTGCAACTTTTTAACTGATCTATGGCTTTGGTGAGCTCTTCCATAGCTGGTGGCTCATCCAGTTCCACTTTGGCTGGCACCCGAGGGATACGGAGAATTGCCGAGTCCTGGACGACTCGGTCGGCACTGAAGAGAGTCTGGAAATGCTCAGACCAGCGGCTCAAAATATCTGTCTTTTCTGTGAGGAGCACTCTGCCGTCCGCACTGCGCAGAGGACTCTGCACCTGGTGTGTAGGGCCGTACACTGCCTTGAGGGCTTGGTAGAAGCCTCTGTAGTCACCAACGTCTGCACAATGTTGAGTTCTCTCTGCAAGGTTGGTCCACCACTTGTTTTGGATGATTCGAAGCTTGCGCTGAAGGTTTCCGCAAGTGCGACGGAAGGCAGCTTTCTTCATAGGACACGACGGCTGAGCCAGATGGGCCTGGTGGGCAGATCTTTTCTTCGCCAGCAAATCCTGGATCTCATGGTTGTTCTCATCGAACCAGTCTTTGTTCTTTTTCGTGGAAAGCCCCAGAACTTTTTCAGATGTTTGCAGGATGGCAGTTTTCAGTTTATTCCAGAGTGCTTCAGGAGAGGAATCTTTTGGACAGCTGTCATGTCCAAGCTTGGACTGTAGGTCTGCCTGAAAATCAGTTTTCACTTCAGCTGACTGTAGTTTGCTGAGTTTGAAAGTTTTCTTGGGGGACCCCCTCTTCCTTTGTTTGGGTTTGAAGTGCAACTTGAGTTTGCAGCGCACTAGGCGATGGTCAGTATGACATTCTGCGCTGGGCATAACTCTGGTCTGCAAGACATCCTTGAGGTCTCTATGGCGTACTAGAACATAGTCAATGAGGTGCCAGTGTTTGGACCGGGGATGCATCCAAGTTGTCTTCAGGCTGTCCTTTTGCTGAAAGATGGTGTTGGTGATGACCAGTTGTTGCTCCGTGCATAACTCAAGTAGCAACCGCCCATTGTCATTGCAGCTACCTACACCGTGTCTGCCAAGCACTCCTTTCCAAGCAGTGGCGTCTTTGCCCACTCTGGCATTGAAGTCGCCAAGAATTATTACCTTGTCTTCTGCAGGGGTGCTTTGAATGAGGCTGCGAAGCTCTGAGTAAAACTTGACTTTTTCTGCAAGTTCAGCCTGAAGCGTTGGAGCGTACACGCTAAAAAGCGTAGCATACTGCTTGTTCTTTAAAGGGAGTCGCATGGACATGATGCGATCGGAATGACCGGTTGGCAGGTTTTCCAGCTTGGAGGCGATGGAAGTTCTGACCATGAAGCCGACACCTGCGAGTCGTCTTTCTGTTGAAAGTTTACCTGACCAGAAGAGGATATATCCGGCGCCATGCTCTTGAAGACTGCCTTCATCAGGAAACCGGATTTCGCTAAGGGCAGCAATGTCTACATTTAGCCTGGACAGTTCGTATGCGATAAGAGCTGAGCGGCGTTCAGGTCTGTTGCTGTCAGCTTTGTCAAGCATAGTTCTGATGTTCCAGCATGCCAGTTTTAGTGCTTGTGCATCCTTGAAGGTGGATGCGTACCTTCCTTTCTTGGTAATTGTTCGGCTGCTTCAGAAGATGCCCGTTGACCGCGGCTAGCCAACTGGTGGGGATAAGAGACGAGCTTTGGTTAGGCCACCTTTTCTAGGCCCCTCTCCATGTGGAGCAAGCAGTGCTCTCCTTAAATAAGGCTGCTTAGTCGTTCAGGGTGCTGCCGAGCGATTCTGTCGTCTCTGAGTCAGCATCAGGCGACCAATATCCTGAACCGTCTGCATGCAGGATTCGAACTACGGCTTCCAGTGTCGTCTTCCACCTGCCGCTTTCGCCCTTTTCCCGTCGCTACAGGACTTTTGTAAGATTGGTGGTGTTACGGAGGGGACGTGTCCTTCTTGCCTGCGCAATGGATTTTTAAGGTGAAGTGCAATGTGCGCAGTATTGACCCCACCCTTTACACCTGGGGTTCATCTGCCACGGCCCAGCAAGCTGGGACGGTGACGGTGAGGTCCATAGGTCGTAGATTTTTCCTCGAGGTTTACTCCTGAAGCCATAAGAGATAGTTGACCGCAAGGCAGCGGGGGTTTGCCAGATGGCCGTCGGTGCTCTCCTGAGACGACGCCCTTTGACAGATCTTGTTTTTCGTTCTGCCTGGATGACTAGCCACCCTCCTCACAGAACCCAGAGGGAACTGGTGGAGGTGCCGGTTTAGTCGCCGACGGCCCGACCCTGGAGCAGGTGGTACTGGGTTACAGGTTACCAGTAGCAGATCCGAAATGAACCTGACCTGACCTAGATATATCTGTACTCTGATCAATAATTAAGTTGAATTTAGTCATTTTACATATATCAGCAATCTCCAATTTTTCATGGTATGCAATTCCTTCTTGGACTAAGTAAGATGCTTTTGTTGCTCGCATTTTAACTCCTTTTGCAATATAGCTGTCATTAAAAGCTTTTTTTGCATACTTCTACTAGATGATCTGTCTGAGCAAATGGCATATGATGCTTGGCAATGAAAGCAGATATCATTAGTTTTGCCTTTGCTACCTGTTCATTTTCTGTAGGAATCCGCTTTGCAACAAATGTATCTAACTTTGTTGTTGACTTCACCTCTTTCATCCTAGTATTGTGTTTAGCTGTTTTGCTGTGTGATATTAGCATTGATTTATATGCATTCCTTATTTTTGTTTCATAACAAAAGCAGTAACTGCATCCCTTTTCACATGAATCTTCCTTAAGCCACTCTTTCAAATTCTCAACATTCAGCCATTCTTCTCTGAAAGATTGTTTATATCACTTTTTACACAATTTTTTAGGAGGGCTAGCCATTGCTCATCAATTTGTCTGAACTTTAAAGAAAACTAAATAAGTTTTGCAGCCCATTAACACATCATTTCACCAAATTTGCATTGTATCGTATCATTTTCATGTCATTTACAAACTATTCATCAATGCCTTGGCAACAGATTTTATCTCATGATTCTCAAGTTTACAACAAAGTTGATTTTTAAACACAGCAAGTTTTGTTGACAATTCTAAGACACTGTCATATTGTCCAATACATGCATACCTATGAGATAAAACACAGGATTTTAGCAGTATGAAGGAGTGGTATTAAAGGTGTAGAATGTGTTGAAGTCGCTGGTTTAATCAATGGCAGATATAGAACTATCCTCCCTGGTGCAGAGCAGTTTTGGTAAACCAAATTCAGCAAGCTTTTTTATGTGACAGCTAGAAGCAGCACTAGGCTACTGCATATACACATTCAACCATATATCGACTCGATAACCTTCCGGTTCTTTCAATGCCCTGGTGTCCTTGCACTAATTTGTGTTTTTCTTGCTGAATATTAATTATTGCCAAATCAACTCAACTAGTATGTTTACACCAACAGAAATGAACCAGCAAGATATCATCAGTGATGTCATATTATCGATTATTGGATCATTAAGACATGACAAATTTCACACCAGGCATTCAACTACTACTGAAACGTATGGTTGGCAGGCCACACGCGAAGGTGTGGATTACGCTGATACACAAGCAACTGCGCAATTGACTGTACCACGTGACCACACGCAAGCAATGTACTTGATATTGACACTGGTGTGAGAGATACGTACTTTCCACAAAGGGTGTGTAAGCAAGGAATCGATCAGCAAATTTTTGATAGGACATCGATTTCACGTAAAATTACGCATCCTCAGTCCTGAAAATTGCAAGCAAAGCTTTCAGGTGAAAAGTTGAAAGGCTGCAGTAACAGCAGAGAAAAAACAAACTCAAGACCACAATCAAAATGTCGTAACACAAGCTCAGAAATCATAACAGCTTAACAAACTGACTGACGTCAAGAATACTAGTGGCGACAAAAAGAAACCGTGACTAATGAAATAAGTGATTACTCAAAAATTAAAAAGACGTTTACTCAAATAAATAAATGACTGAAACATCTAAATAGTTGACGCTAATGGCTGAAAATTTCTCCAACTAAAAACTAACTCTTGGTGAAATGACTAACAACTGTAGAGAAAAATAGTAAGCCATGTGCGGGCAGTAAGTCTCTGGGGTACGCATTTTAACCTGCCACGAGTTCACTTTAAACGCTACGGTGGGAGTAAGCAAGCTGTGTTGAGAGAAAAGCTGGTGCACAAAGTGGAAGACAACATCGGACTGAGTCAAACAACACAAAGCATCGTAATAATTCACATGGGGGAAGGATCATGTTCTGGGTGTTAATTTGTGCGTCAATTAGGTGATACCATTTATTTTCACAGATGTCCAGAGAGTGACAACTTGGTTGTTCGACAAAAGTAACGGTGTATGCTTCATGTAGAGGTGGCTTGTTTAAAGTGCCGTGGTTCTCTGAATAGTGTGAGAGAGTGGTTGGTACCGATATCATGCGATATGCGAATTTTTTCACCTGCTAAGCACACGTTAATGCTGTAATAATAACCGGAAGATATATTTGAATTATTAGATATATTGTAGTTATTGCTAAACTTACATCTTCAAAAAAAAAACAGATTTATAAGAATTTTTCAAATTAAACCTAGACACCCAGATGGACGTGAAAAAACAGATCTGGGTGGAAAAACCCAGCAATGGGAGCCCTGGTGACAAGGCAGCTGGGTGTGACAAACAAGGCATGATCGCTGTTCAGGAAGAAAGACATTGTACATGGAGTAACTGGCATGTGTTATTAGATCTAAGAATAGCGTCTAAAATTCTGTTATTGCAAGTTCCTCAAAAATGAGCAAGGTGGAGAAAATACTATATAGTCTGACATCGAAAGGTGATGATGTTGTTGTTTTTAATCACCACGTAAGTTTTCCAAAAGTTTTGAATTTCAGATAGAGCTATTAATCTTTCACACAATTCATGCTTCAAAGGGCAAGTCGTAAAAAACATAATTTTTTTCTTAACTACGTGAACATGCTGTTCCTGTAGCATGATGAAAAAAATATCAAAAGTCTTGTGTGTGCACCTGTGTAGGAATCTAGCAGAGGCTGGGATCTAGCAGAGCCTTTGGCATGTTTCTGAATATGCTATTGCTGTACTTGTTAGTTTGAAATTCTCATCTTTTAAGCTTGTTGCATCACTGAATGACCTTCAACTGATTAAACATACTTTGTGTATCGTTTCTATTGATAAATTTATTGCTTTGCAGGAAGGGGAGTCAACTGTTACATTCGATAAAGCTGCGTTTGATGCTGTTGGTGATCAGTCAGACAATGCTTTACTTCGATCACGCATTGATGAGCAAGGACAATTAATATGTTTCTTGAAGCAACGTGCTGATGAAAACATGATGAGAAACAAGGTTGAAACGTTAGGATTTTTTCTGCTTTTTATTAAATTAAACTTGTGTGTTTTTTCCTAAAACTGCAATGCATGTTTGCAAAGCGAATGTGTACAAAAAAAGATGAGGCACATCTATGAAAAGATTTTACTGTTTTTAAACAGTTTTTGTTTAGAACTCAAGGTTTGTAGAACATGATTTATCATAATAGTATACAGTGATATACAAAAACATCTACAAATTAGATAGCATTTCAAAAACAACTGCAGCAATCTCATGTCATCAGTGAGATGTTTTGCTTAACACTTTGAGAACCGGTCTACGATATTTTCGTACTTCAATTTCGGCCTAAAAAACAGCAGTTTTAGGTTGCCTTACCAACGACCCAGCTCCTCGGCCGATTGCGCTAGAGAGCTGTTCAAGGGCTGAAACGGATCGGCCAGTCCAGTAGATTGCACTCGAATAAAAATTTTTTGGTTGGGGGATGTGGATTTTTTGTGACTGACGTCATAAGTGAAATAGTTTTAGGGTCATTTTGGCTCATGTTGCCTGGCCTAGGGCCCAACCGCTAGGCCAAAGTGTTTTGCTGAAGTTTTCATTGGAAACTAGGCTCGATTCCGAGTCTTTTGAGCCTTTGATCAACTTTCTAGCGTTTCTGGTTCAAAAGTTATGATCTAAAATAAACAAATTAATTAATTAGCTAATTAGTCAAATATTTTTACTAACTTACATCATAACTTTTGAACCCGAAACCCCAGCAGGTCATTCCAAAGTATCAAAAGACCCGGTTGTAGCCTAGTTTCCAGTAAAAACTTCAGCGAAATACTACCACCTAACGATTGGTGCCCAGGGCCAGGCAAAGTGGGCCAAGGTGGCCTAAAAGTCCTCCACTTATGACGTCACTCACAAAAAACCCGCACCCCCCAAGCAAAAAATTATTTTTCGAGTGCCAGCTCTGTATTTTTTATACAGACGTTAATGCCTGATCAGTGTACGCTTATATGGCTGAAACTTGGACTGTATTCCAAATTCAAAGCTTGACTGTACCAAATGTTGAGAATAAAATTTTATTGCAAAAACCACTGTTTATGTGTTATAGTGATTATCAGATGTCAAAGATGAGATCGTGTCAGTTTTTCTTTCAGGTATTGGAAGAAATTAACAAAGAACTTGAATTACTTCGAGACCAAGCTAACAACGAAGTAAAGGATTTAAAGCGGACGTGTTCGATGCTTGAAAAAAGGTGGGAGGTTAATTCATACAGTAGTTGTTTTCTACAAATCGAAACTTTATCACCAACTTGGTGCACAGAGCAAACTGTTGTTATTCATATGAGATCCTGTTCAATGCAGATTTTTGGGGACAGTGATTACCCTACTCACATTTTATTAAGGATGCAAATCTGCGTTGTTATTTTATTCTATAGAGGCCATGTGATATGCAGAAAAGCTGACAGCCATACCGGTGTGAAGAAAATGGTGGTGACGGAGTTTTCTGTGCTTACCAGCCAATCTTTTATCTTTGTTTGTAAAAAGTAATTTTGTGCTTTGTTTACTCTAAAGTTTCCATATTTTTGTTTACTGCCGAAGTTACATATTTGTTGCAGAAAACATGATAGATGCAGAATGTGACCTTGGTTAGGCAGTCTCATCGGGATTTGGTGACCTGGCGAACGTAGCTGTGGAAGTTTGAAGCAGTGTGATTTTTAAATTATCCAAATTGACTGCACGTGGTGAAAAAAGACGGTTTAGATCGGAGGAACCTTAAGACCTGAATTAAAAGTAGGCTTAATTTGTTAAAAAAATTCAGATTTTAGTTGCCTTTTTCAAGGTTTTGCTGATGACACCATCATTGAAATTACTCATCTTTTCTATGACCAAAAATTTTGTTTTGTTTAAGGCATTCATAAGCAGTATGCGCACTTCAGAAAAGGGATGACCTTTGCGCTAAGCCAACGATTGCATTGACCAGCCAACCGTAACCTGTTTTGTTTTTCAGTCATATATCGAAATGATTTTGAAACGACCGAAAAAAATAAGTTATTTCGATCAGAATGTCTGAAAATACAGGCTGATGAACACTGCCACGGCGAGTTTTAATACAACTGTGAGACAAATGACCGAAATGTCTCAGCGAAAAAAGAAACCCAGACCGAAACCAGCTGAAGAGTCCAGAGCTAACAAATCCAAAGTTCCAGACCCGGTCACTTGAAGTCACGGAGTGTCGCAGCTTCAAAATATGATTTCCACCTCTAGCTGCTGTGGTGTCTAGACGTCGTTTAGGTGGCCGTAACCACTTTTGGGATGAGTGCCTTTTTGTCCAGTTATTTTTCTTTTCTTGCACTGGCGGTTCTGTCAAAAGAAAAATAATGTTGAAACGCACAATCTTTCGCATCATCATCAGTCGCGTTTCTCATCGGCAGCGACGTCGTTTCACTTCAATGGTGGAGGCGTTTGCTATCGGGAGCTTCCAGCGATTGGTGAGAGTTAATGTCTTGATTGAAGTTGAAATGTTGAGCAAACACTCGATGTAGATGAAGTCAGAATGTGGCATTGCGCTTTTTAATCAGTCATGTCAGCAACTTGTGTTTCGGTGAAAAAAAACGCACAAAAGAGCACTTATAGTTTTCGTGCAAAGGCCTCCGCCCTTTTTCTTGCGCTGGGACCGAGTGGTGCGCGAGAAATGTGTACCGACCTTTCTCTGTTCTTTTTTAAAGTTTCTGCACAGTTCCCAATACCACAGTTTTATTGTTTTCGCACAGATTTAACGAGCTTGCTGAAAACCATGAAGAAATCATAAAGTTTAAAGATGCTTATAAAGCCAGAAATGCTGAACTCGAGGCTGAAAATAAGCAACTAAAGGCGGACAACAAAAGATTGTTTTCAGGTAACCCGAAAATATCTGCACATGATATGACGTCACTGAACGTTTTTTTCAAAGAAGTTGCGAGTTTCTATGAAACGCGGTTCAACCATTGTGTGGTGCTTATTCTGATGTTACGTCTTGAAGTGTGAAAAATTGATCTGTTTGTTTTTGTTGTTTTAAACAAGTCATTTTTTCAGCTGCAATTGAAGAAAGGGAAGCTGAAATCTTATCACTCTTATCTAAGCTGAAAGACAGTCAGGAAAACTTGAAAAGCTGCCAGGTTTCGAAGAAAGATTTGGAAGTTAAGCTTTCAAAAACAATTGCATCTCTCAGTGATAAGGTTTGCATTGAATCAAGATTAGTTCTTGTCTGTTGCCGCATGGACTGCGTCAGTAGCAAAATGTTTAATTTGTTTCCGGATCAGCGTCTGACGTTGTTGTTATTGCTTTTGCATTTCAGTGCAGTTGAAACTTGGTTCAATGATGAGATGCATTCATTGACAAACTTTTTTGTGTATCCCTAATTTTGCGAGAATCACACATCAGCATTAATGACATGTTTTCAACCAAACCACGTGACCTGTTCTTGCATCGACCTAACAGTTGCTTGATGATACTCTTTGCGATACAGTGGTGGACGTCCTATTTAAACTGTACTTTAATGAATCGTAAAAATGTGGTGCGAAGCTACTTATTCTCAAACTTAACTACCAACAAGGTCCTGCTCTTCGTTCACGTTTCAACGTCACAAAAATGAAATGTGCGTCCAAGCTGTTCTCGGACGATGGTCGTGCCTCGACATTGTCCTGCAAGGAGTGTTGGTCAGCATCATCTATCGCTTGCTTTAAAAATCAGTAGTTCAGAAAAACAACTTTGTTGTTGTTGGGTGTTGATTCCTCACAATGATTTTGCGTCGTGCCAAACCAACTTATTTCTGGTTATCGAGTTGTTCACCTGTTCCTCCAAACGAGAAAGAAAAGTTTTGTTCATAGAAACGCCGTGAGGCGGGATTGTCATCGACTTTTAAATCGCTAAACTTTGGAAAGAAACTCTGAAATGTGGTGGTGCAGACGAATGGGAGCGTCCTTTGCATTATTTGCAGGGAACGACGTTGCTTTAACTTTTGAGGTAGCCCCATAATTGGGCTTTGTTGTCATCTTCAATGAAATACTCCACAAATGTATCTCAACTATCGTGACTGTAGCGAGACGCGTCTTAAAAGCTTCCCCGCTTCATTTTTCAACTTTGGTGGTGGTGCAGATTAGTGTAATGAAAAGTTATCATTTCATAACTGACCGTGTTTGGTTTCAACCTCATTTCCTGCCGTTGTCATTGACAACGAGAAGTGATTAAAAATTGATTGATTTGACAATAAATTGTAGCGTTATAGTTGAAAAACAACTGGAACAGTTCATTAAAGAAACATTTTGTGCTTGCAGATGATAAAAGTTTTTCTACGACTAATCATAGTTATGAATGTATCAGTTACTTCCGCTGTTACACGAAATAAGTCTGGTAATCATTTCATGTCAAATGTATGTTTCGCAGGGTTTCCGAACATTGTAATAAAATTTGAAATCGCTGTTATTCGTTCCACTTTTTAACCACAGACCAGTATCTTGGAAAATCAGTTGTCAGAAAAAGACGAAGAAATTCAGCAATCTGGAGATAAAATCAAACAATTGGGCGTCGAACTCGCGAAGATGTCCTCGCAGGAAAGCAACCTTGTGTCGGACTTAGCGAAGGAAAAGGAGTCTCTTCTCACCGAGGTAAGAAGCACACAACACTCAGGTCCGCATGGATGGACCCCGAGCTGTCGCTTACTAGTCGAGCAAAACTGTTGTCAGAGCTGCTGCAGTTGTCATTAGTTGGGAACTGTTATATGACTTAGTAAACGGAGTAGGCTGCAATGCAGTCGCAATCGGTTTGTATTCCAACATCAAAGGCGTGCATTGGAGAGCAAGGCTGCCGAGGCTTAACCTCACTAGGAACTCAGCGGTTGCCACAGTAACAATCACAGTGGCTTTCCTCAAAAAGCTTTTGAAGTGAGTTTGGTTCAGCGTTGCCGGCTCTTGTTACAACGGAAAATACCAAATCTTAGTCTAAGAATATACCTAATATATGCCAAATTTGTCTGTAACAAAAAAACTTGAAATACAATGCTGCTTTTTTGCATGCTAGCCTATTTTACTGCTTAACTTAAATCAATGGTTCTTAACCTTGGGCACCCCTCCCCGATTTTTGAACGCCTTTTACTACGCAACTTATTTGAAGTCTGGGGGGGCTTGAAACTTTTAAGAATCAATAAATTTCCGGTGGGGCGCGAGACCTCACGCGCGATTTTCAACATGGAAAGTTTTTTAACGTCTTTTACAACTTATTTAAGATTAGGGGGGTTGAAACAATGAACAATTATTTGAGGGAGGCGTGTCAGAGAAACGGTTAAGAACCACTGACGTAGATGATCAACAGTCGCTTGGCATCTTGAAGTTAAAGCTACAAACTCAATTTCCTACTTTGCAGTTCCTGGACTTCATCAGTGTCAGATTTATAACCACTGGAATATTCAACCTTCCAACACCAGCAACTGCATTTTCATTTGTTTGGTGATCACCGTATTACTATGCTGCATGACAGTTAATAGCTGCTTTGCAGTTTGAAATTTTCCATTTGTGCAGATAGCATAAAGTATACACAGTACCAGCAGAATCCTTCTTTGCAAGCCATGCAAATTCTATCAGTCACTCTTCCTTAAACCTTCTCCCACTCTCACACACAGTTTACTAACCTTTGGATGCCATAAGCTGACTAAAAGCGCATACCTAGAGCGAAGTTCGTTTTTTTCAGAACTTCTCATCTCTCTTCTAGTCTCGATCTCCGCTTACCCAAGCTGTACGCATACTCCCATGTTAAGCAAAATCACTGAATTTTTACTACATAGCTTCAACACCACTCTGTTGACGCTTTACAATATGACATATAATTGGATTTAAAAACTCAAATTAACCCACCCATAAAAATAGACCAATTCTCACGTATACCAAATGCAAAATTTATATACCAAGCACTTTGAAAATATACCCGTTGGCAACACTAGTTCAGTGCTGCCACAGGCTTTTTTGCAAAAATCACTAGATTCACAAAAGAAATTCACTACATCTGAAAAAAATCCCCAGATTTAAAATGTCTTAGTTTAAGTTGCATGAAATTATTTATGTATGTACTTTATCGCTCAAAAACCTTAACACGTTTGAAAGTGTGTTAAAATGGATCGTGCTGAAGCCTGGAAACAATCAAGTTTCTGTTAAGGAGCTAAAACGACAACGCTAATAAAGTATATTAGATCAATCTGAATCAACCTAATATTTCTAGTGTACTGATCTTGCGAAGAAATAAAGATAATGTCATAGGCAACATTGCAGCAATGAACAGTACAGAAGTGAAAACAGAAAGAAACCCATATTAGAAAAACTTTTTGTTCTGTTGGTGCAGATCTATACACAACGATTTACGCAATCAATTATTTTTCCTAAAAAGAACGGAGTGAAAAGAGAAATAAGATAATCGATTTTCTTCAAACACATTGGTTACAAAAAAACACTAGATCACGTCAAAAATCACTAGGAGTGGCACCATTGCACCAGTTTGATCATCCGCAATATACTATGCGTCGCAAATGTATCTATCATTTGTGGAGAGTGACGGATGATTCCTGACATTATTTCTGACCGGCGATAGTAATTGCAGGTGATGCAGCGAGGCAAGTTGTTGCAAGACCGACAAACAGAGAATGACGCTTTCAAACGAGAAATCATCAACCTTCGGTCGGCTTTGAAAAGCAAAGAAGATGAGTTTGCCAAAAAGGAAGACCGAGTAAACGCTAATGAGAGGGTAAGTGCGTTCTTCTCATGAGATGTGGAGCTAAAAGTAAAAAAGGAGCCTCAGTCTTCTGAATCTGAACTGCGGTCAATTCTAATTCAAATCAAGATGTGCGTCGCTCATTCACAAACCTTCAATTTACGTACAGCCTGTGCACAAGTAACAAAAATCAGCACGCATAGATGTTATTTATTGGAAATCGATTTCGCCACACGGCATCTTCAGTCCAAGTAAATTAAAAGCAAAAACGAGTGGAAGTACGCAAATCAGTGATTATTACGAAACAAAGACAAAGGTTGCGTAAAAAACATATTGAGCTAACGTTGACAGCACCGTAAAAAAGCAGTTAGATTAAGCACAATCAAGTAGTAAAACACACTAAATGCGAAGTTTTTCACGCAACCTTTGTCTTTGTTTCGTAATAATCACTGCTTTGCGTACTTCACTCGTTTTTACCTTTAATTTACTTGGACTGAAGATGCCGTATGGCGAAATCGATTTTCATTAAATAACATCAATGTGTGCTGATTTTTGTTACTGGTGCAGTGTGCACAGACAGTGCTTAAGTTGAAGATATGGGTAGACAAGAATCGCCGCAGTTAATAGAAAGGAAGACGCAGGTTGATACTGATGCTCAAGAAACAAGTAGAGCTTCCAAGTATCATTCACAAACCCTGGCATTTTTATCGCGCTTAAGAACATTTACAATGTAACTTCAGGATAATCTCTCCGAGTCTTTTTCGGCGCAAAGCCGCACCTTTAGTAAATTGGTGCAACTAACTTCGCAAATGAAACAGTGAAACTTTGTGTTGATCTTCCTCAAGCAGTGGATCTCGTGCTAGTTCATTGCACATCTGCAGCGTTTGAGGTTATGCTTGCGACCACACGGCGGAGTTACGAACCAAACTCACTTTATATTGTGGCTGAACATTCCGATCCACAAAATATGGTTGGGTTTCAACATCAACTCAATTTGGTTTTTGATGGACACAGGCCGTCAACAAGTGGTGCGGTGGCTTTTACCTCCCATCATTTCATTTTAGGGTTTTAACGTAAAACATGCATTTTTGACGGAATCTCGTGACATAATGGTACAGTTTTTTGGAGATTTTATGCATTTTGTGACACTGAGTGGTGAAAATTAGTAATGATATGATTTTAGTGATTCGTTGTAAGTTTGATATAGAAACACTTTCGCCCAACACCAGGCACAGGTTTGTTTGCATTTCGTTGACCCTCTTATTAATACCCCCCCCCCCAAACAAGGAAAACCTTGCAACGGTGCCAACGTTCAGACATCTTTAATTTCGAAAGTGCGTGGGTTAGATCTGCTCATGTTAAGACAGTCGGACAAATTTCTTGCCCATCATCAAGAATCTTGAAAGAAAGTGTCATTGTGACGTTTCGATTCACCGATTTACGACGTTGTCATTGGCTTCACAAATAAGAGTTTGTCCAAAACTTCTTGTTTATTTCTCATCCGACGCCGACGGTGGGGTGCTTGGGGTGGAGTGGACGGTACAGTGGCTTCTTTGCGGAATATCTTGGTCGTAGGGCACCTCTAGTAACCGCAGGTAGACCTGGCAGCTCTTGTATCGATGATTGCTGCTTTGAATTTCGTGCTTCTGCTTCTGCCGCAAACCGGTGTCCGCGACTCGAAGATCTGTTAATCGAGGGATGCAGCGAAGAACTGCGGTTTCCGCTCAATTGCTCGACGCCAACTTTTTTCAGCTTGCGCCACCATTCCTGCGCAGATAGAGTGCGTTCTCGTTTTAAACGAACTGGAAGCTGATGACGACACTTTCATAAGACTTTTATATGACGTCGTGAGTCTTCACGTAGTTTACTTTTCCAGGATCAAACTTTTGACCAAACTCGCTCGGCCCAAACAGGGTCACTGCCTTTATTGTTAGGTTCAGTAAGTTTACTCACAAGCAGTGTCATTGAATTTTAATGGTCTGATCGTTCCCGCCGCCTGTGCATCTACAGACGTCCCAATCCTACAAGCTCTATGCACGAGATGTCTTTGCGCACAAAGCTGGCAAATGCTGGCACGAACTTAAGCAAAATACGTCGTGTCTCGTGGCCATACTGCCTCGTGTTCATAGTCATGTTTTCTTTAAGGTGAAGAAGCTGCAGAAAGAAAAGGACTACGCCGAAGAAGAGCTTCACAAACTCAGATTAGAATTCGAGGCGTTTCGAGTTCACACCAGTCAGCTCATCGCCGACGAAAAAGACTTAAATGCCAAACTGCGTAATAACATTATGACCTCATAATCCTACCTACTCTGTGTTTTTATGATATTAGTCATCGCTGCTTCACGATGTTAAGTGCTGGTGCTTTATTTGTCCACCCTTCGACACGGTTTTGCCTCAGTATGTCGTCACTGTGTTCATTGTGTCGTCACTGTGCTTATTCTCGTGGTTTCGAGGCTCTGTAGTTAGAAGATGTACGATCGTTTTTGGCAATAAACAAACAAAAAATATATGTTTGATCCAAACCTGCTTTGGCCAGTGCAAAACTTGTCAGTAGGGCTGCTAGGATCAAGTAACAGGTATTTACTGATTAAAAGTAATAAGTAATTTCAAACATGTATTGTTTAAGTAATTTCTAACAGATTAAATCTGTAACTTGAAGATGTCAACGAATCGAAACCGTCGTGAAAACGCACCTGGGATTCTGTCGACATAAGTTTTACCAGAAAAGAAAGAAACATGTGTTGAAAAAATCATGTTCAGAAGCTTAAAATCATCAGTCAAGAAATGTCGTTACGGCAGTCTTGCTTGTAGATGCCTGCTGCGCTGATGAAACGACATCTCACAAAAGAAAGAAGAGCGAAGGAAAGTTACGCACGTAACGTAATGCAAACTATGTGCCTTTTGCTTCGCCTGTCGTATGGCGTGATGTGTCTATTCGCAGTCAATGAACGAAAAGGAGATTTCAGTAAACTGAGGGAGTTATTGTCACTCCTACAAGTATCTATTAATCGTGAAAACGTGCGAATGGAAACAAATCATTTTAAACAAGCGGTTTCCTTTATTAATCTTTAATGTGTCGCGAATTCGTCGACAAACATCTCCATATTAAGGCAATCTGCCCTATACTGTTCAATAGACAGAATTGCGAGATTACTGAGTTTGCGAAGACGTGCGACTTCACAAGTCTTCACGACCAGTCCCGTCGCTACGGGGGCTTTGGTGGGTTTACCCCCCCCCAAACAAAGCTCTAAACTCCCCCAAATTGAAGCATGAAACACTATAAAATCAGTGGAGTTTTTGTCAATTTGAAAAGGTCAAGCCCCTCTCGCAAAAACGCAAAGCCCCCCATTCAAAACGTTCTTGTGATGTTTCTGTTCACGACACGCGATTCGGAGAAGCTCCTGCTCTGCCTGCGCAGTGATAACCAGGCCCGTAGCCAGGTTTTAAGGTTGGGGGATCAAAAATATTTTTAGGGGGGAAAGGTTTTGTTTTTATTATATCTTTAAAACAATTCCGGGCACAAATAATTTTGGGGGAATGCCCCCGGTGGCTACGGGCCTGGTGGTAACAAGTACGGTGCAAACTGACAACATCTTGCTCTCGAGTTATCGTCACTAACAGAATTCATAGGGTAAGAAGTCAATGGACAATGGTTTATTGTTTCATATTACTCAGCCAACAAACAGGACCACAACAAGAAGCAAACCAACCACAATAGTGAACATTAGAGCAAATGAAATGCAATGACGCAATGGTTGATCAGTGTAAACAAAGAGGGGTGCTGTGTCATATAGGATTGGTGAGGGACCACGGCGGTCATCTAGTCAACCAACCCTGTTTTTCAGTTATTGGGAAGTGTTGTTAAACAACATTTGAGTGAAATAATCACAATTAGGAAAACAAACAAACACAGAATATGGTGAAGAAAATGTACAGATGAAAGAGCATGCCTGTGTACACAGATGAGTGGATCACATTTAATTGAAAGAATTTGGTGTGGTTAATGATATGTTTAAACAAACTATAAAAAAAAGGAACGAAATAAATTGATGAGGTACAGAAGAAAAAAAATAAACAAAAAAACTATGGAGTGTACTTTCATGTTGAAAAGAGTGGGATCTGCACAAAGAAGAAAAAATGCGAAAAGTAAATATACACAAAATTACAAAATACAGAATTTGGTTCTGGAAAGTGACATTTTGCAAAAGTTCATAATTGTGTATCTTCATCATGTAGGAGGTGTTTCTTCAGTTTCCATTTGAAGGTAAACGTGGTTGAAGACTTTAATATCATTTGGTCAGTTTAAGCTGTTTCGGTAAGTCAGTTTTAAAGATGAAACATCTGGTAAAGTCTGCCCTTCCCAATTTGTTCAGTGTCATCGATGTCGTGACACCTCATTGCAGAAGTTAACGGCATTTCGTTTCTCTTTCTTTCAACACAAGATTTCTCACCTTCCACGGTGGATTTACGTTTCAGAAACCGCCTTATCCCATACATGGTATAAAACTGCTGTCTTATATCCTGGTAAAACGCGTTCAAAATTCACACTAACCAGGGTTGCCATATAGAACAAAAACTGTATTCTCATTCACTTCAAAAATAGCCAAACTCAGCAGAAAAATAGCCAAACTTCTGGAAATGGTTGCATCTTTATCAAAACATTATTTTTTTCACTGGAAATCAGTCTTTACAGCTTTTTTATCTTTCGCCTTGTATTTTACCAGAAAACATATTTTATTAAGTGTTTGATACCATGCTCCTACTTTCAAACATATCACACTTTCATTTGATGTCAGGAATTTTCAAACCATCAGCAAACTTAAAAATAGCAACCATACATATGAACAGGGTTTTTTAAGGCGTTTTAGGAACCCGATTCGGGTCCCTAGAATTTCAAATCGGGTCCCTAGAATCAGCGAAAATTATCATGGGTTCCCTAAAATCAGAGAAAATCGGGTCCCTAGAATCAGAGAAATCGGGTCCCTACAGATCCATACCGGGTAGTACGGGTACCTGTGGCGGGTAGATGTCGCCACATGTAAATAAATGGTCACCGCTAGATGGTGCCCATAAGTCATTGTGATAGTCACCACAAGCGAATTATCGTAGTTCACTTATCCCTATATAAAGATAGTGCAACCTAGTAGCAGTAGAGTGAACTCGTCGAGTGAGCTCTATTGCTGCTAGTTGCTTTCCTGTTAGTTAATGTCCCGAATTGCCATCTTTCTCTTGTGCTTGTCTCAGTAGTTCAAGGCGATGCAGTCAACTGCAACATGCCTAACACCCTGATATGAATATGTACGTTTAAAAATCGCCAGACCACAATAGTTCTAGTCAAACGCCTTCAAAATTCGCCAGATTTCCGGAATCTGGCAATAAATTCGCCATTATGGCAACACTAACTCAGCACACATGAACTGAGCACTTACTGCAGCAGCCCACACCTTGCTGATCCATTCTCAACCTGATGATAAGCAACAGGCATTGAATCGTTACAAATGTAAACGTCATAATTGCGGTTGTCAAGCGAATTTTACAGCTGACCTTCACAATCTTTGTGAACTGCTAGCAGTGAACATGGGTTTTTCGCTTGTTGTCAAAAAGCTTTTCGTCTTCCTGACAGTGTCCCTTTTGTGTGCTGCCGTTTTCACGCCGACATACAACTTTCCCATCGAGGAAATCAATCCCCATAATAGGCTGGATTACCTGGTCCCAAACCATCGACAACCTTGGACGACTGACCACTTCGATGAGCAAAAGGTCTACGAGGAGGTAAGCACAACCTTCCTTCGTTTCAACTTTACATAAACTGTCTTCAGCAGCTTTCACCAAAACTTTTTTAACGTTGAACCAGAAGCTTAGTCTCTCAGTCTGTACGCAACTACAAAGCGATTGCTTGCACAACACTCAACAGCACACTCATTATGACGTAAATTTCCCCGAGAATTTCAACGCACAAGGGCACAGCCATCGAAGGTAAGTGGTGAAGGTCAAGACTTTACTAACAATTGGCCTTGTTCTTAAGTAACCACAACTTTACAAAATACTGCTATAGTGTCCGAACGTCCGCAATTATTTTTCGAAATTAACGAATCATATATGACATGCTTAATCTACCGGCTCTGCATTGAGGGCAAAAACCAGAAGAGCAAAAGTCAAAGGGTGGAGAGACTGCTCTAACTTACTAATACAATATGCGTTTTGGGGCCCCTACGAATGGTCGGGGCCCCCCCGACCGGGGATACGGGGCTGCCTTGCCACGGCACTGAGTGCACTCCTGGACACACGTCACACTTTTCCAAAACCATTTGGCGTTTCTGATTTCTTGAAACAACCACTGAATCAAACACAAACACCTACTACAAAAATGATATTCTATGGTGTTCCTATTGCATCTAATGCACATTCAAACTTTCTGTACACTTTCTATGAACAGACAAAATCATTAGGTGATTCAATCTTTGCGGTGCGAAAAGAACTTGGATTTCGAACTTGGATAAAATCGTTCAAAGTCTTTCGGACACCTGTATCATCGAGGATTTGTCATCTTTCTTCGATGACTCCAGCTTCATTTGCTACAACTTCGTTTCAAGAAAAAGCCCGTTCGAAAGACGACGCCGTTTTTCAACGTGCTTGGCCCGAAGGAAGTACCTTAGTCATCCATTGCAATGGATGTCAGATTTTTCTGACATGCTCCACCGATCGTGTCAAGAGAAAACCAAAGATCTGGACAGTGGTCCTGTAACTGCTGGTGATGAAGGAATGTTCAAACTCGAGTCGGTCTATTCTTCGCTGGTTGGTCTTTATGTTTTATTTCTGACAGCAACGTCAATTTGGTCGCTTGAATGGATAAAGAAAAGATTCAATAAGGTAATGATTTTTTAAATATGTGCATATTTATCTGTCGATTGCAATTAATATATTATACTAATTCGAGCCAGAAAATAATGGTTAATATTGTTTTATTTCAATACATGCTTTATGGAAAAATATTCTAAACAAAATTGTCGCGTTAGTGGCAAACGCCAGGTATGTATATTAAATGGATTGTTAATGCCATTACCACCACTTTTCGAAACTTGGTATGAATGAGCAAGAAGTTTTGATTTATTTTTATTTAATTACAGTGAAATTATGCTTATGATTAGAAATTGCAGTTTCAACCAATTCTTGCCACGTTTCTCTGTCTGGTGCTGATGGTGAACTTAACTGTATAGCATTACTTTCATATCTGCTGCTTATGAAGTCGAATCAAGTATCGTTCTTCTGCAGTGGCGTTGTTTAACTACAAATTTTCTTTCAAAGTTTCTAGTATTTTAATCGCTTTTACCGAATATCACCAGCCTGTAATGCTGAACAGATCATTATTTCATGTTTTGAAATGCTGATGTGCAGCATTTCAATCCATCGTATATTTGTTCCAGTCAGGGGCGGGTCCAGGGGGGCGGTATCCCCCCTAAAACCTACGAAAGTAACTTTATTCCCCATAATTTTTTACAGATCAGAAAACAACATTCGCGATATAAGCCCATTCTGTGGTCCAATGTTTTGTCACAGCAGTGTTGTGAAGTATACTTCATCTCTCTTACAGTAATGAACCCGTAATGAGACTTCAATGCCAAATATTACTGAAATCGCCCCCCTCCTGAACTTACCGGCTCGATCCGCCCATGGTTCCAGTGCTGTTCGTGCCACCCCGTTAGTCGTCACAATGTCTTATAACGTTGACCATGAATTTGATCTGCGGTGCTTAGACCAAGTGTTCCATTTTGCGATTGGCCGATAACTGCTGCGAGGAAATGAAGAAAGACGTGATTTCCATTAAAGAAAGGATAAGCAACCAAGCAAGAACGGCTTTCTCCAGGTCAGTGCATATAACAGGGGTGGCCAAACTGGGGCTCGAGAGCCGTATGCGGCTCTTCGAACCTTTGTATGCGACTCTTTGAGCTTTCCGAAAAATTATATATTTGTTTGTTATTTTTTAATTCTATTGCGAAGTGTAGAAATATTGCAAAGTGGTGCTGTGGTAGCGGAGGGTACCGCAGTGCCGTACAGTATACTTTTTCAAGTCGTTCAAAAAAGGATCATGATGTCACAGACGCGTAGATTGCAAATAAATTCGTGTTTTTAGATTTTTATGTTGCGACTCTTTGTGACTTGGGTTTTACGACATGCGGCTCATACATGGGGCAGGTACGGCCACACTGGTATACAGGGGCGCAACCAGCTTTTCTTTTCTGGGGGGGGCAATTTTCATGAAATTTCATTCGATGACGTCATCGTGCTTATTCAGCCGTGGTAGAACTTTTTCGCAAACGGTCACATATAATAATAATGTATTTTTGCCCCCAGACACGAAGTCCACAGTACAAACACACACATTCTGCACAATGCTGGTTAATAAAAACAGACAAAACAGAACGTTTTACAACAGCGTTGGAGGCTGAATCACCGGTGTCAAGCGAAATTTCTGACTTCACGCCATGTGCGCATGCACAGAGCAACATTCAACATATCGAATACGCTGAGAAAACTGATGATTAGGACATAGGATTTGGTGTTTAGGTAAGTGTGTCAGGTTAGGTTTTTTGTTACAGTTAGAAAAAGAAAAATAATTGAAGTTTAAGATTAAGTCCAATATTTTTCACTGGTTTTACCTATTCCCGTACTGTAGCTTGTTGTGGATGTCTGACATCTAACCAAAAAGTTTTAATTTACACAACACACATCAAAAAAGTCGCCAAATTGTATTCATTTACTCTGAGAAGCAAAATAAATGACCAAAAATAATAGGTCAGAAATTTCGCAGAGGTCAGAAATTTCGCTTGACACCGTGCTACAGAAACTTTCTTAACAGAACGTATTGCAACGGCGTTGGAGGCCGAGCCTCAGGTTTACAGATGGATACTTAACACTATTTGTTCGCTTGGTACAACACTACTGCAGAGTGGGACGCTAATTACACAACTGGTCAAGCCCAGGTAAAGTGCGAATGCATTGTGACATGCACACCCTCAAACGAACAAACACTGCAATGTCTGATCACTCAGTCGCAAAGCAAAATGCGGTTTTAGTGTTCAAAGAATTAAGAAGAATATCAACAATCTGACTGCGTCACAGCAGGTAACCGTTATGTTATTAGACCTTCTGCATCTTTCGAGAAACAAGTGCATATTTTTTCTTAATAATGCCTCAAATGTAGTAATGTTACATCAGGGTTTTTTTTAAGGAAAATGTTAGGTACTCGGTATGGACCTGTAGGGACCCGATTTTCTCTAATTCTAGGAACCTGATGATAATTTTCTCTGATTTTAAGGACCTGATTTTCAATTCTAGGGTCCCGAATCGGGTCCCTAAAACACCTTAAAAAACCTGGTTACATTGAACCTGATGAGTCATGACTACTAACACTCGCTCTCCAGCGCAAGTTGTGTAGAACTCTGCATCCAAAATTATATGCCACACGCAGTCTTTGCATGCATGACTTTCCGAAATTCCACCATCACTGTGATGCATACATGGGCGTACAAAAGGAACGAAAAAGTACATTTTTAACTGCATTGGAACATCGGGAAAAAGAGGCTCGCAGCTTGTTTGCTGCACAATATTTTTTATCTCAGTTGTGTCTGAATGTCTTTGTTATCTGGGAGCTCAGTATCCAGTACAGCTCCCAGATATTTGTAATGCTTCACAGATTTTAGATTTTTACAACCCATGTGTCAGTAATTGGGTTACTGTGTGCTTTCTGCACTCTTAGCCTTAAACATCATACAGTTTTTCTGCAGTTGAAAATACTTCCATGTGATTCTGCATAAGCCTGACACACAGATAAAAGTTCTCTTCGCAACCTTTCCGAAATGAGAACTTTTCAGTTTTAATCGAGATGCAGACCGAACGATCAGGACAGAGTAAAAATTAGTATTCTCATACAAACGCGTTGTTCCGTACTAGTGTAGTCATGGCTTTAAAACTAGTCTTGGCTTTGGTGTGGCATAGCTTTAAAATTATTGTGACATGGCTTTAAAACTAGTGTAGTCATGGTTTCAGTGTGGCAGAGGTATAGGCTACTACAGTAGTAAACCTGCCTAATTTTTGTCTTGTTTTAGCCAATTCCTTCTAGCCCTAGTCTTCTAGCATGTGCTTGAATTTCTACCACAAATGAAGATCCCAAACTTGATAGATAGCCTATGTCAAGGGTGAGGGGATCTTTGAATGCTACCATTTCGGGCAAAACGGATCAGGTGTCTTGTGTCTTTGGCGCATAACGGATCAGGTGTGTGTGGGGCAAAACGGCTTTTTCTGGCATCCATGAGTTGTGTGAAAGTTGTGTGAAAGAAGCACGTTTAGGGCTATGAGCTTTCAGGACTTGCACTGGTTGCAAAGGTTAGGGTCTTGTAAAGTGTCAACTGGAGCCAAAGTAGTCTAGTAGGTAGGTGCGTTCAACACTTGACCAGCACTCATATGACACTTTACTAAACCAAGCCGTGGTTCTGGGAACAACCCAGAGACACTGAAACGTGAAGCACCCCTCAACCTAAATTTAGTTAAAAACTATCAGGTTTCGAAGTGAAAATGCAGCTAGACAACGCCTTTTTAAGAAATGTGCTACGTTAATAATGGTGATCCGCTTTGCCCTTAACAAAAATAATTAAAAAGTTGTTGAAGAACAAGCGGTTTGACGAGGCACCATCTGCTGTGTCAAGATTTCACTTATCAATTTGAAAGTTTCAGCAATTTGCACGGTTCAGCAGAACCCTACTGTTATAAAGTTTCATGAGGGCAAATTGAGGCCTGTCTAAGACAAAATAGTACACGAACAAATAGAAGTTTCATGAGGGCAAAATGAGGCCCGTCTAAGACAAATAGTACACGAACAAATAGATAAAAATGCCTTAAAAATACGAAAATTTTAATTATCTCCCAAGTTATGACACTTCCAGCATATTTGTGGTTGAATACCAATCATTTACGAAATTTTCGATCAGATAACCTGTCTCGAGATAACTCTTGAAAGGAGAGAATTTACCAGTAGGACAAAGAAAAATTCCAATAAGATTTCTTAAAAATGATTAAATATAAACTTTCATCTTTATTCTTTGAGAGTTTACAAATGTCAAAATTGCTATGTAATGCTTTGAAAATTTCGGGGGGGGGACAGATGCCCCAAATCCTCCCCCGTGGTTGCGCGCCTGCTGGCATATAACATATTGGAATAAAATAACCTGATAATCCTCTTCATGTTGTTGTTTAATGAAGCTAGCTGGTTGAGAGCAGTTGGTGCTGAAGGACTGGTAATTGCAGTTATAATTTTCACCAAAATGTTGCTACTTGCTAGTAATGAAATTGAACTGTGGTTCTTAAAGGTCGTGCAGATCTTAGAAAATTCAATTTAAAGATGAAAATGTGCCTCACAGTTCTTGTTGTAACGACATTAAGCAACTAATCACAAGGTGGCGCACCTCCACTTTCAGTTTTATGGTGTTTGAGCTTCAGCTTCTGGTTATGCTGAGCAAAGAATGACAGGTGGAATACTCCGTCATCAAATGATGCGCTCTGCCTCACGTCTACAAAGCCTATAATATGTTTAGACGGATGAGTTTGGATAAAATATGAAACATGTGAATGGATTTATTTAGATTTGCCAACCCACAAAACTTTGAGAAAAACATGTAAATCTTTTGATTACATAATTTTTAGAACCATGATTTGAAACTACAGTGCAACCAGGGACGCCGAACATCGGTAGGGGGGGGGCAGTAAAAATGTTGAGGGCAATGGAAACTTATGAAAAACAAAAATATCGTTACTAATTATGCTTGCTACTGTTCAACAACAACGTTGACCTCAAAAATAATAAACGAAACTATAGAAAATTTGTTTCAAATCGATGTTGATAAACCATAAATTACCTATGATGCTGTTATCAAAAAGACACATTTTCCCCTTTGTTCCTCTTTTGAAAGGTCAGGCAGGAAAAGTCTCCCTTCTCCGGCGTCCCTGCTTACCGCTATCAGCAGTCACTGTCTCGCTGCATTACCTGCCAAGATATCTGCCTTCAACAGTCACATGCGGCAAAACCAGTGTTGCCACACTATTGTTACGAAAAAGTACTAGATTTCATGATAAAAAACACTAGATTCACACAAAAAACACTAGATTACAAACGCTAACTTACACACAGTGAAAATTCCCAGAAAATGCGTTGCAATGCCCACCATAGACATTGTGCAACTCATTGGAAACCAGAGACAAAGAAAATGGGAGATAGCAGCAACGCTTGTGCTTGTTTGTACAGGTCACTGAAACTTTTAACATATTGTGTTGTTTCGTAGCTATATGACAATTTAACGGCCAAAGAAAATAACATTCAAAAAATTCAGAACATTTGAGAAATGACCATTTTCTTAGCAATGGCACAGCGAAAGATCTTGCCATCACCTGGTCTAACTGCAACATTCCTGCCATTCCACTATGTTTTAACAGATGACCAAGTGACTTCGCAGCGGTTTGACTCAAATCATATATATTGTCTTGTGTAATTCAAGACTTAATTAGGTAGAACTTTTAACAAATTACAATTGCACTAAATCAAAAGGCCTCAATTACAGTTACAATTACACAAAACTGTGCAATTAATTACATTCAGCTCACCCGTAAAAAACACTAGATAGCCATACAAAACACTGGAATACTAGATGAAATCATAAAACACTAGATCTAGTGGAAAAACACGAGGAGTGGCACCACTGGGCAAAACGCCTAATATCGTAACGTGAAGTGAACATTAGAAGATTTCTTGCCATGTCATTGTTACACAATAAAGACCAACAGTAAAACAATCCGCTCGCAAGTTGGGCAACCTGCGCCAGGGTTGCCAGATGAAAATTGCAATAAAAAGCCAAACAGTGCTAAAAAGAGACCAGAAAAAGGCCAAATTGATTGATTAAAGGCCAGAAAAAAAGCCGAATTTTATTTGTGGTATTGCCATTCCTTCATCACAGAGAAACATATGAATTACAAGATTATCATAAGAAATTGTTTTCAAAATTGATATTAAGTCTATTTTGGCGTTGTGCTGAAGCTCATTACTGATGCTTCTCTGACTTTTCTTGGTTTGTGACTGTGACACTGCACACTTCGCGTACAATGGTGTCACAGTTTGCACACTGATCCATCGGCACGTTTCTGCACCAATGCGAAAGTCGTCCCCATCACGAGGTGTGGTGGGACGGGAACGTGTGGGATCGGTGTTACCACACTTTTTACATGTTTTGATTTGAAATGAGTCTGAAGCTGTTTTGAAATGGCTAGATTTTTGGGTGCGCTCCTACACCTTTTTTGTTAGCACTACATCCCTGTCTCCATTTACTGAGGACCAGAATCATAAGAGCCCTTCCACTTCTTCGACATCCTTGTCGCATATATGTCGTGGAGACACAGACCTGTCTGCAGTGGCCTAACTGACAGGGGGGCAAGGGGGCGATCCCCCCTGGAAAGCTAAATGTAAAACCTGGACCCCGTTTAGTTGACATTTTGATTTTTAATATTTTCTAGGTTGTTGTTTTTTTGCGTTTTTCGGGGTAGTTTTGTTTTTTAGCTGGTATGGACATCCACGACATCCAGTGATTTACTATCATTTCTTAACCTTTTTTCTGAGTTTTGGCTAGTGGGCCCCCTTCTGCTAAGCTTTTCCCCCCTGGCTCAAACCTCTAGCTACGCCACTGCCTGTCTGCAAGCGTCTGCCTAGTGCTTACATCACAATACACACTATACAGTGCACACACTTCCAGTGATTACGCAAAAACGTTATTTCGAAACTGACATCCCTCAAATATTACCAACATCAAAACCAGTATCGTAGCCAGCTCAAAAATTGTGGGGGGGAAATGTTTGATTTTAGACGAATAATACTATTTTGTTTGGGATAACGCCCCTCAAAGCACGAAATGACTTGGCTGCACCTATTATCAGAACGTACGTGTCTGGTCGGTCTACTATAGCATTTATCAAAAACGTTTACAAATGTGTTGCCGAAAAATATGGAATAGTAATATTTTCCTTCAGAGGAAATTTTTTCAGGTGAAAAGGCCAAAAAATATCCAAAGGGCCAAAACGAATTTCTTAAGGCCAACCAACTTGAGATAAGACCAAAAGGCCAAATAAAATTTTTTAGATCAACCACCTTGAAACCAGGCCAGAATTCTGAAATTTGGCCTAGAAAGACCAATCTGGCAACTCTGACGTCCCCCTGCAGGCAAAGGAACTGACATGAGTGAACTACAAGCTCACCGCTGTATGACATCACTACAGTGAACCTGGCTCTTGTGCAGTGTGAGTGTCATACCGGCAAATAAACTGTCATTGCAAGAAACAAATCAATTAATCGGAATTGAGCTGCTGACGTCAAGCTTTCTAGATAATTTTGGTTCTTAGTCGCAATCTCCAGTGAGGGGCAAATGCCCATGGTTTTGTCGTACCACGAGTTCAAAACCGTTTGCTTGAGTTCAATGTAAAAGCACACCCACAATAGTCATTATTTTCGCATTTACATGTTCAGCAACAATGTTGACCTCAAAACTAATACAAGAAATCATAGAAAAACATTCTGAACTTTATGTGTGCGCGAATAGCTTCAATAAATTTGTTTCAAGTCGATAATGATAAATCATGAAATTACTTATGAAACTGTTATGCAAAACCACCTGTGTTCCCGTTGCCCTCCCTTTCAAAGGGCAGAGAGCAGTGCCCCCGTAATGCACCCCCATTCCAGCGTCCCTGAGTGCAACTAAATACCACGAGTGTTCACTCTCATGGGGCATAGATTTATGTCTGTCACGACGGAATTGTCGCAGGGCTCACAGGCCGACCGTCTCCACAAGCATGACAATATGAATGATGCAAAATCCAGAAAGACATAAACTGTGACGGCGATGACCTGAGATACAACGCCTCATCACCTGGTAACGATGATGACAGTGCTTGTACATTGGCCGCAATTGGGCCTTCTGCCATCATTCCATGTTCTGCTAGGTCACAAGTCTTGTGCCCAGCGATAGGTGACATAATCTGTAAATCCCTACCGTCATGTCACTGAATATCACTGACCAAAAATGACTTATCACTTAATCGATGCCTTAAGGTAGGGGCCTCCAAACTTCTTTGTCCGAGGGCCGCATAAGCTATTACACAATAGTTCGAGGGCAGGACATCTTACGTAATGTCACTGTTTCGGGATGTGTTACATTCTACCAAATTAACAAATTTTTCGTAAATTAATATTTTTTCATTGTCGACAAAAGCGCGTCGCGGACCGGATGTGGTCCTCGGGCTTTAGACCCCTGCCTTAAGGTCATTACCGAATAATGACCCATCGCTTCCGAAACATCGAAATGCTCGAACTTTTCCAGTTGGCGATCAGTTACCCGAAATGTGGCGACAGGAGTGGGATTCGAACCCACGCCCTGTCTGAAGATGGGAAGGGTGTGACGCCAGGACACGCAGAGCTACTAGGAAGCCATCTAGTTATAATAGACGCAGTGCAGCACTAGCAGTAGAGTGAACCTGGTCGAGCGAGAATCTCGATTGCTGCATGCTGCTCTAACCTCACACTTCCCGCATTGTGAGTTCGCGTCTCAATAAGCGGCCGTAGCATGTCATATCGGCAAAGCTTTTAAGACTTTACACAAAATGAATACGATGCAAGTTGTGGCCAAAAAGGAAAACCAGAATTCAGGGGCGCAGCCAACGTCACGGAGCAACTATAGTGCCAACCAGAATGAGCAAATGGAAATTTCAGTGATACAAGCCCCGAACGGTTGCATTCACAAAGTGTAGGTTGCGTGATGAGCCCAAGGGACGCTGCTGATCTGGAATGGCCCCTGAGTGAA
>Ga0210059_1002628_pt1 | contig 28276 bp, 11 predicted proteins | sample Ectturendosymbi2_FD_188042 | JGI IMG/M metagenome (GOLD analysis project Ga0210059, IMG submission 188042) | Ecteinascidia turbinata endosymbiont from Florida, USA - Sample 2 (SPAdes) (version 2) | ecosystem: Host-associated > Tunicates > Ascidians > Unclassified | place: Key West, Florida...
ATGTTGAAAAAATAACATTGTCTGTATTGTGACTTTCAAAGGTCAAAGGTCATGGCCCCCCAAATTTGACTGTTTTTAGTTCCTGCTACAAATTTTCGAAAATTTTGAAACCTCGCCACGGCTTTATTTCTTGATAGTTTTCGCTCATATTTGGAAGAATTGTTGCTGATAAAATTATCGTTGACCTACGAAAATTGTTTTGCAAAATATCAAAAGGTTTGTGAGATATCTTGGGTCAAACTAGGCACGAAATGAAAAAACTAGAAAAGTGGGGTTTCTTTGTTGCCTTGGTTCCCCAGTCATTGGTAAACCTGTTAACCTCCCAAACCTTTTGATATTTTGCAATACAATTTTCTTAGGTCAAAGATAATTTTATCAGTAACAATTATTCCAAATTTGAGCGAAAACTATCAAGAAATAAAACCGTGGCGAGGTTTGAAAATTTTCGAAAATTTGTTGGCAAGAGATAGAAACAGTTAAACTTGGGGGGCCATGACCTTTGACCTTTGAAAGTCACAATGTAGATAATGTAATTTTTTTAACATTTGGCAAAGTTACTAGCATTCCTGAAATATTGGGTTTTTTTCACTAATGTAGTTTGGCAGTAATAAGGCTTTAAACATGGCCAAACATGAAGAATTTGTTCCCCCCCTGGCTACGCCCCCCCATCTAAAAGCTTTATAATCATGCCATTTCTTGACAGATTTCATTCAAATGTTGCAGATGTTCATCATATGGGGTAATGACAATTTGAATAAAATTTCAGGAAAATTGGAGAGGCTGCCTTGACCACGTCCTGAGAATTGACACGGAATGGCCCTTTAGGGACGGTAAAAGCCGATTAAGGTGAAACTTAGTACTTTTTTGCCAATTCGCCGTTGTGCGTTTTGATTTAATCTCAAATATAGTTTTGTGTCGTTATGCAAGGAGAACTCTTAGAATGGAAATTTTGACATGGGGCAGAGTTATAAGTCGGGCCGGGTCAGGCTCGGGCTTAAGTTTGTCAAAATATGTCGGGCCAATTTCGGGCCTGCATACAAAACTTTTTTATAGCATTAAGAGCAATGTTTGTTTTCTTTCGGGACGTAGATTTGTTGTGCTCACCGCAGTACAGTAACTTCTGTGAGTGAAGTGATTGTGATTTTTCTTCATCTAATTCTGTTGGCAAACACAGCTGCGTTCTTTTATTCTCTGCTGGGATTAGTCTCACACTCTTTTTGAAAAGGCGACAGCGGTGAGGAAATTAGCACGCGATGGTGTTGCGTCAAAAAGATCAATTACTCACGCGAATTTCGGCTTGTTTCAAGAAGCCTACAAGGCAGTTTTCATATCTACAGAGCTACCCTAGAAAGTTTCTTTTATGCCTATAGAGCTATCGTAGATAATTTCGTGACAGTTTCTTTTTTTCTTGAGAAACATTACATTCCCCAGTATTATCGTTGACTAACATGCTACGTTTGTGCCAGATTATGCCAATTTTTTGGTCAAGGTAGTTGCTATTTTCGATGTGATAGACCGTGTACCTGCACACAACGTTTTTTGTTACCCCGCAGTTGCGCATATCTTAACTCTCTCGGAAAATTTGGCTTTCGGGCCTAAATCGGGCTTCAAAAATAAATGTCGGGCTCGAGCCTGATTCGGGCTTCAAAGCGAAGCCCTTTTACAACTCTGTGTGGATATGTATGCAGCGGGCCACAAGGGAGATTGAAAAGATACATCCTCCAACCACCAACAGTAAAATGGAATGAAATCATTTTGTGAAGTAGGCTACGCTAATTTTAGGCCAAATGTTTTTGTTGCTGTTAAGAGGATATCAGTGGAGATTTTGGTAGCGGTGGGCTTGCATGAATGATGCCCAGTAGCATTGAAAAGATTTGTAGTTTATTCAAAAAACGGTAGTGTGCAAGAAAAATATTTATCGTCTTTGTAACGTTCAGCAACTTGAACAAGACATCAAATCGCGCTGTAAACCCACCCACACGTCTTATGAAATGCATGAAAAGTGAAGTGTTCTATACTGTAAGAGTGATATGCACGTGCGACCAATGCGATTCAGCATTTTGTTCACTCCAACTAACAGCTCTGATAAAACCCCACTGATGTGTTCTATTATATTGCTGTGCTTGTTTGCATCCAAATACGATATTAATGGAAGCAGGCTGAACTACAGTACCGTGTCCAGCAACAAATTTAAGTATATTAATATGTAAGTCATCTGCAAGGACAAAGCGTGATTAGTGCTGCTCTCAAAACACCTCTAGAAATAAGATTAGGAATCTGTTTGTATAAAACGTCACTTCTGCATCGACCCGATGACTATATTGGTTTCACACGAAGGTGTCTCCCCCACATTTTACAACAAAAATGCGCCCATGGTCCCATACAATATGAATTTTGGCAGTAGTAAAAACAAAATTTATATAAAAAATAGGCTATTTAAAAGGACTTAATAGCTTCATAGAAAAACAGTAACATGCTACCAATACGTTTGTAACATAGGCGCAGGACCAGGCAGATTTTTAAGGGTGGGAAGGATTTTTGCCTGAATTCTTCCATACTCGCTCGAAAAAAACTCCGTAAAGAAAAGTGAGCTCCAAAAAAAAGCTAAGCTCTTCATGTTATTTTGGGCGCCATTTTTGCTCATATTTTCAGATGTTTGCTCTGATTTTCAGGGATTTCGTGGAAGTTTTTAGAGATTTTGCCCGGATTCCCACGAACTTTGCCCGGATTTTGAGGGATTTTGCTCGAATTTTCATCAAATCAAAACTTTTCGGGGTGCGCTTGCACCCCCTGCACCCCCGCATCCTGCACCAATGGTGTGTACCATATCCAGAGAATGTTGCTACGGGAGTGCTTCTCGAGTTCAAAACTTCCAGTAACTAACCACTTTAAAACAGTCTCCGTGGTTGCAAACCCTTTCCAGGTAACATAGTAACAAGATGATGTAAATACGGGACTTATGCATAGTACTAACTTTGTAAAAACTAATGCGTCCATTCCATGTTACATAAAAATTGTATACGACCGCACATAAAACTGCCAATCGTCAACGCTTTTGAGATTACGTAGAAGCCGCACGTTTACCTCAGCTGTACCTGCTTTTTGCAACAAATGAGCAGCTAGTTGTTTTTCTTGATCAAAATATATGGCACTTTTCTTATGGTCTTATATTATAGATCTTATCAGCGGCGTAGCTAGCCCAAAATTTTGAGAGGGACCAGAAATATTTGGGGGGGGACCAAAACGCTTGATTTTAGGCGAGCAGTAGTATTTTGTTTGGGATATAGCCTCTACAAAATAACTAGATATGCTACTAGATAAGTAAAAAATAAATAGATATGCTAAAAATTTGTGGTGTGTGTAGCCCCCCTCCCCTCTGGCTACGCCTATGGATCCTATATTATAGAATCACTCTAAACCATGTTCAGGAATATCCTAAAGCAGTGGTTCTTAACTGGGGGTACACGTACCCCTTAGGGGTACAAAGAACCAAAACAAGGGGTACGAGACACCAACAATTTCAGGGATGCACACCATGAAAATTTAAATCCAGGCATTCATGCCCTAAAATTTTATTAATGTATTGTCGATTGTTGTGAGTGCAGTAAACTTTATCAGAAGCCAGGACTTGAATCACTGTCTGTCCAAAGTTTTTTTGTATCGAAGTTGGGTTTCAGCACAACGTTCTTCTTTGCGACACAGAAGTGAGATGGCAATTCTGTGCTTGAGCGCTTGATTGTGTTTTTGTGCTGCGAAAAGAAATCGAACAGTTTCTGAGACACAGAGGTAGTGGCATAGCAGAGCACTTTCAAAATGAAAAGTTCATTAAAACGAAAAGTCTCTGGCATACCTTGCAGATATATTCATTTACCTTAACGACTTGAACAGTGAAGAACCCCATTCAGGAATCAGCGATGAACATTAGCACAACTAGGGAAAGGATATCTCTGCCTTTACTAATAAACTTTCAAGCTGGATTAGTCACAATGGACGGGCAACCATGCTAATTTTCCACAACTTGAAGTTTTCAATGGAAAAATGTCGTTGCCCATCGCCATTGAAATGAAAGCATTTGCAGGTATTACGGCAGTCCTTCCACAGATACTTTCAGCCAGGAACGTTTTCTGTTTCATTGGGTTGGATGTAGCGCCCAATTATTTTTAAACCTAGTTTGTAAAGACAGCTTTGGAAATCTTTGTGCCACTTGCAACTACGTACTTATGTGAAAAAGCGGTTTATCGGATCTCTTGCACATCAAACTAAGGACAAGAATCTTTCAGACCCCGGTAATGACAGACAAGAGCCTCGCTACAGCATGATCATTATAAACAAATAACAACAAACAAGCTTTTAACTATGTTTGATCGTTGGTCTCCTTAGTAAGCTCATTGTATCGTTATATTCGTTGCAACGACTTTGTGTTAGTATCAATTACTGTTTGATTTCAACAAGGGATACTCGACAACTTTATGAACGGATGAACGGTAATGGGGTTCGAGTGCGCAGAAAGGTTAAGAACCACTGCCCTAAAGGTTATGCAGTACAATCTTGACGATATGTTTACTTTTAAGCTGCCGTAAGATGGCGCCCTGATATCTTTCCAAAAATTATATTATTTTTTGTCGAAGTCAAAAACATTTGGGTAACACATTTAACAATGGCTTTGGTTAGCACATTCACTTCAGTTTGAAATTACCTAAAGGATTTTAACTTGTTCTGAGTTAGTTATCTTCAGCGTAACACTTGCGTCAAGTTACTGTGGTTAAAAAGAAAAAAATCTACATTTAACTTCACGGTTTCAAAATGCTTGAAAACTGCTTTTGTTTAAATGAGCAATCATGAATAAATTTTCTCACCACATATGCGTTTGCTGTTAATAATTTATCAATACCACAAAAAATGTGCACTTTTGAATTAAATTTTTTGCATACTTTTTTGCACATTTTGGATTACTTTTCAGTTTTGAATTACTGCAAATTTTTCCTGAAAAGCTCTTCAAGAAATATATTTACGTTAGAAGTTTACAATGCTGTTTAAATCTAGAGTAGGATATTGTTAAATTTCCGTCTGTAAACACGTGCGCATTGAACAATTTTTTAGCTTATGTCTTATTAATTCACACGAACATTGTAAATGCAATGTTGAGACTTTAGAGGGAAAATTTGCCTATGTTGGTTTCCACTCCCACGCCAAAACAAATACGCCGAATACTTCCTACTCGTAACCAAGCTCTTCAGTCTTGTGTTTTAGTACTAAAGCGTCACAAAAGTGTGCACCAGGAAAAAGGAGAGTTTTATTGTTTTTCAAGCTAGTTAATCAACCAATCGTTAAAGCGCGGTGTAGTTATTCACGAAAGGGAGAACGGCCTGTGGAAGTCACAACCTACACATCTGACACAAGCCCGCCGCGCCGCATAGCAGGTGTGAGCCAAATTCTGAAAATGTCAGGTGCTCAAGAGGTATTTGCAAAAGGTTACGGTTGCTAATTGGTGCACTTGAAATCAGTCCCCACGACCTCTGGACCTCGTACCATGTTGGATGTCCTGACCTGAAATATTTGATAAGCTTCTTGTGGTTGCAGTTTATGTAAAAATTGAGCTGCTTGAACCGAGTCCCATGAACCTTATCAGCAAGCCATCAGTGTACACATCGTCACTGCGTGCTTGTCTCGTTCCGTTGAAGACTTCCTTGAAACGCTGGATCACGGTTTGTTGAACAAGCTCTGTTTCCACCAACAAGATTTAGCGCTTAATGTTCACCGTTTACCCAGTACCAGAAACAATGATATATTAAGCTGTTATGCTGCTGGACGCCGTCCAAACCTGATCGAGTGTACGAGAGGCGTCAACATCGCGGAGGTCTGCAAGTAGCTTCGTGAAAGGGACCCTCGTTTTGTAAAAAAAAAATACTTGAATTACTTGGAATAACCACTGAAAACTGCCATCCGTAGTTTTCATAATCCACAGGTTAATACATGCACCCGGCAATGTATCTTAGTGTGAAACCAGCATTCCAATAATGAAACGACAATTTTTCGTTACACATTTTCCCTCAGTGAAACCAAAGGTTTAAAACAAAATAAAAGAACTACTTGTTTCTGGCTTCATTATTTATATCCTTCATCAATCAGCAGTTTATGGTTGTGAAAGAGTTTTACCAAAATCTACAATGCCATCAGTTTCACTGAGTTATTGCTGCTGAGTAATGTCTAAAACAGATGCAGCATATGCTTTTTTGACATTTCCTTGGCGTTATTGAAAAGTGCGTCACATACAGAACAGTGAGCACGGAGCAGTCTGTTACCTATGATAACCCAACTTCAGAAAGACCTTCAATGACTCATGCAACACTTTTTGATGCAAAAGTTTCCCCACTGTGAAACTATGCGCAATGGTTAATTTATACTCTACCCTGGTCAATAGATTCAGCTTCTATGTTTTCATCATGCTCTGCTATCTCTTAATCACGTGCTCAATATCTCATTAAAACCTCGCACTAGTCAGTGCTAGAAATACGTCAGTTGCCGCTGTCAGAGCTATTTTAGTGGAAAATTGTGCATTGGTGTCTGTGGCAATCCATAGTCAGACATTTCGACGTACGTATTACCGATTAATCATTTTCGTCGCTGTTTGCCTTGGTTTGAAAAACTTAAAAAATACCGTTGGAGCGTTGAACTAGAGAAAATATTCTCATTTTAAGCAATTCGTGCAAAAATAATTTGTAATCTTTTTGAAGTTCCAAACAGCCTTGCAATTGTTAGTCTTGATAACCCGTTTCAATCTATGCAACATGCACTTGCAAAGCTTGTGTGTTTATACCATATCACATCTCAAACCAAAGCTCTGTTCGAAACAATATTTTAAAAATATGTATGGAACGCTGAATATACACTCACAACATTAAAAAAGCTCCTACATTAGAAAAAATGTGCAAGCTTCATAGAAAGTACTTCTAATCTTATGAGATATAAGCATTTTTTAAATAATAATTTACCGGGCGTTTAAAATTCACAAATGCTATGAATTTTACAGGATTACAATTTACGAAAAGTGAATCTAAAAAAGTTTTAACTGATGTCTGAACTTATAACGATGATTTTTGTAGGGAGCAGTGGTGTTCAAAGTCTATTTTTATATTGTCCTATAACAAAGCGAATGGAAAAAGAACTTTAAAACAACGATGCCTTCGATAAAGCAACATGAAATGTATAGTTTAGCGACAACTTTCAGATTATTTGCTGCGAATACGTTCGGTGTATTCATTTCATTGGTTACAGCATCTCTCAGTTGACAGGCTTTTACTTGAAAGAAAAACAAAAACCAGGTCAAATTTTGTCTGTAGTATTTACTTTACATTATTTCCAAGATCTGGTGAAATTTATCTTCGCTTTGTGATGAAATTTGACTAAAATATGAAATTAAATTCATCCATTACGCGGATACACCAGACGTATCATTTAAAGGTTTAAGAAATTCAAGCATAAATGTGTGCGTTGATTACCCTCGCTTCCAATTCTCAAATTAGTTCTACAGAGCTGAATGTTTGAAATATAAAAGCATTAAAACCTTAAATGTCTTTGCTTGCAGATAAAATATACCCTACTTGCAAGCTTGAAGTTTTTATAAAAATATATTTTAGAAAGTGCATTTGCAATAGTCTAACTACCGTGGACTATGCATGTTGTTCGAATGACACACAAAAAGTTGTTACTTTCACACAAAAATTATATGAAATGCGTTTAAATTCTTATTACGTTCGTTTGGCTCCGCAATCACTTAGAGCTGCAGTAGAGGAACAACACGACGTGGAATGACCGAGATGAGTCAAAATAAAAGAATTATCCTTTTGATTGAAGGTGGTTAAAAATACAATCAGGCCATGACTTATTGCAAACATATTTGCGAAAGACAGACACACGAATCGTTCGTAAATGGGGCAGACACTACATCAGCGAAATAGCATTATAGAATTATTAATTGTGCGTATGAAGTATGAGCTTCCGCATAAGCTGCCATAAGAGCCCAGAAATGATTACGCCTGAAAAAAAACTTTTTTGGCCTAAGTGCGCAGCAAATTTTTACGCTTTGTTAAGCCAGGATTTCGAAACCTTATTGAGAAACGAGAAACGACCTGTATAGCTCGTGGCGTTTTACAAACTTTACTTCCTCTGCGAAATATATCCGCTCCCAGTCATTCGAAACGAAAATGACCTTGTTCCGCATTACAGCAGCCAATCGATGTATGTTGCAAATGCATTACATTCTTCAGGTGTTTTGAGGTTTAGTCACGATGACGTCAGCAACTTGTGTGGTAAACGTCTACGCATTAAATGTCCTGTCGTTAGTCTCGTCTGAGTTTTCATGCCTCTGGCATATTTGACGCACTCAATCGTGTTGCAGACAAGTTGCGCGTTGCCCGCCAAGCATTTCAACACGCCATTATTCCGTTTCCACAAAATTTCATTTATGTGTTTCCAGTGTTTACATAGATCTTGGAATTAGAAGCGCGCAGAGACGAACCGGTTTCACCTGTGTTTAACTGCTACACAACTGTTTTTAACCCGGTCGCCGAATTTAATATGCGCTCTTTCTAGGTTCAAAATAATTTATTTTACTTACTGCCAGATTAAAGTAGTCACGATGGATATATGGGATTGATGAAACTTTGATGAATTTGCATGTTTCTTCCTACCAAAGAACGAGAAGACTTGAAACTGAGGTTTATTTAAGAAAAATAATTTGATTTGAAAAATGAAGTCGACTGAATCTCAAGCCCTCGATTCAGATGTTTACTTTGTCATTGACAAGCTGTATGCATTCGTATTGTGAGCCAGCGAATCAACAACTGCGTCTGAGTAATCCTTGGAATTCTTCGGCTTAGATGACTCGTCCCGGTGCATTTCTTCATCGTTACTCAAGCAATTTCTTTAAGTTCGTGGTAGTTTACACCCTGATGTCACAATATCTGAAGCTACTTAGAGAAGCCATCGTACTCTGACTTTGAATAATTGTTATCAGTACGTACTGAACGTAATTTATGCGTGCCGTCGTACATCTGGATTGTTTGTGGGAAAGAAAAACCAAGCTCTTTTTTCTGATATTCCGACATTGCTAGACTTAGTTTAGTTCTGACGAGAAATCGAGACCAGGGGTTCTAATAACAAAAAGTCAGCAGTTTGACGCGCTCACTAACATATGCTCTGCATAGCTCTGCTCTGCGTAGGAGTATGAATTTAGTAAAGCTTCTGAATACCGTGCAGCCATTGTCTCTACAGTTTCCTAAAAGCTTTTGACACTTGATTATGCTGTTTATCAGCTGAGAATGCAAAACTACAGTACTAATACGAATTCTTATTATCTTATTTACAGAAACCAAAATAGTAGGAAGGGCCGAACAAGCAAAAAATACCAAACTTGCGTTGACACACAGGTGCAGTTGTATTGATCGCATTACTCAATAAATGCTGTACATGTACATACATCACAAAATTGATACTTCCTGACCTTTTTTGGTAAATGTTCACAATATTTTAGATCGAGGTCGTGGAAGATTGGCGTAAAACTAGATTTCTACTTCCTGTGCTGCGGTCACGACAATGACACTTCCCGCTGGTAACCTCACACGCTACTAAGCGTATTCTACATTACCTCATTTTACGAGAATGCGGCCTCACGTTGTTGTTTCGAGTTTTGGCCGTTAACCCTCGCTTTGTCGCGTGTCACTGATCAACTTGCCTCTAAAGAGCGAAAGCAACAAGACACTGGGTGTAAGCCAAACAGCATGCTAATCTTCATCACGGTCTTTTGTGTGAAGCTTCATGAAATAATCTTTTTCAAGTGTTATCGTGGGAACCGTTTGTTTTTACTCACGAACTCTTTCGTGTTATTGTCGGGTGTGAAGCGGAAGATCACTGCTTGTAAAGCGAGGTTTACATCTAGTAACCCGCCATTGAAAGATAAATCTCTTAGCCCTAAACTCTTTCGGATTTCAGAATAAATGATTAACTTATTGGGATATTAACAAAAAATATCGTAACACTTAGCGTGAAATTAGCCTCTTATTCTAAGCTGGGACAAGTACAGAGAGAAACATTCAAATTTAGAGCAATTGAAAAATGTGCAACTCAAGCTCAAGTTTATTGAAAATCGGCAATTAGTTATAAACGCATTTGCTGCGTAGTGAACGTTTAACTTCAGCAAACGTACTTTCAATTATTTTAACTGGCCAATGCTGATATAGGCAGAGTCTCTGACTTTACAGTGGGAATCTGTTCGTGTCGGACATATTGAATAGTAAACATATTCGTAAACCTGGACTCTACCAGAAACAGGTTTTACATCTTATTTACAGCGAAAGGTATCGCCGAGTTATAGGCAAGTCATTCCTAGAGGTCCCTATATTCGCTTAAACGGAACTTGTTCACTCGCTAGCCAAACACTTTAAACACCGGTGCATAAAATAAATAACGTAAATGTTAATTATTTGAAAATTCCCAAAAAGCCTTGCGGGCCGCACAAAACGCCCTCGCGGGCCACATGAGAACCGGGAGGCGTGTTTGAGACCCCTGTCTTAAAATAAGAAACAAACGCGGAAGAGCTTTATGCTTCACCACACTTTTCGAAATTAATCCAAACACAACTGCAGCTTTTAAACAGCATCAAGCATCACTTACATCACACCCATCTCTTGTAAGATACCTTAGAAACGTGTCTTGTTATTTAAAAAATTGAACGAAATGTGTTTTTCTCGTGATTATTGTATTTTTACGATGCTACAAGCATTGTCAAGTCACGCATAGAATTTGTGGAAAGTATGAAATAAGATGCATTTGCCACATGTGGCGGGATTCCGTATCTTGGAGGAAAGAAGTTGAAGCGTTTTGGGCCTTTGGAAGTCTTCACAAAGTCAGATTCGAAAAATTTCCTCACCTTTTGCAGTACATATTGCGGGAAAATTAATTTCAAAAAATGTCCAAAGTGCAATCCCCGCACTTCACAACATGAATCACTGCCCGATGGGTATATTCTGAGTAAAGGGGTGAAAATGCTTTAGCACTTTAGCATTACAAAAAGATCAATTAGCTTGCTGTACAAACCATGTTATGAGGTGTTTCCATCTGACAGAACAACATCTCTCCATCAGCATCGCAAGTGCGATACCTGAACAAGGGGTCTCCTTGATTTTAGCAATGGCAATTTCAACGCAAGGAGTTTGATGCATCGTCTTCATGAATTCAGTAAAAAGCACTAGTCCTTGACATACTGTATATACTCAAACTCTTATCAAACAACATTAAATCTGTGCTACAACAGCAAAAACATTTTATTTTTTTAACTTAAACAAACGTAGGAGCTTATGCTCAAACCACTGCTGCCGATGAATAACAAAGTAGTTTGGCTGAACTTAATGTCTCTTCAGAGTGGCATGCCATGGCAGTTGTGGTGGGCTAAACTGGTCGAAAATCTTCTCGAATTGTCAGAGGGAACGAGCATGGACGTCGGAAGGTTTTTCCAGGGGGGGTAATAGTGGATTTTCCAGGGGGAAAAAGTGGTGAAATTTGTAAACTAAGAAAACAACCATGTTAAAAATGTCATAGTTTGCTAAAAATGTAATAGGAAAATGTCAAATTTCAAAATACAGGGAAGGCCAAGGCCCTCCTTTACCGCCTTCCGACACCCATGGGCACAAGTTGAACAACTTTTGAAGGTTTTTGCAAGTTGAAGAAAATACGTTAGCTGTGGAGAGTGTTTCAGTTATACAGTATATTACTGGCAAAATCTGCTGTTAGTTCTTTACCGCTTGATAGCTGACCTCCGCCTTCAGGGGGAAGCAACTAGTTTTTCACATCATTTGTCATAAACCTGTTTATCTACGTATATTTTGGTGTGTTGCATTGTTAACGCTGCATCAAGGCCTCCTAAATATGTCTTTTAGGTAGCCTTCCTTGAATCCGGATAGTCTTCTCTGGTTGACGTGTTTTAGACATGTTGGCGGCATTCATACCGATGTTCTTATTAATTCGTGAATGTATGTCATCCACTGTTAACAAGAGAACAACGAGCGATTTTGTGTAAGATCCATACACACAGTATCGTCTTACACCAGTAACAAAGAACTCCGTTGCATCACATCAAACACTAAAAGGGAATTGTCGCAGGTGCTGGATCGCCTGTACTTTGCTGTTTGGTTTATGATTCGATTATGCCTTCGAGCTGAGATACCCGTGATCAATTGTTTGATTTCTTAAAATATCTTGATTCTTCATCCAGTAGAGAGCATGGCAACAGATGATTCTCGAATTAACAGCTGCATGTCCTCGAAACTAATGTTGAGCTTGTAGCAAGGATAAGCAGATGGGTCGCATGGAAAACCTAATTCAGCCATTCAACATGTAGTGCACTTCACTGCGTACTAAGTTCGCAAGTCGTTGCTGATATCCAAACAAATTGTCCATCGAAAACTGACTACTTTAGTATATGAAACACTGATACAACTATAAAGACCGCTGAAAGGGTGAGGCTAGTTGAGGCGATTATAAAATTAGGTATCACTGCAATATAGTGATATTTTGCCGCCAATGTACTCTTAAATGAATACAGTAGCACTAGTATGCATCCGGTCAATAAAATACCCACCATTGTATAACCACACCTGGGTACTCCTAAGTAAACATTGTTCCATGTTATTGTTTGTCAAGCCAGGACTAACTCAACAAAGATTTATTTAAATTGTCACGGTTAACGAATGCTGCAGCAGACGTACGGCAGATGCTATAAGTGGATAAAAGGCAGCCAGATAGCATATTTTGCTTTTCACATTGGGTGAGGTATGCGACGCAGTTGTTTGTAGCAAACGGCAGATTCTCAAAAGTTTGTTTCACAACCGACAAAGTTGCTGGGCTTTGGTTGACCAGGCGCTGTGAGCTTTTTACTTTTTTCTATGAAGCTGTTCCCCCGTGACTTTGTGCCGCCTGCCAGGAATGTAAATTTAGCCGACACCCTTGTGCAGATAAGCAGCAATGTTACGCGCACCGCTTGTACCAACTTTATTATACGTAATACGTTACCACGTAACCAAAAAACATGAAAAAAAGTTAAAATATGATATGCAGCCTGGTATTTCTACGATGGGATTTCAATGTTTTAAGACCAAAGACTAACAACTTTAGAGAGTAAGTAGTTACTTGATTTGTTGGAGACCTTCAACGCAACTTTGGCAAAGACTTCTTGGATCTTCGACCATGAACTTAACCACCTTTAGATGAGGCTAGTAGCAGATCTGCAGTTTGTCGTAACTGAACTCCACTTCAGAAATTATACGTTTATTCGAGTCATATATTAGTGAAAAAGGTCCATAGATAAGCTGTTGTTGGTTATTGGATTTTTAGTAGAATATTGTGAGTTCATTTAAAAGTCAAATACGATGGCTTGCACAGCAAGAAAAGTGGAAACGTGTGCGTTTTTGAAAAACTTCTGAAAATAACATCGCCTGCCTTGATAGCAAACTCGCTGTTGTCCTGCAACGCAGTGTGAACTTGCATCATCTGTCGCAATTCTATTTGCTTTTTTGTAACGGAGGCCATCGAAACTTTGATTTTGTTTACATAGAAACTAACACTCAAATGAAATGCCTGCTAAAACAGCAGAGGCAAGAACGATGCTCAAATGCACCGCTTGTTGGAAAAATAAAACTTTGTGAAGCAGTGCAACAGCGGACCGAAGTTGAAACTTGTGCCAGCAAGCCATCCTGCGCCTTTGTTTTGTACAGCATACGTACAGGCGTGTAAAGGCAGTACAAAAGATGCTTTCCAGCGCAATTGTTGAACGGCCATCATTTGTTGTTGTTGCTTACCCGCTCATGGTGAAGTTGGTCTAGCGACGTGGTTGCTCTTCCCATGCCATCCAACGAGGAGTGCTTCATTTTTCAAAGTTGTCAAATGCCAGAACTTGCGTAATTTGATGCACAGTAATATGTGTTCAAACCATGTGGTCATGAGTTTTTCGGAAAGATCATCAGTGATATCTCTCACTTTTATCACTTGAAAAGCTGTGGTGGAATGGCACACGTTTGCGCCCTTGATGACCAAGAACAGATGCAAGTTTTGCGAAGATGTTAACATGGAAAGTGGAAGTAATTGCCTATCTTTTTGCTGCACAGTACCACTACTGTAAATACATCAATGTACGAGAGAAACAGATGAAGGTTTAGCTTTGCAAAATAAACTAATGAAGGCTGTTTTACAAAATATTTGACGCCCTTCGAATTAGCCGCGTCAGGTGACAATCGCAAAAACAGCATCTGGTATGAGTTGTCCTTCACGAAGCAAATTTCGTGTAGTGGACGAAATTTCAAATGACTTGATTGAATCACTCCCAGTATTATAACTAGTGAGCCTGATAGTTTGTTTACGTTTTGTAGCTGAACGAAATGCTAGAACAAAGCAAAACAACAGAATCTTTGGTTCAATGGCGATTGGTGATTTGCTACCAAAGTGGCAACGCAGCTGTTGAACATAAGCATGTCGCCACAGCGGCCAAAACAATGCAATTACAATATCTTTGACGTATTCGCGAATGAAATGAAGCTGTTTTTGTATATGCATGCATATGCACTATATTAGGAAACGCCGGCGTTTGGTTGATAAATCGAGCGGATAGGCGCAGCCAGATACTGAGGCGGAAACGCGCAGCCCATTGCTTCCAGCGGAGGTGATGTTGCAGTGAGAATATTTCTCAACATGTGAAGCCTCGAGAAGCAGCAGGAAGGAACGAGTGCAGTTGCTGGTTGCAGTGAATAGACTGTACAATTAACGATACGACGAGCGCACAGAAGGCTACGTGTTAAGCAAACAACCTCTGTAGAATATACAGTATACTGCCAAAATAGATCTTTGTACATTACCGATCGGTGTGAATTACTTTCCATCGAGATGGTAATCAACGTAGCTCTTTCAACTACCGCGGACGAGAGGTGGCCTCTTGCGTTGTATGTGCCACATGCAGGGTTAGTTAGGTCAGGCTTGCTCTAATACAAACCATAGTGAACATCTGTCTAAAGTTCTTTTAAGTGACAGCATGGTTGAACAGACTTCTCTGTTGAAAGAACCGTTTCTTGAAATTAAAAGGTTTAAATAAAACTTTAACAATTCAATGCACTAAACATTTTGCTCAATTCCTAAAGAAAGCGATACTAAAAAATAGGTCAGCCGCATGATATTTTGAGTAGATTTTCGAAATCAGGAGAGAATTTGTATAGATTTGACTAATTCGAACATGTATTATTATCGCGTCTTTGGCCAATCAACAACACGATCGTGCCACTTAAAGCAGGTTCGGTCGCATTATGATGAATCCTGAACAGGTGAACCACAGCTGCTTCTCCGTCAGTCGTCGTTTTACGGTCTGTGACTGGTGTTGACTTAAAAGACACTCAGCGCTTGGTGTGAAACGTTCTGAGTTTTTAACTGCGAGGAACTGAATGTGATTCGGAGCTCGCAGAGCATGTCCATCTTGCTTGAAAGCACGGAAACAATTTTTTCTTCATGTTGCTTTTGTTTACTTATGCGTATCGAAAAACTCCTTTTGAGCGGCAGTGGATAGGTTTGACAAACGAGGCTTTTTTGTCACTTGATTTCATGTTTGCTTATAAGAAAATTTTGCTGACACAAGTACGTCATTACTGCACGGACCGCACGTCAAACATTGATTGCAACTGTTGGTTGACGGTAAATTCACTCCCATTCCAAATTGTCCATTCTGCCCAAGGACTGAAGCAGACAATCCTTGCGTTATTCGCAAATCGTGGATTTTCGATCCGTAAGCAAAAACTTGAATACAATGAAGTGGACTTATTTTAAAAATTGCGATGATCACTTTTATCCTTTACAGAGCAGAAATATTTTTGTGTCTGCAAACGTTTGGTAATCATCAAGGATTTTTAAAATGCTGAGGGCCACGTGATACTTGAGTAGGTTAAGCTCAGCGCAAAATTTTGTAAAAATTTAACCACGTTTTAGCGGTTTGGTTGTATGCCGTTCAGAAAAAATGTTTACTCTTATTCTGTCTATTTCTGTAAACCTATGACACCGTGATAGTTATATTTTCCACGTCCTTACTTTTCGATGGACAGGCACTTTAGTCCGTAGCCAACTGTGCTCAATGGATGATACGGCAAAAGCTACAGCTCTTACTAGTGGCTAACGTTTCTCACAGCCAAAGCACCCTCTCCAAATTGATAAATAATGCCTTTAAAGCGGAAGAACAATAGTTGAAGTAGATCGCTTTTGGCGTAGAATAAAAAAAAGGTTCTTTCTTGAAATGATCCAAAGCAAACAAAAATAATCGAATCAATCTTCCATCTGCTGAAAGTTATAGCAACGTCGGCGAAAGAGATACTATATTACTAAGTCAATGAAAAGTTGTTTTCTTGAACTTCAACGTTGTATGGTTTGAAACTTTTAAACTGGATCGACCATCACAATTCCGTTGATAGAAAATCCGATCCTTAACAAATTTCAAAACGAATATATTTTCACTGTTTCTGGTTCGGTACCTGAACCGCCGCTGCATTGGCTTTTGTTACTTCAATTGATTTCGCTCAGCAAACAGCCTGGTTCTCTTAAGCATTTCAGTTGCATTCCACAAGATATTTTAATTGGCCGGCTACAAAGCCACAAATTGCCTGAAGTTATTGAATAGTTTCGCGGAAGCGCACGTTTTCGTTGACTGAGATCTAACGAAATTAACTTTCACGCTCCCAGCGGCGCCGTCGAAATGACAGCTTATGCTCGTAAAGCGGTTGGTTTTCTTGACTAACGCAAATTGTTACAGTTGGTTTCATTATCTGAAGTGGCGTTCACGCTGTCAAAATTCCAGTGGTTAGTTTCCAACCACTGGTAAGTCCACAACGTGTTCGCAAGCCTTTGCGCAAGCATGCTAACCAGCAAAATTAACGCCCGGTGCTGATCTATGAAAATTCAATTTAGGTCTTGTTAACATTCGTCGGGATTTTCGCTTTCAGTGTTTCGTATAAGGAGCAGTTGAAAAACAAACTACAAGCCTGACTTGCAGTTAGCTCTAAACGTAACAGCATTTTATGGTGTTTTAAGCGTAAAACCTGTAAATACGTGCTGCACACGTAATGTGAAAGCTTTTGTAAAATCAAGCATTGCATTTGTTAAGGATTTGTACAAAACCGTAAAGTGATCTCAAGTGCTTCAAAAAGTTGTTTGTAAAAGAAAAAGTAAGTTTTGTCTTTGGCGATAGTATTCACAATTGAAGGTCAAGTTAGCTTTGGCCTCAAAATTCCCACGAACGGATAGCCACAGTGGTGTCGTTGACATGAAGCTAAAGCGTTTTTGGTGGTAATTTGTGGATGACATCTTCAGCAGTGTACAAATGGCGTGCAATTTTGAAATTTATTCTATCGGACTAGCGCAGCGATACCACGTTATTTTCTTCCCAACTACCATGAACGTGACAATTATGGTGTTATCCGAGCAGTTACAGTGATTTTCCTTGAAGTTGCCTTTTAAAATCGAGGGAAATTGACTGGTTTTAAGTACCTGGGAGGGCGAGGGAATATTCGGTCGCAACAATCTTAGCTGAATATTGCTTTCTTATACGTTCATCTCGTGATATAAGGAGACCCTGGCGCCGACAAGTTATTCGTTACAGCTCAGACGGTGACGTACCACTTCTTGAACTTGATAAATGAACGTGTGGTTAAGCAAGCATCAGTCTGGTCTAATTGCGCGCGCTCAGTTGTCCCCTGGCGACAACCCACACCCGAATAGGATTGTCGAATAAACCGGAACATTTTGTTATGGCTGCACTGCCAGGCCAACGAAAACGAGTCGCACATCACGAAAATAGCGCGGAGCACGCACAAAAAGTGTCGGCTTCGCTTCGAACGAGCATCGGCGCAATCACGCTGATTGCTACCTGGAAATCGGCAAGGTCAAAGCGGAGCCGTAGCCGCGTGTTGCAGTGAGAAATGAAGTTTGATGTAGAAACAGCCCGGCACGACCTGTGTGGTATGCTGAGTGTTGTGTCGTCATGAAGTGGCGGCAAACATCGCCAGGATGCCTGCTTTGAACTCACAGCAGGTTGCACTTGGTCGCTGAAAATTTGGCACTTATGCAGCGGCAATTGTTCCTGTCCCAAATATGAAATCCACTGAAATTTAACTCAATCGCCAAAATTTTCAGATTTTGTTCAGTTATGCATGCGTGAACCTGTATACACTCTGCAGTGAGAAAAGATACGTTTGATGTTTTAATCTGATTTTCGAAGGATTTGACCATAAGTTTCATAAACACTCTTTGGGTGAGTTTCCAGAGTGATACATTTTATTAACAACATATTTATTGAATTGTGATGAAGAAGTTATTTCTAATGATTTGTGTGTTATAATTGACAACGTAAAAGGTTGCGCTTAGACAACTAAACGCATTGCTTAATATACGCAAGAGAATAAGCTACTCATTTACACTGACTACTTTTATATTCAAGCCGTTGATCGCACCAGCGAAAACACAGCTACGTGAACAGCGGTTTGCAACTGGTTTTGTTACAAGATCATCGCATCCAAGGCATCTGCCAACTGACAATTATTTTTTATTTCCCAATGCATAGAATTTTGGTCAGAGCCATTGCTACATACAGTAAAGGGACAAGGAAAGCGGTCGCCTTTTTCGCAACCACAAAATTTGTGAAATCGGGTAAAAAGCTCAAACGCAAATTTTTGATACACCGTGGGTGTCCTCTTTAGTTCTCATACTACGCTTGACACTTGCTTGCACAGTTGAAGACTGAATGTCTTCATTTTTTATCGTTTGCCTCTTTTCAACAAAAATCATGGAAAACATTTGAAACAACTGGTGAATAACATTAGAAACAAATTCGGCTTCAAAGTGCAAAGTCTCGAGCAAACGTGTCGTGACTTATGAAAATATGTGGCTTCCGCGCAGCAATACATAATGCAGCATTAGTTAAGCTTTACTTATAAACGGCTGCTTTGGCTGTGAAAGCTGTTCTTTTGCTTCACAGCTATTTCAAAGACTTAGTTCAAACTTTCAGTGAAGGTGGGTTGCTTGCAGGGAGCGTAACGAGGGGAGGCAAGGGGGAAAAATTGCCCGGGCGCCAAATCAATGCTGGGTGCCGAATTACTGCGGGGGATGCCGAAAAGTCCCAGCAATCTTACAAGTACTTTCTTCAATACAGTACGTTTGCTTCCGAAAGACCTCAGTTTCGAACATGAGGGCGCCAAACTTGCTTCTTGCCCCGGGCCCCATCTTACCTCATTACGCCCCTGGTTGCTTGCACAACCCGGAACTGCAGCAGGAGAGGGTGCAGGCTTCTCAGCACAGTCTGTTTACGCTATTGTGCCAGCTGGTTATGCAGTATGGATTGGCTTGTGAATTACTATGTCTTTTATGAATGCTGTTAGTTATTGGTTAAAATAACTCAAATCTGTAACCGCGAACAGTTTGGGAGTTGCTTATTCAAACACTTTGGTCAGGGTTCAGTCCAGCTCTAGGTATACTGTGGGCTCCGAGCATGTCGTCATAATACTGCGTACCACAAAAAACAACTCATTTTTGACGGCGGCCTACATTTCGGCACGCCAGGACCGTTAGAGGGTAGCAAGTTAATTAAAGGTATTACAGTAGATTATTTGATTGACCACCACGGTGATTACGTGAAATGATTACCTCTAAAACCGGTCAGATGACTGAAGTTACGTTGTAAGCGGCAAGTTGCTCCCTCAACTCGCGAAGGTAAAGTGCGTCGTCATCCTGATGTGGCCCATCACCCATATCGCAGTTAGTTGCACTTCCTGTGTACACAAGCATTGCATCGCTGCTTACCGCTCCGGAGGCAAAGTGAGCTAACAATCAGGGCAATTTTGCAATTGCACATTCGCGCAAGTTCCAACCCGCAGGAAAGTCGTCTTGCTTGTCCTTGCTCGATTACTTCCACACACCACGCATGCTGAAGCGTGTCCGCAAGTACTGTAAAAATAATTGCTTTCGATCGTTTCTTGCCATTTCAGTCAACATCTGGGGGTCATAGCAAGCTTTCTGTAAACACAAAAGCTTCCGGTAGAGTGAACATTGCACTTACGTGCAGGTGCCACCAACAATGCTTGACAAAAATCAAACGCGTAATTAACTACAGCAGGAACCATAGAAAAAACGTTCTGAATATTGAAAAACCTGCAACATAAACACCTCCCATTGATCACATCAGCAAAGCAAACCTTGTTTTGACTGTTGCGCAAATCGCGAATTTTAACTTTCTCTTTTGACAAGCCTTGACCTGTTACTATAAGCATATGACGAGATTAGTTCTCTGTATGTTGTGGTACAGTAGATGTTGAAACTTTCCTTTCGTTTCAGTGAAAAATTAAGTATGGCGTAAGCCGCACTCTGCAAGAGACAGCGGGTCTGCTTGCAGGCGGTTGTTTTTTCTTATGTTTAAACGCAATGATGGACGGAAAACTTAAATAATACTGTTCTTAATGTAAAAACGATAGAAATATATTTGAAAGATTTGTTTTGAGAGGTTAAGGATGGAAAGACAACAGTTTTTCGAGGAAGTTTTACTAAACTTGTTTAGCAGAGATTTTTCAATACCACAAAGACGGGTACAAAGCGCCACAACCCATTACGCACCCGCATTAATAAAAATCTGACGTGATTTAAAAGTTGTTTGATGAGAGGAATGAGGTCTGTCACTTGTGTTTGCACTCTGTGAATACGAAATTCTTAAGCATGCGTCAAAATATTTGTCAGGTTGGAGATCACTAATGGCAGCTGAGCGGTTTTTATCATTCCGGATACTCTTCTATTTTTAACATCCTCTTTAATCGAACCGTGTGTGACAGCTGAAATCTACTGTCAACTCAAAATGCAAGGAACATTACAGGGTGAAGCAGTTTTTTTAGAGTTCACTCTCAGTTTCACCAATCACGGGCTGCGGCAAGCAATGCAACTCAGCGTATCGGACCTGATCGCACTCGAATCCAACAGCACATGCGTCAGGTTTGCCACTTAAACGACTGATCCCTTTCTCCCGAAAAGGTGACGCCAATTCATGAAAATAGCAAATGCTGTGCGCCAGCTGCTAAAACTGCATGATGTAGTAACTGTTTTTTGCGTAAAAGCAAACACGCTTTTTACCTTGCGTGCTCTCGTCAATGAAGAACTTGATTTGCTTTAATTGTTTCATGAGACTTAATGGCTTTGACACATCCGTCAAAGAAAACAAAGCGTGGCTGTAGTCGTTTGTTTGCCGCACGCGAATACATAACGTGTATGAAGTGGTTTGAATTGAGTTAAACAGTGACAAAACTCGCCGACGTCATTTGCACCTTTGCTGATATTGTGGTAAAAGACCTGGATACCCGTAACCGGGTTAAAGCGCACGGTGCCATCCAGTCACGATGCTACGGAGTCAGTGTGCATTGTGCCAATATTCCTTATCCGTGGCTATTTAAGGTGTCCATCATTCGCGAACAACCTCTCGCATTGAGAGGAAACGCTCGCGTTACGGAAACAAAGCGGATGTAATCGAAGGAAAGCAATCAGCGCGGTCGATGAATTTCTGTCTGTACAGCAGTACTGAGTACATCCCAGCCTGCAGTGCGTTTTCCGCGCAAGTGACACAGCGAACAACCGCAAACACGTTAGCGATATGTTCATGCTCGTTAAAATACAGCAGCCTCATGCTCAACGTGTGTACCTCTACCAAACATTTTGTGTTGAAGATCAACACTCAAAATATTTGAACGGGGTCACTGTTCTCTACCAGAACTGTACTCGCTCCAATGTGTTTTTCAAAGCATTGTGATTTTCTTCGTTTTTCCGTGAGAGACAAGTAAGTTCGCGTTTCATTAACTTTCTATTTTATGCTCACGGTTCGTTAAGGTTCTAACACATACACAAGCGATCTCTTATAAGCTGCCTAATGTTTTTCGAGTTGGAAACCTAGAAAGTAATGCTCTTGTGTAAAATCTTAAAGTTTTGACGGCTGAGCATAAAAGTTAGGAGAAACGTGAGATCGGGCAAGGAAACCCACATACACGATCCACTTTACTGCCGAGCTTTCCATAGGCAGGGGTGTCGTGGGGAGGGAACGCGTGGGAACGGCATTCCACACCTTTTTCACGTTTTGTTTTAAAATGAGTTGGAAACAGTTTTAAAATGGCTACTTTACTGGATGCGTTCCCACACCTTTTTTGTTAGCACCACATCCCTGTCCATAGACAACAGCAGGACGCATTTGAGTGCGACGTATGGATGCGCTGGACGTAACCACGGGCAAGTGTGAGCTGATCACGAAAGAGTGAGTGCAAATGTCTTGAGCTATCGAGCTCCTGCAATCTTTCATGTCAAACGCCAACATCGTTTTCATTTCCTCATGTTGATCGGGAAATCCTGACCCTGCAAACAACCCGGTGGGTTTGCAAATCGCGACATCCGAAAAATTTGCAGACTCGATTTCCCCGATGCAGTGACATCTGCGTTGACTGTGACTGAATCCATTCGTTTGTAATTAAAGATCCGAACCGTTTCTAAGTTATTTTTCTGGAAACAAAGTGGCAGCTGCATGTTTGTTGTATTGGAAAGCTTATAAGAATTTTTTCTTCGCTCTTCTAGTCTCACTGGTCTGGAACGTTTGTCAAGAAACGCAGCCAAGCCAGCGCTACGTTTGCGACACAAACAGAAGCGAATGAGCGTGCTTGTTGAAAAGCTGTGGACCGCGTGAGGTATCCCACGGCATCAGGCTTCAATTAGCCATCGCAGTGCTAAGCCTCGCTTTCGCGGCGCCACGCGCGGTTGCCTGTACCTAACAATTGTGTTGGTCCAAACCGAAACAAATCGCTTCCTCATCCGTGAATATGATGACTGTACGAGCATTGCGTGGTTTTGCACGGTGGTGCAACAAGAAGAGCAACGTCCCCTCTCAGGTGCGCAACTTCGCAAATGCGCAGCACCACCAGACCATTTGCGCAGTGAAATGTCATTCTCGCACACTTGCGACTTTCCAAATTTGAAAGTAAAAAATCATCAGCATTTATTTGGACAGAAGCAGTATGTTTCTGAGTGTATCACATTGCGACTATAGCCCTTGCAGAAGGTATTTGAATTACATGTGTACGTTTTCCCTATTTTGATATGGTTTTATACTTATTCTCATAATTCGCTACGTTTGTAGTTCATTTAAATTCTGCTACCTCAGCCCATTTTCATGCTCGCTAAAACAAACATTTGCTCAGTGTATGAATGTTGCAATGCGTCTTTATAATCTCCATTGACCACAAGCAATGGTTAATAGCTGCCCAAAGCAAGTACAAAAAAGTATTTAAATCACCAGCCGTTTTTGCAATTTCAGATGGATGATTTTATCAAACAAACCCAGCTTACTCTAACGGTTGGGGGTCTATGGTAACAGTGACCCGATTCCAGATAAAGCCGTTTTTTCTTTGCGTCAGTTCCAGGGAGTACGGGCATACATTTGAAACGATCTATTTTCGAAAGCAGTAGACCGTATGAATTCCGATATCGTTGCAGGTAGGTGGCAGGCATTCTCTGCCCTAATGTTTGCCAGTTTTCTATGACAAAGTATGCAGCGTCAAGAGCTCGTAAACATAGTCTGCCCTGTAATGTTTGCGCAGTGGCATACCTGAACGGTTCATTGTCACCTACGATGTCTTACCACATGGCAGGCCCGCAGCCAGGGTAAAATACTCTACATTTTTAGAGCAGCAGGACATTTGTTTTTATTTTATGTTTAAACAAATTACTCTGGGCACAACCAAATTTTGGGGGGAAAAAATTGGGGGGAGGACTGTCCCCGAAGGCCTCCTGTGGCTGCGAGCATGCCACATGGACCGGCGGACATTTCCCCGGAAGCCTTGAGCATATGGGATCTCATTATTCCGTGAATATTAACGCTACTTTTTATCCAATCAAACAATTACATGTTTGTTTTAGTGACTGGTGGTCATAAAGTTTCTGTAAATAGGTTTCGCGCAACCCTGTTTTGTATAAGAAGGACCCTGAACCAAGCCATCGCTACAGTGAATCCAAATGGTTCCCCCCATTGGTCGTTCAGAGTGGCAGTTTGAATATTTGCTTTTTGACGTAATTTGATAAATTCACAGTTCACCTTTACCAAATGTGGTAAAATTTGGGGTCCAATCGGCTATTTTTCAATCATTCGCTGAAACCTTTGAGTGTCGGAACAAAAAATAAGAAAGAAGTTCGCATCCATCTACTTATTTCTCCTCCCATGTTTTGCTTCATAGCAACGGTTTGGATTAATTTGCTCTGCCCTTTTGTTCTTTGACCCAAAAAACAAAATATCGCAACGCATCTGCTCTACTTGCAACTAACCTGACGTGACCAAGTTTGTCTTTCATTCTTTTAAGTTACACAACCACCGGGAACAACCAGCCTGATGTTGAACGGTTTATTGTAATGGTCCGCGTAAAATAAGAGGTACAAAATGCATCCTTTAGTGAAAGCAATGTCCAGAAAAACTTTTCTCGTTCCACTGCAAAACGCCTTTCGTTGGCAATAGTTGTTAGTCGTCTGCGGTGATCAGTCAGACGTTTGTGCAAAGTCAGAACTTGGTGCTTTGCGTGGACAGTTAACTTGCGGTGCTTGAAATCACGATGGCGAAAGTGAGCATTAAGGCCATTCCCCACCTTCTCGGTGTATTGTTGTGAAGCGCGCTGCAACGTCGATGAGGTGTCGTAGGCAACAAAGAACTTGACACGAGCCAGAAAACTTATCAGCAAGTCGACTGATGCCACTGGTGTTCACTCACATTGATTGCAATGTCCTGGAAACTGTGGCAATACAACTACAGAAAAAGTTTACAATTTCATTACCATTATCTACTTTAGCTGTATCGTGCAAAATATTAATCACTGTTATGAACTTAAAATCTAAATGAATGAGTTTAGCAGGGTTTTTAGCAAAAAGGGCAGAAATTGCACAGAAACATCAAAACAAATGGGTCAGAAGGTGATGCATTCCCATGCTAAGTCACTTTGAAAGTGTTACGTGCCAGTTCTGCAGAAGAATTGGCCATGCATCTGATAGTGGAAGCAAATTTTTCACTTGTTTAGTGCTTGATTGCTCGCTGGATACCACAGATTTTAATTTTTTGATTGCCGCAATGCGTTTTTCAAGTTCAAAGGCCTTCTCTGCGACAGTTGCAAGGGCAAATCAAACTCGCTCTGTCTACAGTAATCCCTCGAGATTAAAGTTAATCATGCTTGGTAATCCGTTCATGCCCTTGAATGTTTGCTTTTATTTGTAGCATGCCATGATGGTTGTTACAACAGTTTTTGAAACTGTATGATCCGCCTTGGCTGCACCTCGCAAGCACTCAATGTGAACCAGCCGCATTTCTGCTAAGCTAAGTGTTGCAAACATCCACCGGTCGCGAAGGGTGAGCGTCATTTTGATTACACCGGTGACCTATCTGCAATGTTGATATATGTGCTTTATCGGTCTTCCCAGTGCATAAGTTTGCCGTGTAATCAAAGATGCAAATGTTACACAGCCCACTTCAGATAGTGCAAACATTAATAGTTACGCTAATATCTGTATTGTGTGCATCTGTATTGTTCAAAGATGGAATCAGGAATCCAGGAGATGCAATGTTACTTGACAAATAATTTCAAACACCAAGCTTATGTTATTTATACTCAACAGCGAAAAGAAGACATTCAGCCCTGTCACATATCACATTAAAGAAACACCTAGGTTGCTTTCAATTACTTCCTGCACATGCGAGGCTGAGAAAAGCAGTTTGACCCGAATCCGTCGCAGGGTACCAAAGACAATAAACAAGTCGTATGCATTAAATCCGAATCCTGCCATCGTCACATGCGCCTTGTGGCGCTGATTCATCGTGCTTCGGAAGCATGCTGTAACCCGCCCAGCGTCCTCATCGCAGACAAAATTATGTCACAGTCACGCATCGAAAAATTCACGTCAGTCAGGTTGTCCTTCCTAATATTTTCACGAAAAAACTTCATTCGTTCGCGTTTTCCTGCAGGCTGCACGCTATCAGGTTGTCGGACACGAACACGATACTCAAGTACAGGCAGTTGCTACGACGAGGTGTCGCATAAAGAATAGCTATAGTTTAAGTAGTGCGTCTCATCTTACCGGGAGTCATCCTGCTACCAGGAAATACCTAAGCCACACATTTGGCTATACTCAGTAACATCTGCAACGACCACTTCAGTAGTATCATTTTTTGTCCATGTGATCACCGGGACAGACATGTCCGTAATATTCAACAGAGTTGGAAATTTCAAAGTTGCACCCAATCTCATCTACGAATTTTAGGGTTGAACAACCAAAATGTAAGATCAAAATTTCCTTTTTCAAAGACAATATATGAGGTAAACGGCGATTTATCTAATTCTTATCTTTAACAATGTTTCCAACCCTCGCACAGTTTGAAACCCCCGCTAAAAAAACTAACCTGGCTCCGGGCCATTGCAGCACAATGATTTTCAAAAGCGCCTGCCAACTGGTGACTAGGATCTCTGGGTTATCTGAACATTCCATGCAAGTGCAAGTCACACCAGCGTAACTATCCCTCCACATAGCAATCGTGGTTTTAGCCTGTGCACATGCTATGTTATTGCTCTGCAGTGCTTAGCAAACTTTCATCTTTAAGTGAGATGCAAGCGGTGTTTTTTATCATCACAACGTGGTTTACTTTGTTCTGATTTGTTTTTGTTGAAGAAGAGTTCACCAGTTCACCAGATGATCAATGGTGAATTTTGCATGCGTTTACTTGAATTCACTGTAATTTTAAAATAATGAAAGTTGAAAAACAAAATTTCGTGTTATGCATATGAGAGCAGGCTGCTTTTTTATGAACGGCACTTTTCTAACTAAGTAACGACATATGCTCGTTAGGAAGTAGGACGGTAATTTATTGGAAAATCAATTTGATTTTGCATTGCTTGCATCTGTTATGAAGCTTGAAGGTGCAACCTTAACGAACGCTGTCTCGTCTTAAATACGTTAACATTGATTTTAGGTTCACCTAAACTCTTGTTTCCCATTAATGGCAAAAATATTGCTTTGCCCCACGTGCAGTTGTGCATACTTGAATAGCCAAGTCTAGAGATACATTCATTTTTCAGACGGCTTCACTGCCATCAAATGGCATGTTGAGTTTATTTGCTTTTTTATTGGGCTTATGCCAGCATGCATGAGCGTATATCATAATTTACTAGCGAAGCTGTTACAATTGCGTGCGTAACATTAGAAGGGGGCGGATTTCGAAACGGTCAATTGCAAGTGATTTTTAGATGTTGTGGAATTATACAGGATTTTCAAAGAAATGCGACGTTCATATTATGGGAAAATCTACCTTTTCTTGGTATGTGATTGCTGTATGTTGAAAACTGAGTAGAATTTTGTCGCAACCACAGTCACTTCAGGTGTTGTGCGGATCAGCGGGCCTTGGCAAATGGCTTTACGTTTAGAGCACAAGCTCTGCAAAATCGACGTTAGATTGAAAACTAGTGGCAAAATTGACGATTAAGTTTTCAAATGTGCACGATTTGCGGCTCTTCCGTGCTAATGAAAAATACGTAGCTTTGAAGCGCAGTAAATAAAGACAGATTTGTCACCATACGCACAAAATATACAGTAGCTTACACGAAATGGGTTTTTAGAATCAACAATCTGTTGTTTAAGAAGCCCTTCCTCATTGCAAGAAGATCAGTATTATCATCGTTGGATATAAATTAGATTCTCCTGGTAGACTAAATCACCATGTTGTCTTGAAAGGATTAGGCGATACGACGCAATTCAGAATGTACAATTCGATTCGTAAAAATAAATCAATGGATTGCTTTATTAAACCGTGTTTGTCGTTTTCGATGTAAAAAGAGCCAAAATGGCTTGTCAGTGAAATGAAGCTTATTGAGGAGGAGCGATGACGTTCACGTGATTCCAATTATATTGTGCACAAGCTAGACGTCTCAAATGGCTTCAGTTCTGGAACAAGCCGCCAAGAATTAGTATGTTTGAAATAAAATCATCAACTGCTCAATCACTAATAAAAGACATGCTATTCTTACTCAGTTATTTACGTGAAGTCCTTCAGCTTAAGACGTGAGTAGTGAGTACTCCAGGGAAGTCGAATGTGGGCTGCCTGCGTTGTCTTTTGGTTCTCAATTTTCGTTTTGCTTCCAAATCCTTGGTCAGCAAACGAAGTGCACCG
>Ga0210059_1002629_pt1 | contig 28262 bp, 13 predicted proteins | sample Ectturendosymbi2_FD_188042 | JGI IMG/M metagenome (GOLD analysis project Ga0210059, IMG submission 188042) | Ecteinascidia turbinata endosymbiont from Florida, USA - Sample 2 (SPAdes) (version 2) | ecosystem: Host-associated > Tunicates > Ascidians > Unclassified | place: Key West, Florida...
AATTAGGTTCCCCACTCCTGATGTAGAGAAATCAGTTGTTGTTGGGTGCCCTTCATACTTGACAAAACATAGGAATATAATAGAGTTGTGTTCTTGTATCGCTTCTGAATCACGAAAATTTTTCAACTGAGTATTTTATTTGAAACAAATAAATTTCATCACGGGGGGCCCCCTTGAAGCGGGGGGCCCGGGGCAATTGCCCCCGTTGCCCCCCCCTTAATCCGGCCCTGGCTGTGGAACCCACCACGTTTTGGTCCGAAATCTGAGCTATGGAACCCACCACGTTTTGGTGCGCAAGTCTATCATATGTTTTTGGAGAATTTAGCGCGCAGTTGTAGTTCGCAAGTCGGCATTAACGTTGTACTTCAATTGCAGTTGTGCGCTTGAGCTGCGTGTTTGATTTACTGCGAATAGCGGCAATTGTGTGCCTGTCTAATTGTTATTTGTTCGTCGTGCGTTCAGCTTACCAATAGTGAAGAGTGTTTGCTCAGTTTATCTGCGCTTGTTAGAATACTTATAGTTTCGTTTCTATTGTATTTTCAGAAACCGTGTTTGACGATCAATCGCTGCTGAACTGAAGTTCGCTGCTTGAATTTGTGACAACAAAGGCTTGCGTTAAACACCTGCGTTCTATAGCAATTTTCTGTCAGGAATAGAGCTGCAGACCTGTTAATGCGTGGAACTCGTAAGGTGTCAGACTAGGCGGAAGGTTGTCAGACACGCGTTTCTCAAAATTCTGAGTGCTAGGACTGCTACACCCCACAGCTCGCGATTAAGGCTGCCACCGCAACACCTATTTTGTTTATCAGAAAGCATAGAGCGTTCTTAGTTTTTCATTGTTCTGAATAGCTCTTCAGCTCCACCAAACACCGAGTTACTGCTCGAATAACCTCACGCGCCTGCGGTAGTTAATGGGTGACCCCTTGAACTACCGCATGCGCCACTTTTTTGCAGAACTTTGCACCAACATAACTTGCCAGCCGATTGAGCTAGAGAGGTGTCCAAATCTTCTAAAGATGGGGCAAGTCTAGTTTGCATTAAAAAGTTGGAAATTGTTGGATTTCAGATTTTTTGTGGGTTACGTCATACGTGGGGTAGGTTTCAGGCCGTTTTGGCCCAGGTTACTGTGTTCAGGGCGCCAACCTCTAGACAGAATATATTGACTTAAGTTTTTATTGGAAATTAAGCTAAAATTCAAATCTTTGAAGCCCTTGATTGGCTTTCTAGCGTTTGTGGTTCAAAAGTTATGGCCTAAAAACAACAAATTTTATAATTAATTCCCTAGGGATTAATTAATTTTTTGTTTATTTATTTTGTGGTTTTTAAGTCATAACTTGCCAATCATAAACGCTAGAAGGCCCACCGAGTGCTCTAAAGATGTGGATTTCGCCTATTTTTTAAAGAGAAACAAAAAATTACCCCTTGGGTTGGGGTCCAGGGTTGCTAAAAAAACCTACACCTACCCCTATTGTGACGTAATCCATAAAAACTCAACTCAAAGCTTTCCACTTTTTTAAAAATCGAAACCCCAAGACTTTCCGTATGTTTTGCGTGTTTGAACAGCTCTTTAGCTCAATCTGCTGGGAAAATAAGGCTCGCCCAAGTAGGGCAAATCCCGGTAGTGAAAGGGCTAGCTGACGTTGCTTATAAATTGTGCCTTAAACAATGACCGTTTCTGTCTAAAAGCTGGAACACGTAACAATAAATGAAAATTCTTTGTTCAATTGTAAAAATTTTTTTCTGAAAGTGGATAAGCAGCCCGTCTTTTACCCTGCTTGAATCTACCTTTATCTTGTTGGATTTTCCAACACGTAAGCATCTAAATTTGTTTTGTCTGTTATCTGAAACAGTCGAGCGATGACTAAACGATCGTCACAATTTCTTTTATCAACAACTCACTGTAACATCTCGTAGCTTTTTCCTTAACATACCATCTGTCATTTCAAAAATTGCAACGACATCATTATCAAATGAGTTATCTATTGTCCGCTATGAAGTAAATCGATATCAAAAACTGGAGGCGGCACATTTGGTATCTTTTGCGCTATGCAGATTTTTCATTATTTTGTACGTTTGAATAAAACTTTAAAAACCTTTCTCTGTTTTGAATGAAATATGAATCCTTCCTGTTATTTGTCATGCTCAGAAGTTGTAGCATCTCGTTAGTTCACTTTTGTCTAATCTACTATCAAACAAAACTTTTTTAAAGTTGTGAATCAAATTAACATTTCATTTAAACTCACGATCTCTAATGTTTTGCGAATGCCACTGCAATCTTACTGCAGACAATGAGCTCCAAAAAACGTTTTAAATTCTATGTTGTTTACCACCCTTTCAAAAAATGTGTTGAAGTAACGATTAAAAACTTGATTATCTGATCTTGTCTTCAGTTCAACAGTTGATCGCAAAAGCAAGTATTTATTTTTGTCCACCAAACGATACTCGAAAATATCTGCGTTTGGTAATTGGTAAAGATCTTGAGATTTTTTTGTGGTTTCATAAAACATTTTTAAATCCGTTGATTGAAAGTCGAGTATTTTAGTTTCAAAAGCACCAACTAACTTTTCATAGGCAAAATCTTGAAATGTGATTTCGTTAATCGCAACCTCATATCTTTTCCGAACTGAATCTGAACAGAACTGAATCTCAGTTCTGCTATCGAAACGCTAAGGTACCCAGGTCAATCAACAACAATGTTCAGTCTTCTTGAATATCCTGACGACTTTAGTGAATCGCATGGTCTGAATCAAGTATGGGCAAAGGACACTTCATCAACTGCGGTTTTAAATGATAACCTAGGTTTAAAAATTCGTCAGAATTACATTGTTCAAAAATTAACTGAAGCGTGCGAAAAAGGAACGTTCAGTTTCAGAATGCTTTTAAGACACATCTTTAGTTTTTGCGATGTCTACGTAAGGAAACATGAGCTAACGCTTGTTAGAAAAACAGTGACGATGAAGTTTATCGAGCTAGTGCTGCTGACGCTGGTAAAATTGTAATTGACAGTTTGGGTTGGTTCATGTCTGGTGTTTTACCTGTCGACGGACAGAACTGCAAAATGTACAAAACATTCGAAGACTGAATTTCCTGTTGCTTACAGAATGGGACAATGCGATGCAATTACTGTCCCAGAATCAGGCGCGCAGCCAGGGAGGGCAATGGGGGCAATTGCCCCCCCAATCCGAAAGTTGAACCAAAATTTTTCAAGTTAACCAAGCTTTTGATGTGTAAGCCAATTAAATACTTCAGTGCAACTGCAAATCAACGAAACTGCTTAAGGAACATATCTTACTTCAGCTTTTAGTGGAAACTTATCAAAGCAGAATGGTTTGCCAATTGTCCATGATTAATCAAACGTTATGTATAGCGTAAATGCTGGACAATTCATATCATGGCTGACCTTTACCTACGGCTTAAGCCTCGTGAGGAAGCTGGTGATAATGAAATGCAAACTTGTATCTGAGCGCTTGTAGTCACTAACCGCAAGTAAAAAAATGGAGTAACGCTTTTTGCAGTTGTTTCTGGCGCACCAGCAGTTTGCTGTATCCCAGCTGATGGTGAGGTAAACTTCATTTCAAGACCACCACAAAAACTCCTCTCTGATATCTCTGGCGTGCTACAATTACTGTGTAACTTACCCTTGTCTGCAGCATCGGCCGTTGCCTTAAATGGATAAAGTAGATTTTTGTTTTTGTATAGTTTTAAAACTATGACGGTGATATACGTTTTATATGCCTTGAAGTTAAACGTTGGCTAAGAAGCAATGCCATTTCAAAGTCATTTTATTACGCAATAAGACCATATAGACAGTGTTTGGCAGCAATGGCACTCATTCTAGATCAATGGTTCCCAACCGGGCTGCCGCGGCACCCTAGGGTGCCATTTACAATACTCAGGGTTGCCGCGAGTAAGACTTTTTTCAATACATCATCAAAAATACATTTTGAAAATGTCATCAAACTTTAAATCAAATTGCTGTGGGTTCGTCACTGGGTGCTGCAAACTTAAGTTTTTTTCTGTTGGGTGCCATAATCCTGAAAAGATTGGGAAACACTGTTCTAGATATTTATTTGTGATGACTAAACTTGTACTGTGTGACGGTTCAATCACAAATATGTGGAGCCTTAATGTTTTTATCAATGACTTCACATACCCTGCCGGAGAGTAAAACAACAGTTTTTTCAAGTAGGCCTAATCAGAGTCCGAACTGTACATAGTCTGAAAGTGTTTCGACTTTCGTCAGATGTTGATTGCCACCCTATCATACAGTAAATTTGAAATCAAGTAGGAAGATTCTTTTTTTGTAAATTCTGAGGACAAAAACGACACTGCCATAACTTACATTGTTAGTGCCATAACTTACAGACAGCTTGAATCTCTTTTCTTGATAAAGTGCATGTGACTAAAATGAAACTAAAGTAGGGGTGGGCAAACATTTCCTACGGAGGGCCACATTGAAAACTTTATTGCTACCAGGGTCGCATATGTTACATATATTACATCTATAAATCGCTTTAAAAACTTTAACAGAAACTTGTTACATTAGCTAACACAAAATAAAGGTAATAGTAGTCACTTCCGGTTGAGTAAAAATGCGGTTTCGAATGAAACGTGTGGAAAAAATTCTCGAGAATTCTAATCTCTCTCTCGAAATATGTACTATCTACGTACGGGTGCTGCTGCCATGCTCACCGTAGTTTTCCCACCCTGAACCAAAGTAATTTTGTTACCAGTCGATTGGCGTGCGTCATGGATTTAAAAAATGACTTCAATCGCTTACGTTAGAATGGCGAGAACAGCGGTTCCCAAACTTTTTTGATCATGACCCAAATCTGAGTTTGTGAACACCTCGCGACTAAGTTCGTTTTTAATGTCAGCAATCTACTCTTTTCTCACGTACGTACACTACAAACAGACACAGACAAGCAGTGATAACGTTGAAAATACAGCATACAACTCAGGTTTGGATCGCCTCGGCGCGACCCTTCCTGACCCTTCGCCATCCTTGTTTGGGTTTCGAGTTCGACCCACACTTTGGGAATCAGCGGGCTAGATAAACTAACCAACCGTCGTAATAACTGTGGTGTCACGTATTTCTTAGCTTTAGACCAGAGCCGTGGTGATTATCGATTGTGGCTTCGTTTTCGCAAATACCCAACCTTTTTCATACTGTACTTTGTGTAGAGTGGGTCAAGCAAATGCAAGTTTGTTTAGAGAACGTGTGTAACTTTCCCAACTTATGATATTGTCTTTATTGTTAACTCTAAAAAGCTAGCTACATACCTAATCGTATTTGGGAAGCAAGCTTATAGTGCAAGCAGCGTACAAAAATGCTACCGCATTCGCATTTCATAGCGTTTAATGACATGAAGTCAAATTATTTTTCAAACGCGTTGAGGGACTCTAGCCTTGAGGTTATCAGCTGCATACGTCAACCGGTCGCTCAAGAATTGGACGACAACAGGTTCAACGTCTATGCGCGCAAATTTTGTAGACCTGCTTCGGGAGCTAATGTTTTAGTTAGAGCAAAGTCACTACACGGCTTCGATTGAACTTGTGCTGGTGTACATCAAAAACGTGCAAGTATAAAAAGTGCAAGCATAATGCCGGGCACGATGACTTCTTGCTCAACTGCAATATTGGATGCAAGACGCATACTGCAGATCTCGCACTTACGGCAGCGAGATTTTCACATGCGCGTTTGCAGGAAAATTTTACGAGCAAATGGTTACTTTGATCCAGAGTAGAAGCTAGAAACTGTACTAAAAACCAAGTTTTGAAACTCAACACATATAGGCTTTACATTTCCCGGCTTAAATCTGAACTTAATTATTCAAAAAAAAAGCGCCAGAAAAATGCACATTTTATGGATGATGCTTTAAAAACAAGGGGCGTTTAAAAAATTAAATGTTGAGAATTGGTTGTTGTTGTTTGCCCCCTCTATAAAAATTTCTGGCACGCGCCTGCCCAAAATCAACTAGTTTTACTTGGCGATTATCTGTTAAATCTTCGGCCGAAATACCAAGATTCATTGTTGTTGGTTTTCAAACAGACAAAAGGCGCAATCCAGAACTTAACTCAGTATAGTGCATGCAACACTGGTTCCTACACCGGAAATCCTATACCGGCAATCTTTGATCACTGAAATTCAAAAACATTTACGTCATGTTAGTCAGTCGCAGGTATCCTGCAGTTGACTACCAGATTGACTTGGCAAAAAAAAACAATTTGCTCGTGTTCACAATGATGCAGGAGAGTTCAGAAGCAAATTCTACAAAATGGATGAGCTTATATGTCATCCAAACATCACACCTGCTGGTTATTGAGACCTTTATGCGCTTTTCGTTCATGATGTGAGCAATCAGTCAACTAAACTAAAGTACAACGTCGCTGAGGTTCAGATCAAAGCACAGTTTAGTTAACACGGTCCATCTAACACGTCGGCTTATGCCAGGGGTGGTCAAACTACTGCCCGCGGGCCGCATCCGGCCCGCCAAATACCTTGCACATCTTTTTCAGTCACCATGCACGTTTCCGACTGTGGACAGCAGTGCAGCAGCATTGACTGAAAGTGTAAAGAAAATGGTGTGATTTTATTGGGATTGTTGTACTACAATATATTTTAGCATCCCAATTTTGCATAGATTACATAAATCGCACTGTATCCGGCCCTCCAATGGCCAGGCAGTCGCAAATTCGGCCCTCGGGTGAAAACGTTTGGCCACCCCTGGCTTATGCAGTTGTGACTTCAGACAGATTACTCAATTTTACGTCAGATGGTAATGACATGTCAGTTGTTATTTAGACTTTAAAAAATGTATTTTATGAAAAGTAAAAAATGTTGAATATACCTGAAAAATTTTCATGTAAATATTTTTACTCTAAGTGGATAGTGTCAGAGATCAGCCGAGATTTGTAACTAGTTCAGCTCACCACAAATTACTCAGAACTATTTATCTTAGACAGCAACTTCGAATCCGGTACAAATGCAACATACACATTTAATAGTGCATGCATTATTGAGGCAATGCAAAACAGCCAGTATACATTTGAATACACCGGATCAAGACCGCAGGACTCAAAGCCAGCACCCCCCCACAAAGTAAAGTTTGTTGCATCATAGAACAGATCGCATGACACAAAAAAGCAAAATGCTGACCTTTCAAAAAGTGTCATACTTTTTGACACAACATGAGATTAAGACAAAAACCCATTTCTTCAAAAACAACTGCTTTTGTTTGAAAAAACACTCATTTGTTAAGTTAATAGAGATATACAGAAACCGTGAGAGATCGCTCTGACTTTTGTAAAAAGAATCATTATATTAAAATGCTTTTATGAGCAAACCACCTTTAACATATGTTAATGCGAATATAGTCATATCAAAGTGGTGCAGAAGGCTCATATTCCTATGTACTCTCGCGATAGAAAGAACACAAATGGGACGTTGAACTAAATCAGTTTGGGAGTGTTATTCTTATATTATCACTATTTGCGGATGCGCCCCTGGGAGGAATGAAATAAGGCGGTGGTTCTTAACCGGGGGTACACGTACCCCTTGGTGGTACCAAACACCGAAACAGGGGGTACGAAGCACCAACATTTTTAAGCATACACGCCCTGAAAATTGTAAAGATATGTTGTCGATTGTTGTGAGTGCAGTAAACTTTGTCAGAGGCCAAACCTTGAATCACGGTCTGTTTTTTGTAACGAAGTTTAAGCTCAAGACAATGTTCTTTTTCACTACACGAAAGTGCCGTTACTATCCTGTGTTCGAGTGCTTATTCGTGTTCGTGAGCTGCTCAAAGAAATCGAGCAGTTTCTGAGACACGGAGGTAGTGGCATAGCAGAGCACCTTGAAAATGAGTTCATTATGTCTCTGGCATAGGCTATCTTTCAGATATATCCAACCACCTCAGCGACTTAACACCTCCATCCACTGAACGGCAATGAACATGATCAAAGCTAGGGAAAAGATCACTGCCTTCACTGCTAAACTTTCAAGCTGTGTTTGTCTCATTTGATCAGGCAACTATGCTAATTTTCTACAACTTGATGTAGTTTTCAATGAAAAAATATCCTAACCCATTGTCATTAAAATATAAAAGCATTTGCAGGTGTTATACGGCAGTCCTTCCACAGATACTTTCAGCCAGGATTTCTGTTTCACACGGTTGGATGCAAGACCCATTTATTTTTAACCTAAATTCTACGGATGACAATGGTGGAATGATGGAAGATCCAGTTGAAATGAAAGCCGGTAGAAAAATTAAAATGAATTTCCATTTAATGCAGCTAGATACTTTCTGGTGCTTGCCACTCAACACTTCACCGCATTTAGCAAAGGCCGTTTTGAAAGTGCTTGTGCCATATGCAACAAATAACTTATCTTAAAGCAGTTTCTCAACTCTCTTACACGTCAAAAGCAAGGCCAGGAATCTTTCAGAGCCCGATGAAGACATGTGCATGGCAACCTCAAACAAAGAGCCTCACTGCATCATGATCATTGAAAAAAACAACAAAAGAGCCATGTTTGATTGTTGGTGTACTTTACTGTAAATTCACTGTATTGTTATATCGTTGCAATGAAATTGTGTTAGTATCAATTACTATTTGATTTCAGACAAGGGGTACGAAAAAATTTAACGAAAGCTCAGGGGGTACGATTGGGTAGAAAGGTTGAGAACCACTGAAATAAGGGGAGGATTTGCGACCGTAATGCGCTTAGCCGAGGCACTTGAAAAACTTGTAATGCTCAACATTCCTTCCAAAAGAGTCTACTGCGTTTTAATTTCAGAAAGTTACCGTAACAGTCGTATTTTTTGAAAAGGTTTGCGCTGCGGGGGTTAAATGCGAAAAAGGATGGCTGGGTTGATTCAAGGGCTAGCTGATTCGATTCAGCGGCTAGCTGGGTTGATTCAGGGGTTGGATGGGTCAATTCAGGGCAAATGTCTGCCAGGAATTAGGGAAATATTTCGGATATCGTTTTGCGTAGACCGCTGCAACGCAATGTTAGATGCGTAAGGATGTGGCTATTCAGTAAACAATTTACGTCACTTGAAAGCAGTTCGTGACATGAGATGCGTTTCTTTGTAAGACTATTGCTACCGGTTCTTTGACTGAAAAGATGCGATAGACCATTAAAACTACAAAAGCCATCGCAGCTTGCATTTCGGCAAAGACTATTTTTACTAAACTAACTCTCTACTTTGCACAACTGCTGATTGTCTAACGGAAAATCAAACTTTTGTCTAAAAGCTCCACCACGATCAAATAAAACGCTGAAAACTCACTGTTTGCCAGTTTTGCAAAAAACCTTTGTACGACCAAAAAGGGACTATCGTGCCATCAGCTTTTCAGGTAAAAGCACCCTTTGCCCCAAATGAAGAAAAAAACTGATTTTGAAAAATTTCAATTTCTCACGCTATTTAATTTCAACGCACATATCACAAACACATCCTTGAAGATTACTAATGGCAAATATAGAGCCACTCCAAAACAGTGGCAAAATATCCCCCTGAATTTAAACTCAGACATATAACTTTTTTGACATGCCTCTCTAACTATCTGTGTTGTCGAATTACGGATCGAAACCACGTTTTCAATGAAAATACTCTTTAAAATCGCATTGTTCATGGTCTATTTCACCAACGTTTATTGAGCTACGACTAAGAGAAAAATTGGCCAATTTCTTTTCATTCTACTTACACTAGACTTCTTTATCGAACGCTATAAAGTTCATCATCCGCTTTATGCCAAATAATTATAGCTACTTTTTCTGAAGGCAGGACGAGTTGTCTGAGCAGTAGCATTCGTCTGACAGGTCACCGCAGTCGTCAACGTCATCGCAGACCTTGCTTGCTGGAACTACTCGTTTAGATCCCCGATCGCATGCAAAGCACGCGATGCCATCATTTCTGAAAGAAAACCGATAATGAGATGTTGCATAACCTCAGTGAGTTCTTGCTAGAGTCTAAGCCTATGTATACAGTAGTTTCCACAAAAAGTATTAATCATCGACTTGTAACCATAAAAAAGCAGTTCAACGTTTTGTAGACTGGGTAAAGTTGTTTTCAGCTGCTATCAAACACGAATTTATGTGTAAAACTGTCCGGGAGCTTCCTTCTCGAACTTCCAGACACAGTTATGATTGCTTGGAAATTACTGAAAGGGAAAGTAATGCAATTCCTCCACGTGTTGCGTTTTTGCGACTAAAATGAAGCGTTGTATGCAGCAGCTAGCTGCATATTCTACTCACAACCTTTTAACTGTAAAAATGAACAACCTTTATTCTATAAAGCAGTTCAAATGTAGTTTGTTCCTAGTAAAGAGTAATAACTCTTACGAGAATATCAAAAACTGAAAACGTTTGAGGTTTTTCAATGGGACGTTTATCACGCTTACTTAACAACCACTTTGCAACCAAACTATGAGCTTATCATTAGCCTAATGTATGTTACAGTACATTGCATGCTTGGGATTACATGCGGTGAACTTGCAAAGCAGTGCAATTTTGACAAATAGTTGGCGAACGCTTATAAAAACGTCGAACAGGGTGTTAAATCACTGATAATATTATTGGCTTGGAGATGAAAAATGCACAAAAACGTGGAAAACAAATAGTTACGGAAAGAAAACTTACACTGAAATTTTACATTTAATGAAAAGAGTATAAAAATCGTAAGTTTCGTTTGGAGAAATATTTGGTTCGATTGCGTTTATGACAGACAAGCTTCCAAAGTTTAAAATCCCAAGGTAATTTCCACGACTCACGCAGAACACTCGTCTTCTCCATGATCACAGTCTTGTATGCCATCTTCTACAAAAATGCGTGGAACGACGCACTCTTCGTGGTTCCTGGCGCATTGGACCCCTCCATTTGGGCTTTCCACACAACCTCCAGGCAGGCAGTGCGTGGATTTCTTGACACACAAAGATGAATTGGCTGGGCATCGAAAGTGGGAGGAGCAGCCGAGGTCGCATGGTTGGGCAGGATTGCTGCATGACACCATTTCGCGGCAGACGCCATCCTTTGGCAGCAAGCAGCTTACTTCGGTTGTTTTGTTTTGACTGTGATGCGTTTGTCGGCACCTGCGGCAAATATTTTACTGCGGTTGGTTGTCGATAGCGTCACGCAAACTGCAAGCGTGATGTTAGTAAATATAGGCTCTCAGAATTAGTCCAGCAATGTATTCTTTGTCTATTTTTTGCGCAATGACAAGACTGGGCGGTATGCAAAATTTCTGTCTACTCTATGCAAAACAGTATTGCTAACCTTATGCGCACGAAGCTGATGTTACCCACAGCGAACTGTGAGTCGCAAAGCACCAAAGCGTTCGCACAGACATCCGATATGCTTGGTGGACAATAATCTGAAAGAAATTGTAAAGCTTCTTGAACTCGAATAAAGGCGGCTACAACCAGAATCCGGTTACGGTTTACGATCCGGGTTGTGGCCAACGGCAGTCTTCCCACAAGCAGCAAGAGCACCATCACCTGCAACACCGGCAATCCGGCTTACTTAAAACAATTTTAAGTAAGTGGGAAGCCGGTCGAAACCGAGAAAATTCACCCGGATACGGCCAACGGAGCTTGTGTGAAGACTGCCGTTGGTCATAAGCCGGATCGTAAGCCGTAACCGGATTCTGTGCGAAGCCGCCTTAAGTCTTATCCGCTATTTTCATACATTCCGAATGCTGCACGAATAAACTTATTAGGAAGCATTGCTGACATACTGTAAAGTGGAGCATGTTGTAGCAAGTACTCCCGAAACATACATGCACTGAGTGAAAAAGCGATGAATGTGTTCTACGTATCAAACATGCAAACACTTCGTGGTTTTTGATAAGGTCATGAGATAACTTACTTTTGAGAACAAACACAAAAACATTTTTGTTAGCCAAAACATGAAATTGTTTTAAGACACGGATAGTTTTGCTCCTCAATAAAGAATAATGAGTACTGGTCAACGCAGGCTTTTTCTCAATCAGTCACAGGTATTGTTAGCGAACACTCGGTGTGCAGCTGTTGTGCTGTGTTTCTTAAACTGCTGAAATTCTTTTTGCAGCTCACCTGTGTCCGCCAAAGCTGAGGTGGTAGTTTGACATATTCTTAGATGTATAAGAAGCAGTCCGTGAAAACAAAATTGTGAAGGTTTGGTCATAACGATAAAGTAACATTTCCCGGTAGATTCGCTAATCAGTAGCTTTTCTGTGCAGGTTGGCTATAAATGATAAAAACAGTTTATGTAATGAAGATGTTTGAAATTGCAAAAGCTCTGTGAAAAACGCACAAACATGAAGCAGAACCAAAATTAAGCGGTGAAAATGACAGGCCCGCAGCCAGGTTTTAAGGTTTGGGGGCAAAGTACATTTTAGAGGGGAAGTATTTTTGCTTTTCATAAGTTTTCCATTTGTTAACAACTTTGTATTCTGATATTTTTGATCCATTTTTTGTTTGTTGACAAACACTATTGCCAACGATGGTTTTATGTATGCTGAGTTTTGGCTAGTGGGCCCCTTAAAGTAGCCAATGGGCCCCTTTCACCTAAGCTTACCCCCTTGCTCAAAACACCAGTTACGCCGCTATCAAGAGCCCGTGCCTGGTTTGGCGACAACCTCCCCTTCTTTTTGTCAGGTCTTTGCGCACAGTACGCAAGGCTCCTATGCTCATTTAATGAAATTGAAACCTACAATGGAAGTTGAAAGAAATCCATGCTCACGTTGACATAGTGTCATGCGGTATGAAGATGACAATAAAACCCTCTGCCTCCCCCGTCAGTTAGGCCACTGGCTCTTGATGGTAATGCAGATGTTTGAAAGGGATCTACCTGTTAATCATCAAGCAAGGAGCCACATGCTTCTCTTGGCAATATTATTTACAACAGACGTGCTGAAGGCATTCTTATATTCTTGCCACAAACTCCCGGAAACTAGTTTCTTCACCCATAACAGCCAGGGTTGCGGAGCAGGAGTCGGAGGTTTTGGTGTGGAGTCAGAGCCGGGGTCTGAGTCGGATCTTTAACAACACTAGGAGTCGGTGTCGGGGTTGGATGTTTTGCCCGACTTTTTGTCCAACTCCGACCCCGTAAGTTCAATTGGATTATTTTTACATCACCCACCTAATTTGGGAATTCGTGTTGAAATGGTACAATTTATTTCGAGACTTTTGTTGAAACAGAGATTTCTTGCTGTGCACCACGATTTCCATCGATTGCTAATTGCTACAAAATTGTTATCAGCCAAACTTCATTGACTTTATGTGAAGGGCTCGGGAGTCGGGGTCGGAAATTTTGGAAAGCTCGGAGTCGGGAGTCGGATATTTTACCTCCGACTCCGCAATCCCGATAACAGCCTGTTATGATGTCACCATTTTGTGATATGATTATTTCATGGAACCTACGAATATGCCCATAAACAGATCCGTAACCAGGAGGGGGCAACCGAGCAATGGCCCCACCCCAAGTTTTTGAAAACATTTTGAAATGGCCAAGAACTTTTTAGTTGTTAGGTAAAACAATAAGTTGCAATCAGCACTTGAACATCTTACGCTTTTCCAAACTTTTTACCTCATCAGTAGGCAAATTCATGCACTCTTATTACAACAAACTGCTTCCAAACCATTTTGATGACTATTTGACTCCAATCAGCTCAACTCATTCTTACTCAACAAGACTATCCATTTCAAACAACTTGTTTCTACTTAGGGTCAACTCTTCTTCAGGAAAATGTTCCCTTAAATTTGTTGGTCCAAAAGTGTTGTCTTCTATACCGGACTGTATTAAGTCTCCTGCTACTTTTACTTTCAAATGGAAACTTAAGAAACATCTCTTACATAAAAAAGATGCATAACTATGTATTCTAGCAACAGCTCACTTGCCAAGAATTAAATGCTGAGAGTTTCAGTGATTTGAAGATTGTAATTTTGTTGATATTCTATGTATCCTTACTTTAGCTTCTCGTTCTTTCCATTGCCCATCACATTTTGTCATTTTTGGCATGAAATTACACTGCACACTGTAGTTTCCTTTTTTGTTTTGTTATGCTTTTGTACCTCACCAATTATTTTTTCTTTTTTTTCTTTGTTCAAATATTTTTTGACTGCACCAAAAACTTCCTCAATTAAATTTGATCCACTATTTTGTGTACATAGGCATGCTCTCTTCATCTGTAAATTTACCTCACCTTGTTCTATGTTTGCTTGTTTGTTTTTTTCTGGCTGTGCTTATTTGATTTCCATCTGTTGTTTTTCAACACTTTTCCGAAAGTGATAAACGGGATTGGTTGACTAGATGACCGCCATAGTCTTTCACCAATCGTATATTACACTGTGACACTCTTTATTCAACTTGATCAGTTATTTTGCCATTGTGTTTTGATTTATTCTAATATTCACTGACAATTGGTTTCCTTATTGCGCTTTGGCTCTTTGTATTGTTTCTGCTTATTAGCTGAGTCGTATGAAACAATAAATAAATAAATGTTAAACGCCGTAATCATCTGAACAAAACTCGCTCAGTCACGTGACTCTTAACACTTACTCCCTGTGTCATGACTTCAGCCTTTTTTGTTTACGGTTTTAACGCGATATTCTCTCTACTGGTTACAGATTACAGTAGCGTGCAGCAAACTTGCTGCCTCACATATTCATCATATTTATGATGTTTACAATGTTACACATACATAAGTTATCACTTGCACTTCGTTAGCTTCTATCGTCATTCTTATTATTGGATTCTTATTATGCTTTTCATCATTTACCTTTTTTGTGTATCAGGAAATTAGATAATTAGGTCAATTTGACTGAAGGGCAATTACCTATGCCTAATGAGGTTTGAAAGCAAGTTGCAGTTTACAATCAGCCCATAGTCATGCTGTCATTTGTGAACGAATCTTTCATATTTGCGGCCCTCGTTTAAACTTTCTTTTAGCTTTAACTTTTATCTCACAAGTCAGATAAATACCATACACCACACTTCTTACATCATTTCTTCTAACTTCTTTCATATTAGCTAAGAAGCTACTTTTCTGTGCTTAGAGACGAATCGACCGTTGTTGTGTGAAAGTCCCAGGATTGTTTTCACCGTTATTTTCAGAAATATCCTTATCAGTGTTTACCACAGGCATCATAGTCGAGTTCGAGAAAAGTTTAAGAACGTTTTGGTTTTACGCTACAAAATTTTGAAAAAATAGTAAAAATTTTTATGTGTGGTGAGGAAGAAGAGCCTGCCTCATGTTTTATTTTTTGCAAACAAATAATGTGTTGTTAAATTTATCTAAAATTTGTTTCGAACACTTCTTTGATTTCCGTACTTTTTGTTTTCCGCTCTGCTTTTAGATAAACCCTTGAATTTGAGGCATGCTATCGAAACAAGCAAACTAACTCATATCGGCTTTCTACTTACCCTAACTTCATGACTTGTGGTTGAGTTCGCTTCACCTACCTACATCTAGACGTTTATTAACGAACATTCCTTTCGTTGTTTCAGTTGCTTCTGCCTATGCTGTTTCAACCCAATCTCTTTCGCCCTGTCATCACGTGAGAACGAGCCTTCTTTCTATACCACGTTTCCGCCTATTGATCAAAATGTTGCAATGGATTGTGTGCGAGGCACTGTTCCGTTTAGACGGAAATAGAAAATGACAAGTCATTTCACGATATTTCCTGAATTAAGATCACGAACATACACTACGATTAATAAAAATTGCAGCGTGCCAGCCCAATACTAAGCTTCGTCAGCAAACAGTTGGCTTATTAAGGGAAGGTTCAGTGGCTTCGAAAGCACTTCTTTCTTGGGAATTAATTATGACTGATGCTAGTTAAAGATCAGCAGGATAATATTCAACATGATATTTCGTCAGGATAATATTCAACATAATTCTTTCTTACAGCTCCATCTATACTTTTTAGTACGGGCTCAGTTTTCGGAACAATACCAAGGCCAGGTGTGAAGAAAATTTTTTAGCATGACAATGGGCAAAAATTTGTATGTATGTGTCATCCTGGTCCCGATATTTGCCCCAAGTTTAATGACAGTGATTTATGAATGTGATTCTCAACGGGGTCCATGTGGACCACCGGTGGTCCCCCTGCTGGAATTTCTAGTTATCCATACAGAGTTCCACAAATCTCTTATAAAACGTTCATTGACCTATGCGCAGTACAGTTTCGAGAAATATTTCACGAGGGAGCTGTCCGCATAGCAAAGTGGCCCATCGGATATTTTTTGAAAGATAGTCCATGCTGGGCCTAAAAAGTTGAAAACTCCTGATTTATGACTATCTTGTCATAAACGAAACACGTACTACCTCAAATAAACCAAAGAAAGGTTCAGAAAAATAGACAATGAGCAACATGATTCTCACACAAATCACTTCACAGTCTACGCCAGAATTTCGTATCAACATCAACTCACTGTAACTTAATCCTATCATATCCACTGTCAAATTAATCAACGAAGCCATCTAAATCTATGTTTTCAGCTCGTACCGTTTCAATTGAAAGTAAAGCATTGCTACTCAATCTTTCACTGGTCATGGAACTTCTGAGAAATATTCTCACTAATTTCATTTTTGAAAAACTTCTCTAGCATGAAGCGCTGCTGACGGGAAGAGTAACAACTATTAGTAACAATTGTATGAAAAATCGAATGTACCTTTGTGAGGAGTTACAAATGAAAAAAATTGTTCTGCTATGTAGGCAGCTGTGACTCTTGCCGAAGCATATTCTTTGCCAGAAGTATTTCATGTTTTAAATCTTTTTCACTAATTTATTATGCATTTGCAAATTCTTTCAAGTGTTCTTCTGATAGTGTTTGACCTCCACGGCAATGAGCTGTAATGCCGGAAAAAATTGTTCTTGAATCATTTGAAAAATGCATTACTATGTTCTGTGAGGTTGCAGGACATGTTTGGGTAGACTTAAAACTGAACTCAAGAAGCAGTTACGTAAGATACTTCGAAGTCATATACACAAGGCAGTAGAACACACGACTGCAGCAAGAATAAATTCGGGTGAATTAACTGACCCCAATTCTTAATCATTTTATAAACATTTTGTTACCGGGACAAGCAACAATCTGCTGACAGTATTATAATCCACTTTTACCTCACACTGAGTTGCACGGCAGATCCATCTTCATATTTCTGCGACTGTTTCTTAACTTCGACCCGAATCTTTCACCACCACGACCGCGGTCTGACTAAATTTCACGCAACTACTGGTATGTGTCGTCATCAACAATTCCCATTACGCGACCTTCAAGAACAACAACCCAAGTTACCATGAATCTAGGAAATATTGAATGCAGGCTAGAGAGCTTCTATCTAAAATCATCGTTTAAAATATTGCTGGTTGAAAGTTATCTGCAGTATATGCCAATCAAGCGAACCTGAAATTAAGAACACCACTGGGGAACCAAGTTGGGTCCAGCCAAAAATCTGGGGGAACCATGGTCCACCCAGCCCCCCTTAGAATCGCCACTGTATACAGGTGGTCATGAGGAAGTATTTAGGGATTCTAGGACAACTGCCCACTGGACAACTGCCAACCGTACAACTGCCAACGGACAACTGCCAATCGGACAGTTGCCAACTATAGGACAATTGCCAACTAGAGAACAACTTCTGTGAACAGTAGTTGTAAGAGAAACCATGTTGGCAGTTGTCGGTAGGCAATTGTCCTGGTGCCGTATTTAAGCACAAGCCAAGAATAGCAACATCCAATAATATAACTTGATACTATTAAAAGCTTTAAGTTTGCTGTAAGCTTTCGAGGAATCAGCCGCGTGGGCTTTGCTTTCATCTTTTTGCGATGATTCAAACTTGCACATATCTGTATTCAAGGAACTAGTCTCCACACAGGAGAAGAGTTTGAATCAGTCAGCAAATTTTTGATAGGAAATCGATTTCACGTAACACTAAGCATCGTCAGTCCTACAATCTGCAAGAAATGCTTACGGGCGAACCGCTGAAAGGCTAAAGCTTATTCAAATAGAATTTTTTATTTGAAATTATAGCTTATTGGCCTCTATATTTAATGCGTTTTTTCAGACGTAATAAACGTTTATTTGTACATTTCATAAGAAAAAGTATAATTTCATTAATATTGTTAAAAAATTTCAACACTTCTGTGTCAATTTTTCTAGATTTTGCCCAAATTTTCAACAAATCAAGATGTTTGGGGGTGGACTTGAACCTCTTGCACACCTGGCTCCTACACCACTGCCCGGGGACATTGATAAAAATCGTTTTGCGTTGCCCATCATATTCTTCTAGCATCTGTAATGAAAGCAGTGAAGTGCATTTTCGTGCTCATTGGTTATAAAAAAGTAAAATGTAAAAACATTTGATTTTAGCCGAATTGAGTAATCTGCGTATTCTTTTGCTCTTAGGCTGAAAGTTGTATGTGTAACACTGAATTTTTCGGGATTGTATACTAAAACTTCCAACTACTACTCGACAGTGTCGTCGAGTACAGTCATTTGAAAGTGACTTGCTCGGGTCAAAATGACCATTTCGTGAGCAAAAACAAATTGGAAAGCATGATGTCAAATACTTCATGTCGAAGCAAATGGGCAGCAGTTGAAATCTCCATAACCAATAGCAAATTTGTTCCTACAATCAAATCGTTTTATTTTTTCAGTTTCAGTATCAGTGTCATTTCTAATCGCTTTCTGTACTGCTTGCGGAGTGTCACGAGTGATATGCGGCACCGGCACCCTCCCTTGTGCCCACCTTCCATTTTTTGAAATTTAGTGTATAAAACGAGTATGGCTATATGCGTAGCACAGAAGTTCCGAAATTTTTTAAAGTAAACTTTTTGTATGAATTGAAATCGCCAGACTTCTTGACCTTTGACTAATGAAATACTGCAATACAAATTTTCATAGGTATTCTACGAAATGAATTTGCATTTTTGAATAAATGTTGTTTTACTTTGTTGGAGAAGTATTTCTGTCTTGCTTTATTTTTGTGAAAACAATCGGTAAAATTGTGCATTTACGAATCATCTTTTTTTGGGTATATTTTTTATTCCGAATTGTTATTCAATTACCGTAGATAAGATTTTGGCAGCCGTTTTTGTGTTTCGCGTTGAAGATTGGTAGCATTGATCTGATCACAACAGATAAAGCCAGGACTAAAGCAGTTCTTCAAATACTGAAACCAGATTTAGATTTCAAAGACAAAATACAAAGATGGAACGGGTAGTGCTGAAAAGATTTTTAATTCAACAACCACAACAACTGATTGAAATCGAAAATTTCTTTCTTTCTGTCGAAAGGATTGCTTTCATAGCTATGATACGTCTTTTTTCAAGTAGATGATCACGTTGAAAACGCATAAGGTCGACACGATTTCATCAATACTGAAAAAATTTTCAGATTCTGGTCATTTGCAAATGAATAATATCAATTTGAAAATGATTAATATTAAGACAAGGCAGGCAATTCGCAACCAAAAGTTTTTGGAATTGAAAAGCTTGCTGCGACGTAAAGAAACGTTCGAAGCAAATGTAAGTCTGCCACTAAGACAGTGAAGGACAAGCCCTAAAAAACTAAGCCAAAACTGATTTGTCCTGCTCGTTAATCGAAAACGGCTGTCGGCAACCAACTAAATTGCTTGACAGCAACCTTGTTTGCAGTGCATTTGCACGTGTCGCTTTCAACTGAAATTGTATGGTGCGAAGAGAGAGAAAACTACTTTTCCGTGAAAAGCATGTTGAACCGAACACAAACACTTTCCGCTTACACAGTGACTGATGAAGTCAAAAATGCTTAGCTTCAGAGCAACTGCTGTGACGTAATAACCGCTTTTCCCGAACGTCTATTTCAGTGGTTCTTAAACTGGGGGCGCGCCTCCCTTGGGAGGCCTGAAAGTTTCGCAAGGGGTCGCGAGCATTAGGCAGCGACATATTGTTGGAAAACAACATGACGGCAATTTAATTGTTGTTATGCTTTATGTGTTTGATTTGGAGATTAGGTGAGGCATGAGTAACAACGGCTAACGCTAAAGGGGGCGCGACAAAGAAAGTTAAGTACCTCTGCCTAGCTCATTTTCCAAGTTCAAACGCCATTGAAGTTTTAGAACAGATTGTGCTACTCATTAAGTCATAATGTGCCCATAATAATTGTTTGCCCAGAGTGGGCAGCATAAACTATAGTTTTACCATTTTTGGGGATAGTTTACCTGTGGTTTAAAGGGGGTGACATTTGGATAAATTTTTGTTAAAAAATGAGGAATTTTTGTTTAAAATTCCTTTTGACTAAAAAAAGTAAGAACAATGCTTTGCTGACGAACTTTCTCAATACAGTGACGTTTAACAGTCGCAGAATTCCCGATAAGCGTCCGGTTACATCAAACGCAGTAGATCCCGAGCAACAGCGACGTAGAAGACACCTTTCTGATATGCAGGAAATGTGTTAAATACACAAAATCATTATACCAGATGTTCTGCAACATGCCATGAACTAAAAACTGTTGCCCGTTCAGTGATGAACGCAGCAGCTAACAAGTCGATCTGCCCTTGACAAGTGGGAATTGTAACTTTGGCTTGCAGGCTAGGAATGCCATTTTACCATGCTGTCAGCTCAACTAACTGCTATGCCCTACTCCAGCGTTTCTCAAACTTTTTCATCTCGCGGACCCCGAAGTATTGACTTGTTGTGTGCGGACTCCTGAATACTGTAAAGTTTACAGTATTGTATAGTTTGCACAATGTTATTTTTAGTTGAAAAACGTGCTGGCACTTGTGTACTGACGTTCATTGGTGCTTCCTATTAAATGGAGAACTAATACTCACTAGATGTCGCAATACACAACTGGATTTCTGTGGCCAACAGAGGAATTTGTATGTAGCATTTGGAAAAAATTCGTGTATCGCCTTTGGGTACCGCAAGTGGCACGCGTAATCCCATTTGGGAACAAACCACTGCCCTACTCAGTTGCTACTACAGACCCATTCAAGTCTTTAGTTCATCTTAACCGTTCACATTGACCAAACAACTTTGATATCAGGAAAGTGTTAATATAGAGAAAGCCAGAGTTGTAAGTCGGGCCGGGCTTTTCGGGTCGGGTTCGGGCTTAAGTTTGTCAATGTGTTTCGGGCCAATTTCGGACCTGCATACAAATGTTTTTCCCAACGACGGACACTATCTTGCTGACAGTTACTGTTGAAGCAACCGAGTTGATTAAATCTTCATTAAAAAAAATCGTTAATTGTGGATTATGCATTCATTTTTATTTTTCTATGCCACCAATACCACGCAGTTGCGCATATCTTGACTCATCCGGTAATTTGTCTTTCGGGCCTAAATCGGGCTTCAAAAATTAATGTCAGGCTCGGGCCAGGTTTGCGCTTTGAAACGAGGCCCGTTTACAACTGTGGGGGAAACGCATATAAGGTTCAGCTGCATTGACATGCAAGAAAGCACAGCAATTCAAGAAATGTGAGTTCACACTAAGTAGCAAACACCTTAAAGTCTCAGTCCTGAGACAGAGGACCAAGGCCACCCAGGCTGTGTAGAAACGCCGGTTTAGCTCACAATGCCTTGACAACAGTGATTTTCAACGTTTTTTGTATCACGACCCATTATACCAACCTACTATAACGCAAAAACGCCAATCTAAGACTCGAATAAAGCAAACGTAATACAGCTGTGCACAGAAAATATCTACTCGTGACCCATCTAACAAAGGTTCACGACCCGTCTGGGGGTCTCGACCTCCAGGTTGAAAAACATTACGTTACACTGTCATATCTAATTCAGCCCATCTTTGCTACGCCTCCGTGTTTTCAACTTTGATACGTTGTTGCAAATAACTGCGCATATATAACTTCTGACCTTGTTAGAACTTTAATCGCGCTCACAAAATGATTGTTTTCCAAACGATGTCCCACAACCGGCAACTACACTTTTTTCGCAATTAGGCCGCTTTTACATTTGCCTAATAGAGATTATGGCAACAAGCTATAGCCAACTGAACAATTTCGTTTGGACTATTGTAATTGGACTAAGGCAGTGAGTTCCTTGGTGCAGCCCGAGCCGAAACCGTCGGAAGAAAATAGGGATTTTGATTTGAAAAAATCATGTTTTGAGGAAAAAGCAACATCGTTAGTGGCGCTTCCCATCCAACTCACTTCGTATGCTTTAGAGATAGTCTGCTGTAAACCGTAATGGCCGGTGGCGTAACAGACGCGGAGCAGTGGGGCGAGCCGCCCCTCTGGCAAGCTAAGTGTAAAACCCTTAGCTTACATTTTTATATTTAGTAATCTTTTGATTGTCAGTAGGTTGTTGCTTTTTTGTGTTTTTCGGGGTGGTTTCGTGTTTTTTAGCTCGTAGGCTATAAATATCCCCATTCAGACTCACTATCATTTTTAAAATTTTTTCTGAGCGTTGTCTAGTGGCTCCCTCTGCAGTAGCCAGTATGCACATTTCAAAATTTTGTCCCGTATGGCTCAAACCTCTAGTTACGCCATTGGTAACGGCTACTTATTAGACTACAATTTCCAGCACCATATACACAAATACTTAATAAGAAGACTGGTTACAATATATGCATGGGCAAGGAGGCCTACAAACCGTAACACTTTCTGTGGTAGTTTTGCAAGTGTCGCAGTAAGTTCTGGATACTTGCAAGTTTGTTTCGCAATGACACGGTTGGTTTTCATTCGTTACAGACTGTGACGTAACGTTATTTTGAGCTCAACCTGTCGGATTGCTTTGCAAAGGCAAGAGTTTGGGTTTTTCTTTCAACTTTCGACGTAAAAGTTCAGCCTGAAACAAGAAAATAATACCAGTGAATTTTTATATAATCAGGTGACTTAGCCAAACGTTATGGGGCGCCATTCGTAAAAATATTATATCTGACAGATTTAGCACAAAAACTGCTATCTCTGCGCATATTTAGCCATCTCTGCGCGCATTTAGCTATCTCTGTGCAGAGATAACTATCTCTGCGCGCATTTAGCTATCTCTGCGTGCATTCAGCTATCATTTAGTTATCTCTGCGCAGAGATAGCTATCTCTGTACGCATGTAGCTATCTCTGCGCAGAGATAGCTATGTCTGCGCGCATTTAGTTATCTCTGCGCGCATTTAGCTATCTCAGCGCAGAGATAGCTATCTCTGCGCGCATTTAACTATCTCTGCGCAGAGATAGCTATCTCTGTGCATATTTAGCTATCTCTTGAAAGCACTAGTGTTTCTGTATGCTTTCGAGGAATCAGTCGACTGCCATCTGCTTTTGTCTTTTTGCGATGATTCAAACTTGCACATATCTCTATTCAAGTATGTACTTTCCACGATGGGTGTAAGCAAGGAATCGATCAGCAAATTTTTTTTGCCGAAAAAAATTTGCTGATCGATTCCTTGCTTACACCCATCGTGGAAACTACATATTCAGCTATCTCTGTGCAAAGATAGCTATCGCTGCGCGCATTTAGCTATCTCTGCACGCATTTAGCTATCTCTGCACAGAGATAGCTATCTCTGCACGCATTTAGCTATCTCTGCACATATATAGCTAAATCTGCATGCATATACAGCGCTGAAGCGTGTCGCAGGAAAACATGGTGTCCTGTCTGAAGAAAAACTTGGTGTTCTGTGTAATCCAGACAAAAGCTAGTCTACTGCAAGGCATGAATTCCCTCGTGTCATATAAACCTAAGTGGTTTCAGGTCTAAATTATACTGGTTTGATAATAACATTGGTTTGTGTAGACGATGGGCTAATGTAAATTTGTGGTGGTGGTCTCAGTGTTAGTGCCATTTTTTGCTTAATATTTCAAAGAGGATCTCGTCAAGTTTGACCTTCCAACTGTTCTCACCAGGCGCAGCTCACCGCCTCTCAGCACCTTCAGGTGCACAAAGAAAATGCTCTCACAGAAAGAGCGCAGTGAAAGTGAAGTGCTCACTTGGAGACGAGCACCATTTTGTAAAGAGAATAACGCTGTCATAGAAAAACCACATCGAAAGGAACTGCTCGGTTAGGCGTTCTTACCCGAAAATAACGTTGGCAACACACATCACTTTAGCAGCATTATCACAGTAAGCCCTACTGCTTCGAGAATCAAAGAAACGAAGGATGCATACGTTCCTATATGTAATAAGCTGCAATACCTAGCCTACTTATTACTTAACATAACCAGCATTCCTGCACTAAAATGCGAAGTCAAGGTGCGAGATTTAAAGCAACTCAAGCTGCAAACATAAGGTGCAATGCGTCCTGTTTAAAGAAAAATTTAGTCTTCTCCTTGAGTGATCCTGGCCAAAGCTAGGCTACTGTATGCATCCTTCGTTTCTTTGCGCGCATTTAGCTATCTCTGCGCAGAGATAGCTATCTCTGCACACATTTAGCCATCTCTGCACACATTTAGCTATCTCTGCGCAGAGATAGCTATCTCTGTGCACATTTAGCTATCTCAGTAAACAAACTTTAGCCTTGCGGCAAGCTTCTGAGGAATCTGCCTGCTTTCTGCTTTCATTCTTCTGCAACGATAAAAACTTGCAAGCGTATCTATTTTTCATAGTTAAAGGCCACAAATATAGTGGCAAGTAAATGAGCCACAGTTTATTGACAGGGAAACTGGTTTCACATTGTCGAACGCATCATCAGTCCTGTAGATGTAAGACAAATCTTTCAAGCGAAATGTTGGCACTTGAAAACAAGTAAAGAAAAACAAACGAAATGTGGCTAGCTGCAACGACATTACTAAAAAAATTATTTTGAAGCTAAAAGGCTGACCTTCGCAGAGCCTCATAAACCAGTCACTGCTAAAAATTCTGCATTTGGCAGCGGTCCAACAAAGACACTTTTCTTCTGGAGATAACACACGTGTGCGATGACGAGTGCCAGCGAGAAGCCACGCGATTTAAACAGAGCGTAACAGTTCACAAAAATCAAGAAAGGCAGAGCCTTTCAACGTACATTGGAAGCGTGCAATGAAGCTAATTTTGAATTATTGCGCAGAGATAGCTATTTCTGCGCGCATTTAGCTATCTCTGCGTGCATTTAGCTATCTCTGCGCAGAGATAGCTATCTCTGCGCGCATTTAGCTATATCTGCGCACAGATAGCTATCTCTGCGCGCATTTAGCTATCTCTGCCCAGAGATAAATATGTCTGTGCACATTTAGCTATCTCTGCATGCATTCAGCTATCTCTGCACATATATTGCTAAATCTGCATGCATATATAGCGCTGAAGCGTTTCAGAGGAATACATGGTATCCTGTCGGAAAAAAAACTTGGTGTTCTGCTTCAGTAATCCAGACAAAAGCTAGGTTACTGCAAGGCATGAATTCCTTGGCGTCATATAAAGCTAGGTAGTTTCAGGTCTAAATTATACTGGTTTGATAATAACATTGGTTTGTGTAGACAATGGGCTACAGTAAACTTATTTTTTTTAAAACTTATATAAAAATAAAAGAAATAAAAAAAATAATTGATGAGGTACAAAAGAAAAGCAAAACAGAAGCAAACTATGGACTGTACTTTCATGCCCAAAACGAGATGTGCGCAGGAAAGAACAAGACACAAAAAGTAGATATACATACATAAAAAATATCTTTTGAGAAGCCTAATTACGTTGGGATGGTGTTCACGAGTTACACAAGGCAGAATAAGGGTATTGAGATACCGATTGGGAAAGCAAAGACAGTCCTGCATGAGCTTCATCGTTCCGCGGTCACACGTTGGGAGCTTTAAACCACTCCAGAGCTTTTAGCTTTTACATCGTTTTTTGTTCCGATCCTCGTCTGTAGTCTTCAGTCTTGGGTAATGACCGAAAGAGTGCTATATCAAACATAAGCAGCAGGAATGGGATTTTTGCGAAGATTTCGTGGCGTGACGATACGTGACAAAAAGAGCAGATGGAAAATCCGCAAATCCCTACATGTCGAGCCATTTTTCTTTCGAACGGAGAGATCACAACTGCGATGATTCGGCCACGTGAAAAGAATGCCCGAAGTTGGCGAGGCGAGCCCTGCTGGATACAACCACGTGACAGTGACGCTGAGGCCAACTAAAGACCAGGTAGTGTGATTACATTTCTGGCCTGACATTGTCCTGCCTTTGTACAGAGACGGCGGAATATGAGAAGTTGCTGAAAGCGTGAGGTATTTTGAGACGTCCTAGTGCTACTGCCTCAACAACTCTGCCGCGATGAAAAGCGGATACAAGAAGTACCCGGTTTTAAAAATTGAAACTAGGAGACGTTGTCCTTCAGAGGGCTTGAACAGCTCTCTAGCTCCATCGGCCGGCAAGTTATGACTGCACAAAGTCCGAGCTACTATAGTGGCTTTGCGGTCCTAAAGGGTCAAATACTGTAAACCACACTTAAGTTGTGACATGCCTAGCTGCCATTTTCTGGCCAAATTAAAAAATCCGGCCTTATTTCAAGTTGGATGACCAAAAAAATTAATTTGTTCTTTTGGTTCTTTTTTGGCTTTTATACGCTTTAAGAGATCCCTCTAAAGAAAGATATTTACTATTCCGTTGTTTTCGGAAACACCTAAATTGTGAAATGTTTTTTGATAAATGGAATATTGTACCGACGCCCACGTTCTGATATTAGTCAGATTTGCAAGATTCAAAATAAATTGTTTGTGTAAACACCGGAAATCCGTGCACTTTGTAGTGTGTTGTAAGCAGTAAGCAAGGGTCAAGACTGGCAGATAGATCTGCGATGGAAATGCGATAATGACGTCAAACAAGTGGAAAAGTTCTTATGATTCTGCTGGAGTGAATGGGAGAAGACTTTCGTATGGGTGTAAAAAGCTGGCGATGGATCAAAGTTTGCAATTTGTACCCAAAGTGTGAATCTCACAAACCATGAAAAGTCAGAGAAGCATCAGGAAAGAGCTCCAGTACACGGTCAAGCAGGACTTAATCTCAATCCGAAGAAAATTTCTTGTGATATTCCTGTAATTTAAGTCTTTCTTTATAGCAAAGGAATAACAAAACTACAAAAAAATTTTGATTTTTTTCTGGCATTTAAATAATCGGTTCGGCCTTTTTTAGCACCGTTTGCCTTTATATTTAAATTTTCGTCTGGCAATACTGCTACCTACTTGTAATGCAACATATGAATATGTCGTATATGCCTGTATATACTGTATAAAACAAACCATACTGAGCTAAAGAATCTAACTTGATCTATGAAGTTTGTAGTTCTTCTGAACAAGTGATTGATTGCCCGAAATTCACCAAAAAAACTACTTGTTGTTCATCTGTTTTGTCTCAGATACACGTTGTTTGGGCGAACGTGCTGTCTAGCTAAAAACACCTTTGTCGCTTTTTGGCTTTGTACCTTGCCAAAAAAGTTTAAACAGTGAAACTAGATGAAAACTAATGAAAAATACCAGTGAGCAAGTTGCTCTCTGTGAGTTTCGGCACACTGAAACTAAACTTTTTGTCTGAACCCAACACAAAGCGTTCGAAATTGTTGCAAAGCTGAACTACTGTAGGAGGAAATTGTTGTTAAGCGTTAATTATACCAAATAGCGCCGACTAAAACTAAAGTTTCCACCACGACATTTCCTCAGTGTAACAGATGACAATTTTTCTTTTATAGTTTTTTTGCTGCCGTCATTCCTCTCGATTCAGTAGGCCATTCTCCACGTCACCTGTTTTCAAGGAAGTTGCAAGACGCCAGGTATTGGCTGGTGTTTTTACCTGCGCAACACAGTGATGCGCCTTTTGTTGGATACTGTACTTTCCATGTAAAATATCTACACCAGCGAAAGTTTGTCACAATAGTAGTTATAAACCAGGAAATACCTCACCAGCAGGTTATCGTCTTTCAGGACTTTTGCATTCCAGATAATATTTCATGGTAAGCTTATTTCAACACCGAAAGCAACTTTTTCGTGAATGGGCTTCAACTAACCAACAAAGTAATTGCATATAACTTTTAAATGCTTTCTTAGTTTTGCTGAATATTTTTAAGTTGATTAATTGATGTTTTTCTTGCCATTGCGCTTGTTCCGTAGAGCGCCAGTAAAAAGAAACTTCTCAATGTGCCGTCGGTGTCGATTACATGTTCGAAACAGCAACAAATGTGATATCGCATGGTATTGAACCGGTATGTCCACGTCTAAGTTCGATCGTTGTTTTTGTGAGCCAACGGTCTCTGTTTCCTTGTGGATCAAGCTTTTTGAAACCAACCAACTTATTTGCCGGTTATCTGCCAGTTTGTGATGAGGATTCAATAGCTGTTTGGGACTTCAGATGTTCTCTTTTGAGCAGGCCATGCCCCCCCCCCCCC
>Ga0210059_1002630_pt1 | contig 28254 bp, 16 predicted proteins | sample Ectturendosymbi2_FD_188042 | JGI IMG/M metagenome (GOLD analysis project Ga0210059, IMG submission 188042) | Ecteinascidia turbinata endosymbiont from Florida, USA - Sample 2 (SPAdes) (version 2) | ecosystem: Host-associated > Tunicates > Ascidians > Unclassified | place: Key West, Florida...
GGTTTTGTTGGATTCCTAGGAAACGTTGAGCCGAAATGGTCGGAAGTACCGAAAATGATTGTGTTGTGAAATTTTCGTAACTAAATCCAAACTTAAGGCGAGTTTGGCCGTTTGGCGGAATCTTTTGCCTTACATTTTTCAGGGAGGGCTGCAGCCCGTCTAGACGAGCCGCCCCTGCAGCTTGCTACCGAATATCCCTGCACAATCAAACGGTCAGAATCTTAGTGCGGCCCCCTTCTTGAAGACAGACAATGCTCTTTGTTGCATCACTAAATATGTATTGTCAAAGTGTGGTGTCGGTTTGAAGGAATGCGTGACTTCAGGACTAGCACACGTACAAAGGTTTTCAGGTTTAACCAGAAATTTATAAGTTTTCAAGTGCAGTGCAATGTTTAAGTGCCGACCAGTGGGTAAAATTCGGTGGTACTGGGTATGATGCACCATCCAGCTGCATACTAGTCACCCGCACGGTGAAAGCCCTTCTCAAATGGCCGCTTCTGCTTCACACAAGTAACTCGTTGCTAGGTTAATGTGGCTAGACAGGCTTCATCAATTTTCTGGAACGTTATCCGCACTGTGATTGGCTGAAAACCTCTTATTCAGCGAATAAGGTTACATTTTGTAAATATCCTGCCGGGACAGAGTCATAATCTTCAAAGTAGCGATAAACTGCGGCACAACAGCGATATGCAATTTTGGCCTCACTGCGAAAACCAAGCACCTGCATAGTCAAGAACAATTTTCAGAAATGAATGTTGCAGGAAAAGAGATGAAACTTTCGAAATTGAATTTTTTAAACAAATATTGAATTCTTTTTGTTTCCCCAGAGAACTCATTTTAGGCAGACCTAAATCCTGACGCAATGGAGACAAACATGGCCTTAAAGGCCTCATAAACTAAAAAAACTGGCTAAAGACTCGTGTTTTGAGCTAAAATATTCGGGTAGCAAAACAGAGAAGCATCTTTCTCTATGGTGTATGCATTTTTACATTTGTTTAGTAAGGTACAGATTGACGTTGCAGAGTAAACGTCAAATATGTGTAAATCAAGGCATTATACAGCACATTACAGACGGCCTGTTTCCTATACTCTTGTGTTTGTTATCGTTGGTACCTAACATAATTTGTTTGGCTATTTTTTATAAATATGATTGTGTGCAGTGACATATTTTTTCTTTTACTAAATCCTCGTGTTGAATGTGCCGCAGTGAAAAAAAAACGAGGAAATATTGAAAACCCCATTTTCCTGCAGTTGTACAAACGACTTTTGACGGCATACGTGTTTGTACGCTCATTTGTGTGATAACTAGTTTCATTCGTGATTAGTATTTCCCGTGCATCATTGTAACCTATACTTTATTTCTTACGAACGGAATCAAGGAAATGTCTGCTTGGAAAACTATATTCGTGTCCGTGTATTTTGACACAATCCGGTCCCATCTGCTAGTGTTTTGCACTCGTTGCATACTTTGCCTGTTGCAGTCTTGGCGATGCCAAATAACAGCTCTACCCAGGCAAATTATACAAAGGGCTTTTTGAAATAGCTGAAAACTTCTGATAAAACCTTTGTTTTTTCCAAAATAGCTGAAAACTTCTGATTTATTATCTTTTGCGCAAAGAATGAGCAGTGATGAATGGCAAAGAGGAGGCACAAATTAATCTGCGAAGCTTAGAAGGAACTATGACTGGTCACATTGTTGAAAACATAAAATTTCTTTCCACAGACAAAAACCTCAAGAAAAGTCCAGATTTGCTTACGCTGCATTTTTACACCCTCCTGAAAATAACTTTCATGTTATGCTGCTGCTAGTAAACATAAAATAGTGAACTTTGCCAGCAATCCAGTAAACTTTCTAGTGAGCCTAATGGTTTCTAATAAAAAATTCTACTTTTTAAACGCGTGCAGTGCATTTCACGCTAAGGCCTGCAATGATATCTTATCTGAATCATACTCTTCGCTAACACCATCAGCATGATTGCACAGCTACAAAGGCAATTGATCTCATATACCAACTGCTTAGTTCTCTCTAGAGTGCTACACTGCTACAGATCCGGTGTGATCATTCTGATTAGAAAGTAAGATGTTCTGGTAGTTTTCGTTTCTCTTACTTCTACAAGCAACACAACGCCTATCCAGCTGTGATGTCACAGCCCTAGCGATGACTAAGCCAAGGAAACATCAAAGACCCGCAGATCAACTGTTACAATCTGGTGTCGTTGCTCATAACAAGCGCGTTTATTGTACTGTAAAGAGCACTATTTTCTGTGAAGCATGTCTAGCCTTCGGTCAATTCGGCAAAACCGTTAGTATCTAGGAATGGACCCGGACCCGGAGCTACCTCTCAAAGAGCCATAAGCTCCAGCTCCGGCACCTTCTGATTTTTAATCTGAGCTCCGGCTCCAGGCAAAACGCCCATTTCCGGTTCAACAGCACCGCTTTTATCAGAACTGCTAGATTTTTAGAACTTTAAAGGCAAAATTCGTTTAAATGTATCCAAATGAATTTGTTTCGGCTGTATGAAATGTAAATCACTATATGATTTTTGAAAATGATATTCATTGAAATAAATGTTTGGAAATAGATAATATGCAAATAGATTTTCCCTTTACATTGCTAATCTTAAACATACCCAGTCAGATATGCAAATGTACCACTAGGGGTACATGTGCCACAGGTTGGGAGCCGCTGCACTAAATGAACAGATGAGACAACACGTGAGACGTTATGCAATTAGCGCGACGCCACAGCTAAGGGAGGGATGCATGGGGCGCGACACAGAAATGCGCTGCGCATTGAATATCTTTCCATTTTGGATGTGTGAGGTATTTATTCAGGGCAGTTGCATCACTGATATTTCAAGGTCGAGCAATAGTCTGTTTTCTTGTTGAGTGGTTCATTGTCTTGCGGTATATGGATAGTAATTCCGTCACAAATAAACCTAAAGGAAACGACATCTTATTCAATTAACGCAATTTTTAGATTCGCGAACGAGTATTACCAAATCCAAACATTGAAACAGTGCACCACCTTTAACAGCATTCACTCATCATCAGTCAAGAATCCAGCAGTGGGCGAAAAAGGTTTTCCAACAGCAGGTTCTGAAGTATGAAGGAAACGACTAAAAAGGTCGGATGGCGTTGTTGAGCGGTGCATACAAGCATGTGAATTCTTTTGATCAAGGTTTCAAATGTTTTTCCAGGATAGTGGGTGGGAGGACTACGGTTTGTTTTTGCTAAATTTAAAGCAAGGTTTGAAGGTTGGTATTTTACACGTTTTACATATCTCTTTTTCTGAATTTGACTTGCACACATCGTGGACATGCTGGGTGCTGGGAATGAGGATAGAGGAATTCAGGGACCGAGTTTGCTACGGCAAACTTTGTGTGGTATGTATGTCATTGATGTTATTGTGCATTCACACAAGTATAATTTTATTGATTGCGTTTCGATGACATCACCATGTTCACTCAAACGTAGTACGCCCTTTGTGTAAATTTGGCAAAATGATTCTCACTAGAAACACATAGATAAAATTAAAAACCACAAGATCTTTTAGTAAACTACTAGCACTGGCAACCTGGTTCTGCATGTTGCAAGCTACAGAACAGCGCAGGATTACGACTCACAAAAAGACGACACGACTCAGTCACATGATTGAGCGACATCTGCGTAGACACTGATTCGGCTAATTCTAATTAATCAATACAAGTAACAACAATCATGACATTTCAGTTCACATGGTAAATCTTTAAACTGTGTACGTAATCAATGGTATTGTCCTTTCTTCTTATTTATACCCCGGTTTCATGCTGGGGGGTTTTAACAGTAATGCAAGCGCGAAATTTGTACAATTACATCATTTTCATCACAAAATATTGAGGGGGACAAACTATATTGCGTCCCCCCTTGGTAAAAAATTGGGTGACAAGTTGCCCGTCCCCACTGAAACTCGGTCCCTGAAGGTTTCTCAAGACATCTTTAGTAACATCTTATTTTGATGTTTCCAATAATCGTGTTTCCTTTTCATTTACGCTACTTTGAATTGTGGCTTGTATTTGTAGCCACGTGTCAGTAAAGATTTGTAGCATAAATTTGTTTCCGTTGAACGTTTTCTTTCTGCATGTTGGTATGGAAACTCCCCGTTTTGGTCTTTGGCTAATTGATGGAATTTTGTGAAAGAATGAAAATTTTCTTGTTATCAATGTTTACGCGAACAGCAAATTCTTAATTTTGGTGTTTGAACCACAAAACAATAATAATTGTTTTTCTCAGTCTACGCGTTACCAGTTCACCAGCCTTTCTCATTGCAATTAGCTAGGTACCATCTCAGTGCAATTTAACTAATTGTTAAAAAATGGTCGGATAGGCATTAATGCAGAAGATGCTAGGAGAGATACATGGTCATTTACAAGCAGCGATAAACTAAGGAAAAACGGCGACATGCAATTTTGGCCTCACTGCGAAAACCAAGCACCTTCAAAGACAAATTCTATCTTCAGAAATGAATGTTGCAAGAAAGTGATGAACCGTCAGAATTGAATCTTTAAACAAACATCGAATTCTTTAAAACGTGTAACCAAAAACAACCAATATTTAGCAGACCTAAAACCTGACGTAGTGGAGTCAAACTATTGCAAGGGACCTCATGAATTCAAACGAACAGCACAAAGAACCGTGTATTTAGCAAAAAGATTCGGGCATCACAATGGAAAAGCACCTTTATATTCGCTGTGATTGCAATTTTGCATTTATTTTGCGCTAGTTGACAATTGGCTTAGCTCACGTTTTTATTTTCACAATTGTTTGTGTGTTAGATAACGGTTTGTAGATTACTACCCTAATGCTTGCAGATGATCAAGATTCATACATAGAACCCAAAGTAAAAACCTTGGCTTAAAAAATGTGATGATGCAAGTGAGACTAATTATATCTTACGTCTGCAAACATCCACGGGCCCAGCGACTGACTATCACTTACCATTCAGAAAACAAATATGCACCAAAATTCAGAAAAAAAACAGAGTTTTACTAACTTTCTGGTATGCGCCAACGCACTCCTTGTTTTGGCAATGTCTGATATGATTTTTATGCGCTTTGGCGTTCTCTTTCAAGGAATCGTACAAAACTTTTTGATATTTCTATTCGTTGAATAAGTCACATAAATTTAGTCAACACCCTAAGATTTACAAGCAAGATGGGAAGACGTGCCTCCATATTTAGACATAAGATGATGATGCAAATTCTCTAAATTCTCCACCTTGCTAGGCACTAAGTTTTCCCTTAGCTTTCCCTAAAAACCTAAAACAGTGCACGGCAAACAGTAGCTTCACCGATCATGATATATGCAACGCGGTGACCTTTGACCCACAAGAAGGGCACAGTAAGAGGGAAATATTTCGAGGCAAAGGACAGAAAGTTTTTCTGCTTATGTCTTTTTCGAAAAATTGTGAGTTTAACGATTTAATCGATCAACCTTTTCCCTAAACGCCGATTATTGCTTTTTGTTTACGACCTGGAGCTATTCTAGAAATCGCAGGCCCGCAACCAGATGGTGGGCAACAGGCAATTTCCCCCCTCCTCGAAATGACAACCATTTTGCCCTCCCACCCGCAAATAGTGCAACAACAAGTTACACTCGATTTCCGCCCTAGCCGAAAATAACAGATGGTTGTGGTCCTGCTGGAAAATTTTTCAGCCACCGAAGATATATAAAGCACAAAACAGTGCACTGTTTCTTGCTTCTCTGTAGTGAAAAGAAGGTTCAGTAACGCAAGAGTCACAAAATATATGAAGCTTCTTAGTTTTTTAATACTTCATTATGGAAATATTGAAAGTATGCCAAACCAAACCTAGCGATGTGGACTTGGGGAGATATTGTCTCAAAACATTTGCAAGGTAGACTCTGGCTTCTGCTGATAAAGCGCATTTCAAAGCATATTCTCTTACTAGTTAGGCTGTTTTCAAATTGCATTACTTTTAATTCGGATATCAGCTTAGTTATAGAATAGGAATTAATCAAAACGGAAAATTCTTTCAACTGGCAACATTTAGCGAGGCCACTTGACATTGGGCTGTCAGCGATATAAATGGCAGTGACTTCATTTGTTGCAGCAAAAGGACAATTTTATGATTTACAGTAGAAATAAAAACATAAAGACAAAAAACACAATTCAATAACTTCTTATTCGACACGCCTGCAATATTTGTAAACATGAAAAATATTTTAGAATGAAAACGAAGGTTCAAAACTCCCAAGCAATCAACTATTGAATGATGTGTAACACATACATTTCGTTCCGCACGTTTCTTTCCAATGGTTGCAAAATTAAGAAAGGTTCTTTCGATGCACATGTTGCGGAAAACGAAAGACATCTTCAGCGCAAGGTCTGGCAAGGGTGTCGGCTCGTTGCTAACATGTTTACAAAAATTGTCGTAACGACTACAATTCCTATAATTTTTGCTCAATATAAGATACCATCTTATGTTGAGTCACATTTGTTTCCGGAAATTTTTGAAAAATTCTGATTTTGCTTTCAGCTATTCAAAGGCAGGGAATCTGCTGTTTGACTTGTTTCTCTATTTTTTCAGAATATAGAGTACATAAGCAGGCAACGCATATTACCCTTGCGGTAACTTGTAATACCGTAACTGATGAGGAACGATAGCATAACCACAAACTAAAATTAATCGCAATAAACAAGTAACGTATCAGTGGACTCACCGGCCATCAAACCGCCTGCATGGTCTTATTTACTCCGGCATGTGATTAGCATAGGTGCGGCACTCTTGGATTGGGAATCCCATAAATCACTCAAGCACGATCGTGAGTGTCTCACCGAGCTGCTTGAGCGCGCATGTTTTCAACCACATGCGATTCAGCGAATCCAACTAGCAGAGGTAGGTTGGGAATCCGATAATAAGGGATTAGAGCGGAAAAGAGGTTGGGTGGTTTGTATTAAGTCTTGTGCAACCTTTTCTGTACTTGTTTGATGCTAAAACCACTAACGTGGAACAGATTAGCCTATTAAAGCTAATATGTAGCAAAAATGACAGATTAATTTATTTAATAGTTTTGCCTGTAGGCTAACTAGTCTACACCTAGTTAGGGAAACAATCAGCAAAAGTGAATCGGTTGAGCAAAGTGGAAGATTATTCGGTAGGTTACAAGACATCAGATATTGGGCTGAAGGACTATTACCCCAATACTGCTTTAATAGGTTTTCATTATACCTTGGTATAGTAGAGTGATTCAACCTCTGTGCAAAATATGTAGCCTAATATTGGAAGTGGATGACCTCAGTATAGGCTTGTTACACTTTGAGAACTTTGTATCCCAGTTGTGTGGCTATGATTTCCTCAGTTCATAATGGAGTACATTGAGTAGTATAAAATGTTGCATAGGTTACAGTTGCAATTTGTGAATTGCGGTAGCCTACCTAGTGTTCGTAGATTTCTACTTACAAAGTGCTGTGAATCCTCGTATTTGACACTCGTTTTTATTGTACTGCAGAGAACAGACTGGTTAATGATCGTGACTGAAATCAACAAGGTGGCTTTGCAATGTAAAAACTAACTCCCACTTCCTGCCCTGTAGAAGCTGTTCAAATTGTATTAAAGTCGCTTGAAGAGTGCAATTACGATGCGACGCGGTTTTCATGATCTCATCGCCCAGCAGTTCACGATTTTCTCTGCTGGCTGTTATTTTTCGGAATACACTAAATAAAATCACATCTCGGCGATTCCAACAACACCTACAAAAAGCACGTTTGTGAAGTGGAATCAGGCTTCACCTTTTCATTTTCACCTATTCCCCAGCTTTCGCAATACCATAGGCCAAACCCACGAAGCAAATCTTTGAGTCCTTGCAGTGTAAAAACGCCCCAATATCGAGTTCGCAAGTGCGTTCACGAAGGTAAGCCAAGGGCGACGAATCGCTCACGCATCAATCCGATAACAAGTGCAGAGTAAAGTGGGTAATTGATTTACAAGCATCATAAAATGTACAAGTGCACCAACATTCCTTTTCTCAACAGAGGTTACTTCACGTAATTTTACGAAGGTTTTATCGCCCGAAGTCCGCGATAACAGCCTCCACATGCATGAGATTACGGCAAAAGAAACCAAGCGGAACAGCGCGCCCAGCAACCGAGATGATGACCTGACGTACGCTACGTCATCATCCGAAGCCGGAAGAGAATCCAGCGAACATGAACGTGCTAGTATCGGTCATGGAAACGAAACAAGTTCAGGAGACTTCCGTGCAACAGACTATGCCAATCGAGTTCAGTAGTTCACGTGAAGGACAACCGGAACAACCCAATCTAACCTTCGTGCTGTGGTGTAGGCTACTCGCTATATGATATCGTATCATGTTCAAGGGAGAGAATGGGTTTGGCTTTTCTGCATGCCGCTAGAAATGAATAGATGGCCCTATCCTGATTACTTGTTTGTTGCATTGTTCAAAAGCTAAATTTGGAAGGAGCTGTAAACATAAACATTAGTGAGGCTAAATTCCTTGACGCTACTATTCAACAAAACTAGTAAACATTTAATCTTTCAGAAAATCCCATCAATTCTCCTCCTCCAACGACCATCAAAAGGAATTTACACACCGACATGCAGCAAGCAAAACGTCGACGGGAACAAACATTTATACTACAAATCCAAACTGGCCCGTGGCAACAAATGCAGACTAGACTTCAAAGCAGATAATAAGATATCTGCGAGAAAAGGCGAGCAGCAATGTTAAAAACACCGAAATGAAATGTCTCCTCAGATTGTATTGCAGTAGGAATAATAGTCACCACAAACGAAAGGTATTATTAGTGGTATCAAAATACTGACATGGCAGCGTACTTTATCAAAGTTCATCAAATAAAACAACACTTTTGGCGTTGCCAAACGTTTTTGATGGCAACAACATGTGAAACGGGGCAAACTGTTCATGGAAGACACGCGATCAGATCGTGCACGAAAATAAAACAACTACCCCCAGGAAAGTAATACAAGGCATTCAACGTTCGATTAAATATAGACACCAATTAGAAAAACAGAAGGCAGTATCAGTACATGTTGATGCCTTGCAAACTCTTATTAACGCAGCAAATGAGTTGAAACGACCTCGAAATTGAAAAAATTCTTTAAACAACGACCATGCCTTCATGAAAACGAAACTCGCAGTGACGTAGACCCTACATATTTGTGTGATCTATGCGGAACTAGTGTGCGCACTTTCGCTTTCCCTAGCTGTGGAACAATGAAGGGTTTCACCGTAATTCACATAAAGTGGCAAACGAATTTTAATCCACTATTGTTTAAATGTCAAATTTCCGCTCCAGATTCGACTGCGATGTATTTGACATTAATTACAAACATTGTTTATTGATGTTGCGCCAGCTAGTGTGTGCTTCACCGCAATGGGACCTATCCCCGGATCCCGATTTTTTCTTGTTCGTTTGTTTTGCTAATCTACTGTTTCAAGAAACAAATGCTGTAAAAGATGCAAACGACTTTGTATTAGTGTCAAATTTCCGCTGTACATTCGATTGCGATGTATTTGACATTGATCACAAACATTGTTTCGTTGTTGTGCCAACTAGTGCGTGCGCTTTCGCCTTTCCTAGTTGTGGAATCGTGAAACAAGTAAAGCTTATCATAACTCGCATCGTGATCACGAACGCGACTGACTTTGCAGTCAACGAACATCTGTTGCAGTTGGACCTGTCGATATTTGCTGATACTAGCTTTTTACATATTTTGGTTACTACGCCAACCACTGTACATCTTTTATGATTGCCAAATTCCCGCTCCACATTCTTCTGAGGCGTATTTAGCACTGTTTTTTCACCCTTGTGCGAACGAAAGCTTTGTTGACATTATTCAATTTTATTTTACTTGATTTTATCGCAAAATGTTGTTTTGTTTTTTCTTTTATTCGCCTGTCGAATAAACAAAAATCGGGACAAACTGTTCAAACGTTAATCTAATACCACGGATTTTAATTTGAAGACTATTAGAATTTTGATGAATATCGGGGGCCAGGAAAGCACACAAGCAATAAATTGGAGTAATTTTGTTCACATGATTTTAACAAATATCTACAACATTAATTGGTAGAAAACCTGTGTCTGTGTCTGTTTGGCAATGGCACAACAAACTTAACGTTGCGTGTCGGGAAACGCACCATCGATTGAAAGAGCATAATTTAGTAGAAATTGCAGTGGAGTCTTACAACGATGTACGGCAACGCCAAATACTATTTTCGAAAGGAACGAGTTTTTACCCAAGTGAGCGTACGAACACGTATGCCGTCAAACGTCGTTTGGACAATTGCAGATAAACAATTTCCTTTTATAATTTCTCTTTCTTTGATGTGAATAGTTTGGTTGTTAACCACTTACGAAAGCTGCTCCAGTTTTCTACGCCGGTCTGACTGCTCAAAGTTGTGGATTTGTTGATAACTTTAAAACTACAATTGAACTACGTATGAAGTCATAAATCAAATACATTATTAGTAAAAAATAGGAGCTGATGATGCTTACACTAGTTTGTGAAATACATACTCTGAAAAAACATACTTACTGATTCTTCATTGTGAAATGATTGCTATCGATAGCTATTGAGGCAGCTGACATACGATCTTCACTAGTTGTGTGTCGGCAGCATTTTGTAGTTGTAAATCACAACATTGCAAAATAAATGCTGTGATTGCTTCCCTAACTTCTGATCACTTGTCAGCAGAATGATCTCCAAAAACGGTTTGTACGTATTCGTTCAAATGTCAAGCTGAATATATACTGGAATTTGAAACATTTTTAAGATGAATATCCAAATGTCAATTCTCTTACCTGCAATTATAAAAAGAGCTATGACTTCCATATGATGCTTTCCTCACACCACAAAAGATGTAGGTTTTCTAACAAAACACGTGGATCTCACGCAGTAACCACATTCCGAAGAAGCATACTAAAAAGAAGGTGTGTAACTATTCTACACAGTGGTGACGAGAGTTGAATCAATCAGCAAATGTTGCGTCTTTCCCAAACAATTGCTTTCACCGGGACTATAAAACTATCTAACGCCTATTTATCGAGCAAATCAACAGACCCAAATTAACGGAATACGCCGCTATGACTAAAACAGAGCGTTGGTATAGAACTCAAACAGAGCATCTTCAGAACATGGTCTTCAACGTGCACTTGGTAGTTTTTCAGTTGCGTGCGACCAAGTCGGAATGGCAAGTAGCGCTAAAAAGGCTATGCTTCTCCCGTGTCAAGCGAAATCGCTGACTTCACGCCATCTGCGCATGCACAGAGTGATATTCCAGGTCATGCATTTCGTATGGCGTGGCTGTTCACAGAAATATCGAATATGCTGAGAACTCATAATTAGGGGTTAGGGTTTAGTGTTTATGTTACGGTTTAAGTTAAGGGTTGGGTTAGAAAAATAAAAATAATTGAGGTTATTTTTCCATGGGTATTATTCCCAAAGTATCACTTGTTGTGGGCTATCTGACGTCTAACCAAAATTTTTAATTTACGCAACATACATCAAAAAAGCCGTGGCCAAAGTTTATTACTTTACGCTGAGACAATACACTACAGCAGTTCTTCAAGTTCAAATACCTTCGGGTAGGATTGACGAGTGACGAAAGGCGGAACAGAGAGATTAATGCACGGATTTGTAAAGCAGGCTCAGTTCTGCGTGACCTTTATCAATCCGTGGTGACAAAAATGGAACTTTCAAACACCACAAATCGTTTCGTCTAATGCGAGTTTGTTCCGATCCTCACCTATGGTCATGAATTTCAGTGGTTCTTAAACTTTAATGAGCGGTGGCCCCCTTCTAAGTTCAACTGGCGAATACTTAATATATCGTAACACTTGGGTTATGCAGTATCACGGCAAAGCTACCTAATGAAGACCTCTGCTCGGGTCCCCAGAGAACCGCTTCGTGGCCCCCAAAGGGGGCCGAGGGCACCGTTTGAGAAACCCTGGTCATGATATTTGGTAGTGAATTAAAGTTATCTAAAGTACAAGCGGCAGAGTCGGGTTGTTTGCGAATAGTTCACGGTGTGACAATTCGTGTCGACACAGTGCGCAGCTGTCAAATTAGTCAATTCCTGAATTTCGAGCCACTGCTTATCGGAATCGAGAGATCTCAGCTAAGTTGGTTTGGTCATGTGTCCAGATTGTCCCAGGAAAGATTGCCGAGGAAAGTCTGCGAATCGCAACTTCAATTGCAAATGTGGTCTAAAAAATCGGCGATTTCACTATATGTGTCAATTGTGACACCATGAAAAACTCAGCCAAAGCCATTTAGAGGCCCGAGGCAAACTCTCAGAAAGGGGCTGTATATTTGACACATGCTATACAGAAACTTTATTCTCTGAAAGCAAGTTAAATTTTTCATTTGGTCTGGAAATTCAACGCACATTTCACATTGTAAATTAACTACTTGATTTTAAATTGGTCTATGTCTAGACATCAAAGTTATTTTGGGGCCCCTTTCCGAGACGCAGTGAAGGCCCCCTTTTGAGAGTTGTGCAGTGAGTTTTTGCATTGTTTTGTTATAGGAATTTTGCCTGCTAAACCTGCTAAACAGTTGGTAAAATCGTGCTAAAAATGAGCTAATTGCTAGATTGAAAATTGTACAGCTAACAGTGAGAAAATTCTGCTAGGATCAGCAGCAAATCAACTAAAATGGCAGCACTGTTTAGCATTAGCCTCGACTGGTAGCCTATGGATTCCTGCTCTGTGAGGTCACATTCAAGAGGTGTGCGGACTCTGATTTTTTTTAGTCGGGATCCAATCCTGTTTTGTAATTTTCAATCCGAATCCGTTCCCCATCCAGTATCAACATAACACAAGCAATCCGACTCCTGTTAACTCCGCATAAATATAAGTCGAGCAAACAAAAAATAACGTTTTTTCAGCAAAAAAAAACAAATCCAATTCGGCTCCGGCTACAGCAAAAACACCTCACTCCTGATCCTGTTGGAAGTAGCAGTATTCGGATCCAAAAAATCCGAAATCCAGTCCATCCACAGTGCACACCTCTGTCACAGTCACAACCACATCGTCACTTTCATGAAACGGATGGTTTCACTTCACGGTCACAACTAGCGACTCAAAGCTTGACTCCGATGCTGTGTTGGGAGTTTTCGGAAGCATGGTACATTGATTGGTTAGCTGTTTTGTCCGATGCGACGCAGCACACACGCATGCGAAAAAAATTGTCTTGAGAAGACATTCACGTAGAGAAAACGCGTTCTTGAGAAATAACTTTTCGTGTGCAGTGCGTTAACGCCTCGGGTGGAGAGGAATTCCCGGTTTGCCGTTCCTGGTTGCGGCCATGACAACCGCTATATTCCTTAACAAGAGAGTATATATTTTAAAGTGTTTGATACTTTGCTGAGAAACGATTTCTTTCCATAGACAGTGAAACATCGTTTCTTATCAATAACATCGATCATTTTTAGGGCAACAGTAAAATCTTTGCAATATTCTGTGCACCCTGCATAGTCATGGTTTCTCGTCAGAAGATATTTGTAATGAACATTCAGCTCAGACAATGCTTTGCCAGAGCCAAGCTTTTCCGGCTGAAAAAAGCCATATCTTGTGTGACTTTTCAAAAACGCCAAAGGTGTCAAAGAAGCCAGAGATTCGAAACCTGGCTTGGAAAGAGCGAAATTGGAAACCCGGTTGACAGGTAATATCGGTTAAGCATGGCAGATTGCCACATCCAAGCTGCCCAATAAAAAGATCGGCGTACGTCAAAAATTCTTTTCGTTAACTGCAACTGGATGAAGCGAGATTGTAGTATTTAATCCATCCAATAGCACTTTTTATTTGTGGTAACTATTTCACAACAGTGCAGTTAGTATTATCTGAGCAAACATTTGTGTTTCCGATATTGCTGTTTCCATTTTTGTGCATATTTTTTCTTATATGCTTTGCATTGTAGCTTGTACAAGATGTATGGCCACGTGCCAGTGAAATTTTGGTGGCTTGAACAACTTCGTCAAAGACCAAGGGGATGCGGTTGAGAAATAAGCCATCTCTTCAACACCCTTCTGAACAAATCTCTATCCCGGCAGGCGTCGAAGGCACTCGAAGGATAAATCTTGTGTCGTGCAGTTACACTGTTGTAATCTTGTACTCGCAATTGCGTTGTGTATGAACTCTCCGCAGATATTCTCGTGTCTTCACGGTTCGTCGCTTTCGCGACTGCATGGACCATGTGTGTGCAGCGGCGTAGCAGCGTAGCAGCGTAGCTTGCCGCCCAGGGTTTCGGCGATTCTGCCGCCCCATCCTCGGAATTCAGTGTAGCTTAAATACGCTGGTCAGCATAACTGTTAAAAATATTTTTATGATTGTTACTCTCAGTGCAAAAATCCAAATACGTGTTATGGATGCTGATGAGAGACGAATGTCATTGCACAAAGTACATACGAAGTAGAGTCACGTAATCAACGTTCTGTCAGCCATTGCAACACATCCAAAGCTGTGGCATTGCTTTATAACGTGAAACCACTGTTTGTACAAGTCGCTTAAACCTCTCCGTCTCTACCGGCAGTTTAGCTAAACAAACTTCATTCGCGTACATGACCTTAAATTTAGTCATACCAAACTCATTGTTATCACTTTGGAACAAAGCATGGAGATTCAAAAAACTAAACGTTCCGTTCAGCTCATTTATTCCAATGAATCTCCTTTCTGCTTCACTAAGAAATCGGTCCACAACTTGTAACATGCATCGTTTAATTTTTTCAAGGACAGATAGGCCTACGTCTTGAATTTGTTCACGTGGAATTCGTTTCTTCCTTCTGACGCGTAGCTCCTCAATTGGGATTTCTAGCTTTTTACAAGTCTTGAGAGCGTTATCAACTGACTGTGTAACAAGTACATCACGTTCGTCACTCAAAAAGGCTACAAATGCTTTCATCTTCTGGGAACAGTTCGCCAATGACAAACCTTTTTTCTGCAAATACTTTTGGGCATCATGAGATTCTCTCAGAACTTCCTCCCAAAAGTTTAAAAGACAGGAAAGAAACACGTTGAATCGCATTTCACACGTCATAAGCTTGTCCTCGTGTTTCAGCATTTTTGTTTTGATAACAAAGTTCTTCTAATGCACTCACAATTCCATTAATGCCTAAATGTAGCGCTTTCACAGATTAGTAATGTGCACAGGGGCGTAACGATGTTAGATGGCGCCCGGGGCAAGAAGCAAGTTTGGCGCCCCCATGTTCGAACCTGAGGTCTTTCGGAAGCGAATTGTACTTTTATGAAGAAAGCACTTGTGACATTGTTGGGACTTTCCGGTGCCCCCGTAGTCATTCAGCGCCCCCAGCAGTGATTCGGCGCCCGGTTAATTGTTCCCATTGTCCCCCTCGTTACGCCCATAAATGTACACTCCATCGTGTGTCGATCACTCTCGTAACCACAATAGGTACATGTCCTGAAGTAGGACGTTTCATCTGTGAGTAGAGACCCAAACAAGCAGTATACTCTCTCCACAACTGTGCAGACAAACCTGGCTAAAGTGCAGCAATTGTGTGTTTTAGGTCAAACCAAGAACTTTCAAAGATGTGTACAATGAATACATGCACATCTTCAGAAATAAAGGCTGCAAGGAAAAAGTTACAAATTTAGAGTTGATTTTTTATCAAATTATTTTCAACATGTAACCACAGGCAAGTAACGTCACTCCACAGGTGAAATAAGCATGGAATCATCGCAAATTTTTAATAGGAAATCGATTTCACGTAACACTACGCATCATCAGTCCTTGCATCTGCAAGCAATGCGGACAGCTTAAACGTTGAAAGGCTAAAACAAGGTCAGAGAAAGTAAACAACCTCAAGACTGTAGTGAAAAATCGCACATCACCAACTGCGACAATTCAAACTAGAAATACGTCTTACTCAATGCATACACTGAAGCTTCAAAACCTACTGCAAAAGTAACAATAACTTAATAAATCCCAACGTCAGCTGCGATGATTAACACTATAGAACAAGGGTGTCAAACTCATTTTTACTGAGGGCCATAGCAGCATTGTGGTTGCCCTGAATGGGCCTGTTGTAACAGTTAAAACAGCGTAAATGTGATTTTTGTCTTCATGACCGCAAAAACCAGCAAACATAGTGAATACATTGCTTCGCATTCAAACTAGTATGTGTATTTAATTGAATAACATTTATTTTATTTTATCGCAGACTCGTGGTCTACATCACAAGCACAATTGAATGATACAAGAGAAAAAAATGGGTAGACATAGCGGATAGCACATTACAGAATATATGTTAGCACACAGTCAGCACTGAGAGGAGCGAACAACTTTAACAACACAACACCCCAACTATAACGTCTTGTACTCATCAACATACAGTGATGCCGTAGTCGGAGAGAAATGGAAGCACTCTAACATCAAATTTTGGTGTAAAAAGCTGAGAGAAAAAAATAAAGAACAAACTAAATCGGATGGGGGTACACATTGGCTCACAGCGACATGCAATTTGTTCCGATCAGGTTTGCTTAGCTTTTTAACCACAATCAACTACTCTAATGCTTAGGCAGCATCTCCGTGACGTAGTAATGGTCACGTTGCAGTGAAAGGAGCCTGAAAACTGAATAACCTTTTTTTTAAAGAAAGAGAGACGTTAGGTAAGCAAGATGACTACAATAGCAAAGTTATAACATGGTAAAGATAAACAGGTATAAATCACAACTGTTCCAAGAAACTAAGCAGGCTAAGGCTTAAAAGTTAAGTTTCGCGAGCCACATAAAAAGACGTGACGGGCCACATTTGGCCCGCGAGCAACCAGTTTGACACATGTTTAAGCTCTTGTGACTTTTGCAGTAAGTTTTGAAACTTCAGCGTATGCATTTAGATGACTAAGACGCATTTCAAATTTTAATTGTCACAGTTGGCATGGTGCGATTTTTCACTACAGTCTTGAGATTGTTTACTTTCTCTTACCTTGTTTCAGCCTGTCAACGTTTTACCTGTTAGCATTGTCTGCAGATGTAAGGACTGACGATGCGTGGTGTTACGTGAAATCGATTTCCTAATTTTACGATGGATTCCTTGCTTTTTTTCACCTGTGGAGTAAAGTTACTTGAATAAAGACATGTGCAGTTTTTAAGTCATCGCAAAAAGATTGAAACCGAGCCCATGCAATGGCTGATTTGTCGAAAACCTATAGCCCTAGAGCTTACATTTGTTTGTAACCGCAGGAAACAGATTTTAACAGCTTCAAGACATAGTGGAGCCAAACATTACCTAAGGGATTTCATACATTGAAATCAAAAGGCCAAAGACTGCATGGTGCATTTAGCGAGAAGGTTTGGGAAGCAAACGGAAAGAAAAGCATCTTATTCTACGTTATGATGCATTGTAACATGAATTTTGCCTCAGGTTGGGATTGGGTTAGGTTTTGTAGATTATTATCGCCCTAGTCTAGCACGTTTACGTAGAGGACAAAATAGTGAAAGATTAAAGCAAAGGATAAATAAGACAACTAAGATCTTTTCAAAAATAGCGAACTTGGAGTTTACACCAAATACATTTTGCAATAATTTTCTGAATTTTATTTGCATTAATCATCTTTCTTTAACAAAATTCAAAACGTTTTTGTAAAAGTATGATTTGCCGTTTCTAACCTAGACGAGGAACATGTTATCCATTGAGGTGATTTCATTTTGATGTAGCACCTAGTTTGCATATACGGAATCGTCGCTACTTTTTGTGAAACGGACAGGTTGTTTGACTTGTCCAGATAGACGGAGAAAGCTCTGTTTGTAGATAAAACATTGTGTGCAGGTTGGTGGGTTCCTGCATTTTACACTGGAGTCTTACAGAAGTAGAGCGTTTGTCTGATGAAAAATTTTCCACAACCACAAAAAAAATTCCGCAGATATGTTTCAATTTTTTCAAGCGAGGATAAGATTCAGGAACTATTTTGCACTATTTCTAATATCTTGAATAACCATAAAGATGGTGAAACAAGAAGACTAAGGCTGATGTTTGATCTGTGAATACAGTATGTATCTATATAAAACGAAAAAAAATTTTGTTGCTTTTTGGCCATAAGTGTCAACCACTAACGCTAAAATGCCAATCAAGGGCTCTGAAGATGCGGATTTTTGTCTAGTTTGTTTAAAAAGAAAAAGCAGCAAATAAAAAGCTCTTGACCTGCCTCAGTTGTGTCGCCACCCCAGAAATCTCCGTATGGCCGAACATGTTCTTACCCAAATTGGGCTCGTTGGGGATCTGTAAAGGGCTAACAACACATACCTTTTCACTCAACTTTCACCGAATTCAATCCATTGACAAGTTTTTCCAACATTTTTTAAGTCAGATAAAAAAAACGTCAAGAAACCTCAGCTATCACGGTGTTCATGGGCTACAGATTTCTTCAGGGCAAATCTGCAGGAGTGACAAACATGCAGGAGAGAGAAACCAACGCTGTGTACAAACTCTTTTTCACCTTTCCTCGATGAATGGTGCTTCTCCTGTCTCGGGCAAGCCCGGACGTGAAAATGGATAACGAGCTATAGTCATCGTGCAACTAGTTGCAGCCGCAAGGATGGTAATGGTATGTTTGCAGCCAAATGTTGGCTTAAGGCTGAAGCGAAGGTCATCGTCGATTTGGGGCAACAAGTTTCGTGAAACGTCGATACTACCACGTTAATGCCTATATGGAGACCGTCAAATGTACAGTACATTGCGTGGAGTAAGCTGTGCATAAATAAATTGATCAACAAATACGTAATGCAATGTTTTGTGGTGCTCACTGTAGCTTTTCATTTATGGAAAATATAGACTTCTATTAGTGCTTTCTGCCAAATTGTGAAACACGATCCAACAACACCTTCTACTGCTTCGCAACAGATTTTCCGACTCACTACGTTTAAGTGCGTACTCTACCCAGTGGGCGTAAGCAAGGTATCTGTAGCAAATTTTTAATAGGAAATTGTTTTCACGTGAAACTACGCATCCGCAGTCCTTAAAATTACAAGCAAATCTTATGAGTGAAAAGTTGAGAGGCTAAACTAAGAGCAGAGAAGGCCATGAACGCAAGGCTAAAATTGATTATAACATGCAAGTGGGGATATTAGAATTTAAATACCCGAGGCAAACTCTCAGAAAGGGGCTGTATATTTTACACATGCTATACAGAAACTTTATTCCCTGAACGCAAGTTATTTTTCATTTAGTCTGGAAATTCAACGTACGTTTCACATTGTAACTCAGTCATTTGGCTTCAAATCAGTGGTCTTCAACGTGGGCGAACTCTTCCCCCTGGGGGCGATTTTATGCGCCGTGTGGGCGATTTTGTGATTTACGAGATTTGGGGAGCGATTGCAGCTTCCATGGGGACGATTTATGCAGGTAAAACGTTCTATAAATTTGAATTGATTCCAAAAAAACAATTTTTGTGACTTTGGAATCAAAACATTTGATGCTCTTTCGATTCCATGTTTCGCAACAAATTTTATGGAGCACATGATATCGGATTGGTGACGTAATAATCAAACTAACATCGTTCTGTGTAACGATTCACTGCAGCAACTATCCAAGACCACTGAGGTTGTCACTGGTTGGGAGTCAAGCACTGCGGTTCTCACGAAGATTATGAATGTGTGCATTGTGTGTTATTTTGTTGTGTCTAATATTTAAAATGCGATAAAAGAATGGAGAAATCGTTGTAGTGAGTAGTTTCCTAGGTTGGTTAAACCAATCGTGGCATGACCAACGTCATAAAAGGCACAGCAAGCAATAACATTTGTCAGCATACATGCCTCAGCACACAGGGTTTTGGACGTTTCTTGTATAGTATGCATTAATTAGCTTAATTATACTGATATTGTTATTGGTTGAAAGCAACCGATACCCAATCGGCCAAACTCCAATTTTCGAAGAGAAAAAATTTCAGCTTCTTTGAAGATACTGAAAATGGCCCAAAAATAATAACACTGTTGCCACTAAACTATCGCATCGACTTTCGCGGCGATAGCGAATATTAATTGTGAGTTGTCGTCAAGTTGAGCCTAATTATTTTTCGTCGTTAGTTGTCACAAATCCCTCCAATAATATGTGTTATTATTTGCAAAATTGCCTTGAAACAGATCTTCATAGTTTTCGGTAGAGCATTGCAAAACCATTGTTTCGTAGGCAAAAAATGTCACATTCCGTTATTGTGTGTTTTATAATATTGATGAGTACTTGAGTAAAACATTGTGCATAAGAGTGCTTTGTTGTATAGGTACTGGAAATATGACTGTTGCGAGACGATTTCCGTAGCAATTAATGGCTAGTGACACTAATTACAGCTAGCCGTAAGTTATAAAATGTGCTTATCGTGTTTTCCAGTCAGTTCGAGTGTTTTGCTATACTTTGGTATAGCTGTACTGTGTTCATCTGACTTATGATAAAGTATAACAGAACAATATACTAGGAAAGGAGTAACTAAGACCGGCGAGTAAATCCAAACACCCTATCGTGGTTAAACGAAGCAATCTGAAAAATCCTTTTCGCCATCTGTTGTTTGAAACATGCTATGAAATCATTCTCCTGTGGAGATCACTCCGTAAGTTAAATTGCGAAGAACCTTATTGGGTGAAATACTTTTTCGCCAGCTAGCTAGCATAAGCCAATGGATTCCACCATCCAGGAACGTCTCATTGACATTCAAAGTGACGATGTAAATCGTGTTGTATTTCATACACACGGATGGTACATTTTTGGGATCAAGTACAGTGAGAGTTATCCAGAGCTTTGGGAATAGGTGAAGCTCTTATTACTGTCGTTTCCAACGAAATATTTTGCTGAACAAGGTTTCTGCCAGGCAGCCTACTGCACATGCATAACAAACACCGCAATCGCCTTGACATGAACAAGACCGGGGAAACACCATGCGATTTAAATTGAGCAACTTGCGACTTAAATGGGCAACGAAACTGCTTTGAAAAAACTTACAGATAAACACCAACCGTAAGGTTTGCATTAGTAGGAACCAGCGGTTATTTTGGAAATGATAACATTTATTCTACAAATGCATTTGCATTTATTTTGTGTTAACTAGATTGCCCATTTATATATCATTGGCAAAGAGTTATTTCCAAAACAAAATAATATTTTCAGACAGCGAAAACACTACCGGTAGGGGGGCAATTTCCAAGTAAAGTTTCTGTAAGGGGGTGATTTTACAAAAAAGGTTGAAGACCACTGCTTTATATTATTCTTTGTCTGCACATTAAAGCTACTGAAGTGTCTTTTTTGGCACATTTGCATATAGTTTTTATTTATTTTGACAAACATATGACTTGCTTCAGAACTTCAATGTGGCTGTAGTGTGATTAATTAGCTTTGTAACAAAACAATGCAACAACTCAATGCAAAACTCTCAAAAGGGGGACCTCACGGCGTCTATGAAAAAGAGGGACCCGAGGCGACCGCCTTGTTCGCTTTCCCTAATGCCTAGTCCTGATTTTATATACAGAATTAAAAAATTCTCATCGGCAGCCCCCAGATTTGGCGTTTATTCACTAACCTTGGGTTGTGTACTCGGAGTCTTCTTTTACGAATGTGGAAAACGATTTGCGAACTTATTTATCTCCCATAAAACCGACTGCTGTGAAGAACGATCAATTTCTAAACATAAAGATGGAAGAACCAACAAAGGAGCACCATTAATCAAAGCTGACAGCCTGTTTCTAAAAAGTATGGAGCATGAACGTCTATGTAAAATAGACAATTCCAGTATCATAAACAAAAATCGCTATGGCAAAATCCAAAAAATGCAATCTTAAGCAGTAGTTTGCTGGTTTTGACAATCGACTTCGATATTTATACTGAGCCTAACTGACTCTAGATAAAGCAATTATCAAATTTCGTGGTGAGCATTAATTATTGTTTCTGTACTGTACTTGTGGCCTGTACACCCCTCGTGGTAAAACATACGTGTGCACGTTTGTGGTAAAAAGATATGTAGCTCATAATGTCCACCAGTTGCTATTTAGGACCAGGTATTTCGTACTTACCAATTCAGTACGCCGAATAGTAGTCACATGTATGCCCACAGAATATGACTTGACAGTTGTGGGCCCTTCGTTGTTAATATGCTACAGGCCCAGCGCTACCTTAACCCGGCACTGATTTCTTAATGATAGCTGCTCAGGCATCATGTCGATGTCTGCATTGCCCATGATGCTTTCCTTTTAGGGTGTAGATAACAATAAATGCTGATGAGCATTAATCTGGAAAAGGAGTAACAAGACCTTGGTCAAAAAGTAGGAAAAGGGCAGGCGTTTTGCTCCCCTGGACTTTAAAATTTGAAGTTCTCCTGCCTCCTTTTCAACAGAAAAGCATTTTTCTCTTCGTTGCGAGCTGGCAAATTGACATTTCACCATTTTTGCCCCTTCTGGAAAAAATATTTTTGACATCCCCCTGGAAAAATCCAGTACTGCTTCCCAGCCTGGAAAATCATTTGATGAACCCCCTAGAAAAAACATTCGACGCCCCTTTCCTCGGTGTGTGCCGACCGAGGATCAACCCAGTCTACCAGCTCCAGCGGTGGTTGCTCAACCCCTGTAAGTTATCCGTTCCCGTAAATGCACCCCATGAGTCACTATTCGTTTTGGTTGTTCGCACAATTGTTGATGCGTAATAGCTTTTTTAGTAAGTGTGCGCATCGTTCAAACATGGTGTTTTGTTCCAGTCGCACTGCCTCGCTACGAAGCTCAACAACTCTCAGTTGCACTAATTTCAACAAAGTTTGCAAGCAGCAGTACAAATCACTGGCGATGATCACTTTATTTTTTCTTGGTCGGTTTGCCATCTTGTATATTTTGAGGTCTGAACGAGCTACGCATGGATTTGCTGCCCCTGCCCTTGTTCACTGTAAAATGACATGTGCGGACATTCATAACCACTACATTTCTTACAAGATAAAGAATACACAACACAAGAAAATATGTTACAGCCAACTGCTTCTTCTTCATCGTTTGAGCGAGTTTTTATAATCCGCTGCTAGGCCGCACTATAGATGTCGGGGCAGGTGTTGAGCAGGCATTCGATTGTCTCCTTAACTGCTAAGTCCCGCTACATTTTGCAACAGACTGCAAGTCTGTTGTATTTGCAGTTTAATAATATGTAATATGTAGTGTAATGTATTTTTGCCCGCAGATTCGAAGTCCATAGTACAAACACACATTTCTGCACAACGCAGGTTGATAAAAAGATACAAAACAGAACGTTTTACAACGGCATTGGAGGCTGAATCACAGGGTTACAGACACTTAACAGAACGTTCTGCAACGGAATTAGAGGCAGAACCACAGTGTTGCAGCCACATTCTTAACACCAGGGTTATTTTAAGGAAAATGTTAGCTACCCGGTATGGACCTGTAGTGACCCGATTTCTCTGATTCTAGGGACCCGATTTTCTCTGATTCTAGGGACGCGATTTTCAATTCTAGGGACCCAAATCGGGTCCCTAAAACACCATACAAAACCCTGTTAACACTATTGTTAACTAACCCGTAAAACTTGGTACAGACCTACTGCAGAGTAAGATGCTATTTCGTAAACTGTACGTGGCCAGTAAAGCACTAATAACGCCTTGAAAGAATCAAAGACCAGCAAACGTTTATCAACATTAGAGATACCTCTTGAATAGGAAGAACCGAGACCCGTATGACATTAGCTTGGATGTGTTGGAAAGTTTTCTCTGGTGATTCACGTTGAACGTTTCATGTTTAATCAAAATTTTGATTTCATTACAGGATATTTCCACGCTTTGAAACAGGCTCATTATTTGAGATGTTTCTCCGGACCGGAGTTGGTTGTCTGCTTTTTCCAAAGCATTTATTTTGAGCAGCTTAAGGAAAACGTTCACACAGAAACAATATCATGTTTGAAGTTGCACAAATCACAGATAAAGCTTAGAAAATCACATGAAAACATTTCAAATTGTATTGTGTGACGTCTTCACTCCCACACGCAAAGCGCTAGACTTTAAACATGCATCGCAGTAAAGAGAAATACACAAATACATGAAAGAAGACGAGGATATATACATTGCGGTAGTATAGAGTATACGCTTGATGGCGCTAATGCATTTACTGTACTTTGATGAAATACAAACTTTTAAGCCGCACGTATGAATGTTGCCATCATGATTATTACAATGAAGAACTGCAATGACTTCCAAGTACATCGATGTATAGAATGCATGAGGGAGTTGGAGGTGGCGAAGCACCAGGGCCCCTGGGGGTCATTTAGGATGCAGACCTCCCAAGGACGATCTGCTTACAGTGTAAAGGGAACAGTGTACAATAGTTAATAAAAGTCTTTTGCTCTGGGTATAAAAATGTAATATGTGCAATGCGGTTATATGGGAAATTGAAGTAAAATGCGTTGCAGGCAAGGACAAGCCACCAGAAGAAAATGGTTTAAATTTGTCACATTAAACATTTACTGTTTTTATACATTCAAAAATAGGCTGCAGGATGTATGGAGTTTGATCTTTGCACTGTAACAAGACTCAAAATTGGTTTTGTTAACTTCTAGTTAGTGGTCAATGAGTAGGAAAAGAGTTATCCCATTGAATTTGCAAGGATAAGAATGACACATCACGATGTCATCGACTTAGGCAGAGTCAAGGATTCATGTTGCAACAGATCTTTCGTTTTTTATAACTTAGTTATTCCACTGTTATTGCCTTCGTCGTTTGATACGTTATTCGGACCTATAGTAACAGTATTTCATCACCTTCATCACCATAACTAACTCCCTGTGTGAAATGGATAAACAGTGCGGCAGCATATGTATGGGAGGCTTGTTAAAAAATGTTTATGAAAATGAACCTTTGATGGTAATAGCTCTTTCTAACTAGCTTAAAATCTGAAGTAAATACACTCCTTTAAACATCTGGTCTTTCACGTTTTCACCAAATCAGTATAACACCAGTAACTATTTAGATTTTTGAAGTTCTCCCAGGCTGCCTATGAAAACGCTTCGGGCAGATTTGCCACAAAAGCGGTAATAGGACTTCTTGCCAAAGGAATGCTATTAGACATATAGTGGCCAATTTTTGTTTATTCGACAGGCGAATAAAAGAAAAAACAACATTTTACGATAAAATTAAGTAAAATAAAATTGAATAAAGTCAACAAAGCTTTCGTTCGCGGATTGCAAGGTGCGCCATTATCTGAAACACACATGAATATATGCCAAATCACTAAGTTGAGCGTTAAAGATATTTCCAAATTTTTCAGCATCAAACGGCATCTAACATGGTGGAACTACAATAATTTCAAGAGGTCATAAAGTGTCAAAATGTCACATGCGTAAAAGTGACTGTTGAGCGGAAATTTGACATTGATGCATCGACGGTGTGTCGACGTTTTTGGCAACTTTGATGCATATTTCCACTACTACAGCACCAAAATAAACGAAAAGGTAATGTGTAGCTTCGAAAAGCTGTTCTGATTGCACACGCTGTGCATTATCGCCTTTTAGCGTAGTTTAAACGTAGACAGTCATTCAGTCATTTTTATCAACACGAGGCAAATTAATATGAAACAAATCTTGTGGTGTTTACGTTTCACGACTAATCACACATTCGAAACGCGCTCACTAGTTGACACAACAATGAGGACGTTTTGAAAATCGAGTACAAGGGTTAAATCAATGCCAAATACGTCGCAAAAAATGTGGAGCGGGAATTTGGCATTCATGAAAAATGTACAGTGGTTGGCGTAGTAACCAAAATATGTAAAAAGCTAGTATCAGCAAATGTCCACAGGTCCAACTGCAATAGAGGTTCGTTGACTGAAAGGCCAGTCGCTTTCGTGATCACGATGCGAGTTACGATAAGCTTTACGTGTTTCACTGTTCCACAACTAGGAAAGGCGAAAGCGGACGCACTAGTTGGCACAACAACGAAACAATGTTTGTAATCAATGTCAAATACATCGCAATCGAATGTACAGTGGAAATTGACACTAATACAAAGTCGTTTACATCTTTCATTTGTTTCTCGAACAAGTAGATTAGCAAAACAAATGAACAAGAAACAATCGGATCCGGAGGTAGGTCCGATTGCAAAAGCAGTACATTACTGCTCACAAGCAGTACTAATGGAGAGTCGAGCGTTTATATCACCACAGCATCGCGGGGTTCAATGTTCTACAGCCTGATGATAGCGGTGAAGCACACACTAGCTGGCGCAACATCAATAAGTAATGTTTGTAATTGATGTCAAATACATCGCAGTCGAATCTGGAGCGGAAATTTGACATTTAAACAATAGTGGATAAAAATTCGTTTGCCACTTTATGTGAATTACGGTGAAACCCTTCATTGTTCCACAGCTAGGGAAAGCGAAAGTGCGCACACTGTTTGCGCAAAGTTCACACAAATATGTAGGGTCTACGTCACTGCGAGTTTCGTTTACATGAAGGCGATTTTGGTTTATTCGAGCAGCGAATAATAGCATGCATCATATAATGAAAACACCAACGCAATATACAACTGAGCGACCAGCGCAGCAGTAAAGCAGTATACAAACAAGTAGAGCAATATACAAACAATAGAGGTAAAAGCACGGTGTAAAAGCACGACTCTGTATATCGCTACGCAATCACTGTATCAGCTATGTTAACGCTGCATCAACAGATGCAACGTCAGTTGCGAAGAGAGCGGTTCTATGGTAGTCGCGATTCGCTGCGGAGTGCTTCTAATGCAGGGCGTTTTAGAGACACGTCGCTATCCATTGATTCTCGCAGTTTTCTCAGGAGAAGCAGTTTGTTCTACTGGCGCAAAGCATATCGTGCTTGTTCGATTAAACGCGGAGTTAGGCAATATGCTGCAAACAAATTGCGTGTACGCAATAGGGCAAGTGGGTTATTGCGTTCGGATAAAAATACGACGCTGAACAGCAGAGTCTTTCACTGCAATCAAGTTGTGCATACATAATGGAGCTGGTGAGGTACTGCCTTCGGACAAAAAAACAGGGCACGAAACAGCAGAGCACACAAGTGTTAAGTCGCCAGCACGTAACGCCGGATGCGTCGCCAAGAGAATGCGTGGCGGAAATCCGTTACTCAGTTATGGTCGTAACTTTCTTGGCGCAACAACCAGTTGTGTTTGAGATCATGTCACAGGTGCATTTTATTCAGTATTTCACAACCGCATTCGGTCATTAACCGTCGACATCGGTTCGGGCACGAAAACGAAGGACTGCAACGCCCCAGAAAGGTCGGCGAAAGGTGCGACACAAAGGTTGTGTACTGTAATCTGCGCTCGGCGTCGGCGGGTTTACGGCCTTGCTGTTAGATAAGGCGGTTGCGTGAACACTAGTTGGCGCAAGAATGAGTAATGTTTGTAAATGTTGTCCGACATAGTACAGTCGCACGTGATTCATAGCGGGAAACAAGGCATCGTATGTGGCAGGCATTCAAGGTGATGTGGCGGTTACAAAATACGTCGCCGAGGAGCTTGTGGCGAAAATTTGGGAAACGGACGCGCATCGTGGTCAATTTTCATGTCACCACAGTTTTTAACTGCCAACCGCTGGTGAAATTTCCAGCACATAAATAACAGAGTCGTTGGCATGAGGTAAGGCACGTGCGGAATGTACTCCTGCACACGGTTACGACAGGCTTGCGGTCATCGTCATCACCATAGGGTGAATTGCGGAGTTTACTGGTGCACTGTTAGGAAGGGCAGTAGCGCACTAACTAGTTGGTGTAGGAATGATCAATGTTTGTAAACACTGTCCGACATATGCGATCACACAGGATTCACAAAACAAGAACAAAGCAGCGTATGTGGCTAACATTTTGGGGCGGTGTAATGGTTACCAAATGCGTCGCCGAGGAATTTGTGGCGGAAATTTGGGAAACAGGCATTCATCGTGGTTAACGTGTGGGTGCATCTTAAAGCACCACAAGGCGGCGCAGGTCAATTTGGGTTACAATGGCACTTTAGGGTTCACGCAGTTGCTGCCTGCAGTTCTTCGAAGGATTGGACATGTTTTTGCAGTGCGGTTTGTTTCTCTAAAGAGAGCCTGTGGCGGATAGAACGTTTGATCGACGTTATAATCTGTTTTTCAGAAAAGTCTGTTTTTCTTTTTTCAATGTCGTTTCTGTGGATCCAGATTTTTTGTCGTGTGATTGAGAAGAGATACACAATGTGATCCTCGAAGGGTTTGAGAGATTGTGGTATGTCGAAATGAGTTA
>Ga0210059_1002631_pt1 | contig 28253 bp, 19 predicted proteins | sample Ectturendosymbi2_FD_188042 | JGI IMG/M metagenome (GOLD analysis project Ga0210059, IMG submission 188042) | Ecteinascidia turbinata endosymbiont from Florida, USA - Sample 2 (SPAdes) (version 2) | ecosystem: Host-associated > Tunicates > Ascidians > Unclassified | place: Key West, Florida...
TGAAGCATTTTACCACAATAATGTTTAATGTACGGTTGTAAGTTTCACCAGATAAAGAAAGAAAAGTTGTAACACGCAATTTTGAGTTTGTGGTAGAAATTGAGTTTACGGTAGAAAAGCTCTGTGGCCCACTGAAAACAGCGTCATGGCCCACTACTGGGCCATGGCTCACAGGTTGAAAACCTCCGGCTAGATAGTTTGGGAAGCATTTGTCTATAGAAATGTCAAGGAATCATTCTCAACATGTTAGGTACCGGCCCACGTGTATATGCATTCCTGCCAAAAATCTATGTTATCTGACCCTGGGTGCCAACCCAATGAACCATTTTTATGATTCAAGTTTTTTGGAAACTAGGCCATCATCTGCGTCTTTAGAGCCCTTGATTGGCTTTCTAGCATATCTGGGGCCAAAATTATGGCTCAAAAAACAAAAATTGGATGAAAATTCCAGTCTCAGAAAAGGTACCCTTGACCATATTGGCTCAAAGCCATAACTCGCGTTTCATCGCTGTTTGTAATGAGTCGCACATTTTCTAATGTCATCTTTGTAACTGCTGTTTGTTCTCATACTTCCGTCATTTGTATATTTTATTGCATATTCATCATTTATTTTTTATTTGAAACTTGTGTAATTATTCCAGGGCTGCAGAGCTGATTGTAAAGATGACATAGCTCTGGTTCTGCCTCCAGAGCTCTTTTCATGAACATGGCTCCAGCTCCAGAGCTCTTGGTTTTCATGAGTGTGGCTCTGGCTCCAGAGCACTCTTTTTTTCCAGCTTCTGTTCATTTTTACACGTTAATATTTTCAATTGTCTTGGTGCACCTCAACTTGAATGGAAAATGAAATATATCAAGTACACAAAATTAAGAGGATATTCCAAACTTTTTTGAATATAATCTGGTAGTTTTTTACAATCAGTGCTCTTACTATGTGGAAATCAGTAAAAAATCAACAATCACACGTTCAAACAATTCAAAGAACAGTTACGCGCAGAAACATAACTCAAGATAACAATAATATAAACAAATTCTGGAAAGGCGGTAGCTGATTTTGCTGTTAATACCTGGTGACCTCTTGCTATTTCTTACGACCAGAATCAAGACAATTGATGTTTGGAAAACTACATTTGTGTCTAAGCATTTAAACACAGACCAGCCCCAATTGACCAAGTGTTTTGCACTTGTTGCATGCTTTGCCTGTTGCAGTCTTGGCGTTCCAGCTACCAGTGCTGCCTGGGCAACACATGCAAAGAGCACAAAACACATAGTCAATTGCCTCACTCATGTGTTCTATCTAACATGCACACATTTGCATTAACACAAATGCCAGGATGTGTTTGAAAGCCCTTTGTTTGAAGAAATAGTATGACTTCTAGCAAGGAATTTACCTATGGCTTGTTTGAAATAGCTGAAAACTTCTTCCTTATCTTTTGCACTCATGACAAGCTGTGATGAATCACAAAGTAAAGCACAATTTAACCTACAAAACTTTGCAGAAAATAAGACTGGTTATGTGCTGTGCTATGCAAAGCAATACTGGTTTGCTACCAATTAGTTACCACTTTCATGTTATGCTGCTGTTAGTAAATGTAATGTTTCCTAGTGAACTTTGCCAGTAATCTAGTAAGCCTAATGGTTTGTAATAAGAGTTTGTAATAAAAATTGGTTTGTAATGTTCTGGCTCCAGAACAATTTGGTCCATTAAAAATTAAAACCCATTGTATTATTTGTACAAACTCGCTTGCCCCACAGACTATGTCTGTGGAACAGGTCCAACTCAAATTTCAGGCTCCGGCTCCACCATCTATAAATTTTTACTCTGGCTCCAGCCATCCAAATTGCTTGGGCTCCGGCTCCACAGCCCTGGTTTCTTCACAGAAATGCAATCATGCAGGGTGCATCCATTTTTAAAGTCATTACCCAATAACTGAGCATGCATATACTAGCTATATTTGCCCAAACTAGTCAGATTTAAGTTGCATACTTAAGTGGAGGTTGCTGTACATAGCTTTTAGCAGAATGCAGAAATTGCAAAAAAATACCATGGTATGTGCTTGTTTTTTAAATGATGTATGACAATATTCATATATACATGATATATTTTATGTCTGCACTATATTTCAGACACCTGAGATAAGGCAAGCACAACAATAATAAAATCATTGTAGACCATATTTATAAAGCAGGGGTTCCCAACCTTTCTCAGCATTTCAACAGAGGAGCATGTGCCCTTAAAATTTGAGAAAAAGGCTTAGCAAAATAACAAGAGATCAAAATTCACTGAATTTTTAATATAACTTTTTGGATTTTTAGAACTATAAAGGTAATGACTTCTGAAAATAATGTTCACTGATATATGTATAACTATTTGGAAATACATAATACATGAATGTTTTTTCCTTCTATTACTAACCTTAAATATACCCCTTCAGATAGGCAGCTGTACCCCTAGGAGTACATGTACCCTAGGTTGGGAACCCCTGTTATAAAGTAATCAAATTGTTCAAAAACAACTTACAGTGGAACTAGCCAAATAAAAACAAATGCCTGAAATTGTAAAAATGCAGTAGTTTCAAGTGGAACTAGGAAAATGTAATTACACAGATTTACCATCTCCATGAAATATATAAAATTGATTTTTGTTAAGATACATCAGGGGGTCGTGGGATAAGCAGCCCTAGGACTCAAAAGACGTCATGACTTTCACCAATCTCAAAAAGTTCTGCTGGCTCCACACTAAGATTGGATCAAGCAAGGCTAGAGATGTGGTTATGCTACCTGGTGCTTAACCCTCTCCGTCCCACCCCCACCATTTTTTGTCCAAGTTTGCAACGCCATAACTAGCCAGCTGGTTAATCTAGAGAGTTTGTTCAAACCCTCTACGTATTCTTCTAGATAAGACTGAAAAAACTTTTTTTGTTCTGGATTTGGGGTTCTCTGTGGGTGATGTCACAATGGGGGCATGTTTTCACCTTTTTGACCAAGTATACCTGGCGCTGGGTGCTAAACCAATGAGCCATTTTTTGGGCTCAAGATTATTTTGCAAACTAGATTATAATCCGCATCTTTAGAGCCCTTGATTGGTTTGCTGGCATATCTGGAGCCAAAATTATGGCTAAAAAACATTTTTGACAAAAATAAAAAAGTTACACAAAAGGTATCATTTGCCATTTCAGGCCAAACTTTGGTCAGCCATAACTCGGCAGTAGATTGAGCTAGAGAGCTGTTCAAACCCATAAGACTCGTGACGCCTTGTAGTGTAGAATGAGAAAAACTTTTTCAGTTTTGGGTTTAGGGTTTTTTGTTGATGACGTCATGAGTGGGGTATGTTATGCGGTTTCTTTGATGACATCATGATAATATTATTGGCCGATCCAATGAGCTGATTTTGTGGCTAAAGTTTTTTATTGGATTCTAGGCTAAAATACGAGAGAGCAGTGGTGGATCCAAGGGGAGCAGTTTGTGGCAACTGCTCCCCCAAACATCTGTCACCCTCTTGAAAGGCGCTCCTTTGCCATAAAGGTGCCCTTTTTTGGTGCCCATGGAAGTAGAAACAGATTAAAAAATACTCTAAAATAAACAATGTTTTTTGCTTAGTTAAACATCAGGATTTACATGCTGGACTTTACCCAACCTCTTATCGAATAGCTTGAACAATGCTATTGTTTCGTTATTTCTTTGCTGTGTGAGAACTCCCCAGCCTTCACAAACGCAGTCGCGTTCGCTTAACACAGTTCTCGACTTGCTGCTGTGCTATATGAAAATGGCCTGTTTTTTTACAAGTTTATTTCTTTAATGCCTGATGACTGTCTAGAAAGGAAAAGGAAAGACAGCAGGAAAAATAGGAATGCAATATGGAAAACTCATTACTGACTTAAGATTTTACAAGCCTCCAAAATGAAAACAAAAAAACAGCTTCAGGGCTATTACCAGTGCAATTCGTGAGCCCACAGTTTGTCTGCATTGTAGTTTTGCAACATAAAGGTGAGTGGATGAGTTTCTTGATGAAACTCATCTCCAGATTGACAGGGGCGTTACAAGGTTAGATGGCGCCCGTGGCAAGAAGCAAGTTTGGCGCCCCCATTTTCGAACCTGAGGTCTTCCAGAAGCAAATGTACTGTATTGGAAAATGTACATGTGACATTGTTGGGGCTTTTTGGTGCCCCTGCAGTATTTCAGCACCCCCAGAGTGATTCAGCGCCCGGGCAATTACAACCCCCTTGCCCTCGTTACACCCCTACTGAATGAACCATAATGCAGTGTGTAAAAAGCTACAGATGTATATGTTCGCAAACAACTTGCCGCTATGTGACAAAAATGTGTTGAATGTGCACCGATTAGCTCAAAGAATTATGACCTACGTAACTATGCAGTTGTGCAACTCCTCACTTCATATACATGGACAACGCAGATGAGTATTGAATTACTGCTAGGGGGTAACGTGGTTAGATGGTGCCCGAGGTAAGGAGCAAGTTTGGTGCTCCCATGTTTTGAACCTGAGGTCTTTCGGAAGCAAATGTACTGCACTGAAGTACTTGTGACATTGTTGGGACTTTTCGGCATCCTGCATTCATTTGGCGCCCGAGGAATTGTGCCCTTTGCCAACCGTTGTTATAACCCTGATTACTGTGCGCAGTGACGCGCCTCAACAAATCATGGTACACAGCCCTCACCAGAGGCATATGGGAACCTTGGGCTTTAGTGGGGGCAAAATTTTCAATTCACCTGAGTTTTTGCACCACTTTGAGGCAAATGAATAGGAGAGTTTTACAGGGTGATGGTTCTGCTTAAGCAGCTTGTCCAAACATATTGGGAGGTTTTTTCTTGAATTCTTTTGATCTTGTCCAAATCTCCTCCCACTTCGTACGCTTATAGCTCTAACGCAGAAACTTTGGCAAAATACTAGCTATCTGCAGCTCAGTGCATTGAATAATTGGTTTTACGTGGTCATAACAAATTTTGCTCAACACTTGAATATTTGCAGGCCAAAATTGGGGGAATGACAGCACCTTTTGCCCCCATCTGGCTAGGCGTCTAGCAACAGTTACTGATGACTGTGTGGTTTTGAACCTTTTGTTGCAATTGCAAACCCATAGACAACTCATGCTGGCCATGAAAAGACAAATTTGGCATGGTTAGAAAAATGCTCAGCTGATTGGTTGTTAGATCATTCCGTTTGCATCATATAAATTTGAGCAGAAAAGCAATCTTCTGGTGAAATCTTTAACTTCTTACTGGTAACTGCGGTGTTGGCAAAGGTTTGTGGTTTTGAATTAGTGGTAGGCTGATTCAGTTATGTTTTCTGGCCTGGTTGGATGGAAGCAGATCCATTGCCAGATCAACAGCATTGCGCTTCTTCGGGGGCTTCGTAATAGTATACAATGAATTGAAAAATGACTTCACAGGGAGACTAGAGCTTGACTTTGGAGGTATTGATTGTGAATTTGGGGGGCTCAGTCCACTTGTTTCCACTTCTGCTGAGAAGTGTCACAACTTTTTTGAATAACCTGGTCTAGTGGGATTGTTGCTTTTTTCTTCACATCAGCAATCCAATGTCAAAAAATGTGAATCGGCATTAAATGCATTTTAGGGAAATATGCATTAAGGCCCAGTGTAACTTTATCATGTGATCGTTTGTTACGATAGCTGCCAAAGCTACCTAAAATGGGTGTAGTGTCCTGGCAAATGCCTTTCATTCACATGTTGTTTTTGAATTGTCGCTTCAGCAATAAATAAGTCTTTCATGTACAAGTAAATGCACAAGCTTCGCCTGGAAATGTGATCGTCATTCAGCTTTTTGTTTGAGTCCTCTCGTGGGACATGGGTTGTCACTTCCAAGTCTAGGAAGAATCGTTCTGCTTCTAACCATGTCGGGAATGTGTTTCAAACTGTCGGGAATGTGTTTCAGACATTGTTCTTCACTGACCTTTCCAGGGATAGCCAAAACAGTGGCAAACGCTTGCGCACAACATGCTTTTATACCTTTCAAATCCATTTTGTAGATATACGAGATCTGTGTAGCTTGTGAAAAACGAGGCCCAATGTTTGGGACACGTTTCAAACGTTTTTTGAATTAATGATATAAAGCGCTTTCGAACTATAGTTATTCCCTGAAAAATCGCATATTCAACCAACAAAAATAGGCACTTTTTGGTCTACAAAAGGTAACCTCTAATGTGTGACACACAATGATTGTTGGAGACAACCTTTGGTATATAAACAAGTGAAGACCTTTTTGGTGCCCCCCAATTTGACTGCCCCCCCTGAAAGGCCTGGTCTGGATCTGCCCCTGTGAGAGACTTTCTAGCGTTTCTGGTTCCAAAGTTATGGCAAAATAACCTCAAATTGTGTACAAAACCCTGGGGTATTTCCCTAATTTATATTCAGTTATTTTGCCATTAACTTTTGAACCAGAAACGCTGCAAACTCAATCAAACCCTCTAGTCTAAACACTCGTATTATAGCCTAGTATCCAAAAATACTTTGAGCCACAAAATGGGCTCGATTGGTCAGCTCGCAGGGGATGATGATGTCATCCAAATGTAAACAAATTTCACATAAACATCCTCCCATTATGTAAACATAAAAAAAAAACAACATCACAAGCTTAAAATTTTTTTTTGTATCTAAACTACAAGACTTTCCCATTTGTAGAGGGCTTGACCAGCTCTCTAGCTCAATCTGCTGGCAAGTTATGGCCACATATAATATGGGTGTAATATACCCAGCGTTTGTGGAAGTAGATTTTTTGCCAATTTTTGCTTTTTGAGCCATAATTTTGGTTCCAGATATGCTACAAAGCCAATCAAGGGCTCTAAAGACTTGGATGATATCCTAGATTCCAAAAAATGGCCTCCTGGGTTGGTGCCCAGGGCCAGGCAAACTCAGCCAGAAAATTGTGAAGACATGCCCCCATTATGACGTCATCCAGGGCGAACCCAAAACAAAAGAAATATTTTTTAGAAGTAAACTACAAAACTTGCTGAATCCGTAGAGGGTTTGAACTGCTCTTGCTCAATTGGCTGACGAGTTATAGAGTTGCAAAAAGTAGCAAACTCAGGTCAAAAAATGGCCTTTGTGGGACTTAGAGGGTGAACAACCTCTTGGCTCCTTTCCTATGGATTAGCCAGCAGGACTTTTCTCACCAATCTTTTCTGAGAAATTCTGGATACATAGCTGATGCTAAAGTTACATAGTTTAGCACATTTTTTTATAAAAATAGCACTGAAGTACTCTGATGTAATAATTAAAAGTTAATTCCATGTTAATGAAAGCCAGAGAGACTCGTCAACCCCAGTTGAATTTACAGCTTTGTGTGGAACAAGAAATGTGGGGGTGAATCATTTGTGAATAGTGGTGCCAATTATATATGATGAATTTATGATGTCATCACTGCAAGTTATCTTATTGTTGTCTTTAGTTCATTGAAAGCATACCTGTTTAGATTTCTCTACACTTCAGTTGTGATGTAAAAAGTTTGACAAGTGGGTTGTTCATTGTTAAAGCATAAATGTTGCTTTTTTGGCACCTTGCTGCATATATGCCAGTAATTCGTAGGTGCAGTACATGTTCAGGTTGATTTTTGTATCAAGAAACTGTGACATTGATAACTCCTGGATTTCACCAAATTACGAAAAATTTGCTTGAGTGGCATTACTGGCCATTGTTATTAACCTCTAGCAAATTCTTTCAGTACTGGTATTGTCTGCGTTTTTACTTCTTTTAAATATGGTTTGTTTCATAAAATGATGCTGTTTGTGAACTCACAAGGCAGAATATTTAGTGTGCATACCAATGAAATAGGGAAATATCTCCAGGAGATACATTGTTTGGTATGCCATTAGAAAAGCTTTAGTGCAGTTCAGTTTATGTTTTTCTGTCAAAAACTAAAAAATGTACTCCATAAATGGAGCAAAACAAGACTTGGGCAAGCTTGTTAACCCAAGCTGTAATTGTAGCTTTCATTAGAATTAGAGTCAACTATTCTATTTGAATGTGATCAGTGAAAAACATCGCAGCTATTTGTGATCCTGTTGTGCAAATTTTGCAAAATACCAGTGGTTTGTGAGTTTTTGCCAGAATGTTCACAACGTGGTGCATAGTTAACTGAAGTAGATTGTTTCTATGTAATTTCGATGCTTATGGTTTTGGAAAAAACACTTTTTACAGACATAATCACAACCATCAAATAACCTGATATTAGCATTGCACAGGTGCATACATTTTCTTTTGCTGCAGTATTTCCAAGGATTGCCATTGTGGTGGAGTAAATCAGACTGGTTGCAGATCTTTAATAACGTGTGCTTCAAAACACAAGTTTGACTTTAAAGCTGCATCAGCATGGAGGTGTTTATTGATTGAAAGAAGTTATGCACCGTCATGTCAATGTTGAGATTATGTAAAAAGCATTTTTATTTTGCATTTGCTCACTGACTAAGTGTGTTTTATTCATTGTAGCTCTGAGTTTTGAACTAGAATTGGTGGTTAGATGTTGCTCTGTGCTAGCTGGCAAACATTTGAGATAAGATGTCATCAAGGAGTGGCAGGCCTCATTTAGATGAAGGTCTAAGGATCACAGTTGGAAATGATGTTTATTTCCAAAGGTCAGACCGTTCTCCAAGGCGAAGCTCCCAATCCCCTGTTGGAGATTTAAGAAATCGTCTTGGACCACGACAAGGATTTGAACAGAGGTAACATTTCTTGTTTGCATTAATAGCTTCAAATTTGTTATGCACGTTCAAAAACAATATTTCTATAGCAGGTATTGTACTTTTCACAGGATGGTGACTTCCCATTTTTTGTTACTGTTCCAAGTTCTTTTCAGCATTGCTGCGTTAGTTATGAAAGACAGCATATTGCAAATAGTTGTTGGACAGGATGGCTAAAAAGCACTTTGATTTGTTCCTAAGTTGGAATTATAGAAACATGTAGTTTTCTGTGTGAAAGGTAGCCTTAGAATTAAGGTGCAGTGTCAACAGTAAACAACGATATTATTGTAGCTCAGCGTTTCATTGCAACAAGACAGGTGTGTGCAGGAGTCAGGAAAGTTTTGCAGCAGTTTGTGAAGAAGACTTATAGGTTTCTTCTTGGAAAATCCATGGCCTTGCATTCCTTGAAAAATGGAATTTGCAATGTTTTGTTGAATCGTCTAAATGCAAAGCAACTACTTTGAGTATTTTTGCTTCTGACTATTGCTGGTAAGTGTCATTAATCAGCCAAATGCGCGTGATGTGTAATTCATCCTTGTTTATTTTCAATGTTTTTCCCAGGAGACCTGACGACAGAAGACCAATGCCTTACCAACACCACAGTTTTGATATTGACCAGCAATCAAGGTGGTCGCCAAAAAGGCAGCGTCATTACGATCATCACAGCCGAGATCTGCTTTCAGATGCAGATCGACGCCAAACGCGGACCCCTGAAAGACGGTTGCGCAGTCGTTCGCCTCAATTCCAAGAGCTTGCGTCTTATTTTGCCGGTGGCGAGTCTCGACAATACGATAGTTATTCCCAACTTCACCGACGGTCATCACCGCAACAAAGGCTCAGCCCCTCTCCACGGAGAAGGCCAAGTCCTTCCCCACGAAGATACAGTCCTTCCCCTAAGCGAAAGAGCAGTCTTTCCCCAGGTAGAAGGCACAATTTTTCCCCGACGCAGTATCGACTAGCATCACCATGCGGTCGGCGTAGTCGTTCGCCTACAAGGCGTGTTCCTGCTCATTACTCGCATCGATCTTCTTCACCGCCCCCAAGGCCAAGGCGCCGTTCTAGTTCAGATTCTAGTGACAACAGAAGCGGAAGTAGACGCAGTTCGTCTAAAGGAAGACGAGAAGCGAGAAGATCCGGTTCTCGTTTAGGACCCGCGGATGACTTGCTGCTTGCCATGTATTCTGGCAATGCGTCTGATGAAGATAGAAACAGGGGTTATCTCCTTCCCTCTCTTAACGTTAGTTCGTCGCTATCAAAAAAGCAGCGTCCAAGCATCAGATATTCTGACCAAGAAGTTGTTGGAAGAGCTTTCATAAGCCCAAGTGTTACAGGTGATGAGCACGCGCTGAGCGCTTTCACGCAAGCGTACAAAAATTCGTCACCACCCCCGAAACGATACAGCGTTTCGGAGCCTATGGATGATGAGGAGCGTTTTTTGTACGGAGATGCCCCCCCGGCACAACACGTTTCGGTCAAGTCTGAAAGTCGTCCGCAACATGCACCACACGAGAACCGCACCATTTCTTCAACAGAAAATAATGAAGCAAATCAGGATCAGACTAAGGCAAGCCAAGTCACGCCCGGTGGTTTTGACACTAAGGCACTTAAGAATGTCCTTAAAGCAATTGGTTTTGATTTCGAGCTTTCTGCTCAAAGTTTAGAAAAAGCTGCGAAGGGCGTGTCCAAACCCATAAACAAAGAGCCAGCTCATTGCCCATCGGTGAAAGATGCTGATCACCACGTATCGCCGCAAGTAATTCCACCACCAAAGCCGTCAAGCAATCAGCAAACAGCTCCATTGCCGCCGCTGCAACAACTGCCAAACCTGGGCGCGTATCAACCAGGCCAGCCTGTGGCTCTGCCGTTCTATGGGTCGGGTTATCAGATCGCAGGACCGCCGCAGGTTCAAGCAACACCACAGTACATTGCGCGACCAGTCTTGCCTGGACAGCAGGCCTCTGGCGGCGTCTATATTTATCAACCACGTCCGTCTGGTCCACCGCAGTTGGTATACCAGCAGCCACCTGCCGCTTTTCAGGCACCGACCCATAACGAAAAAGTACCAGTGCGACCCAATCTGAAAGTAGTGCAAACAGCTTCTCAGGAAATCGCAAAACCGACAACCTCAGCGCAGTCTGAAACAAGCAATTCGGAGTCAGAAAAGAGAGCTCGACAAAAACGACTCAACTACCTTGAGCAAGAACTCAGTAAACTGAAGAAACAACAGGCGGATTTGGTGAAAAAGAAGCAGAAACAGATGGGCGGGGAGAAAGAACTTCAAAAAAATTCTCTGTTGCAGGTAATTAAGACAAATCCAGCGTAAGAATGTGCTTGATTTTTATTGCCGTCATCGAGTTGTGTTGGAAGCTTAAATGCCGCTAAAGTAAACACCGAATTCTAGTAGATAGGATATCACAAAGTTCAGCATCGTTTTTTAACCTTGAAGGTGGTTATAGCGAGCACATACGTAAATTATTAAATTTTCTATATTTTTTTGCCAGTTGACTGATGAAGGGGTTATCGAATGATATTGCTGAAAGTGATCCTAATATGTAGTTATTCACGTCGCACCAAAAATTACTGTGTCAGTTACTTGTAAACAATTTGAACATTCAAACTCACAAAATTTTCCTTCTGCAAAGAAAGTTGCTGCTTGCAGTAAAAATGTATTTATTACCAAATTTGTTGACATAAGTGTACCACACGTCAATGAAATGACGCCATTTAGCAATATTCATCGTTTTTCGTAATTTCCTTAAAACGTGATTTCTCTAAAACGTGCATCCGATGTCGTACCATGGTATTCAATAGGACAGGTATGTTAAGCTGACGGTCCCTCAGGGTCACATGTATCACTTACGTGTTCCCGGGAAAACTGCAAACAACTAAATGCACACTTTACACTTTGAACTTGAAGGCGCTTAGGTATTTAATTGATGGCTCTCGCGCACCTCTGACCAGGATACCTTGGTCAACCAGACATAGCAGGTTTTTTTGTATTTCAATGCTAGTACTGTGTAGTGTGCTTTAATTTGCTAGTACTGTATATTTTCATGGGATTCGATGCTAGTGGTGTTTTTTCACCAACGTGTGTTGCTTAGGAAAGAAAATCATCCGATTTCTGAAAATAGTTGTTGTTCTGCTGCAGACGTTGTTACCAAATAACGTTTTGCGCTTTTTTCAGGCTGGCGTGGAAAAACAAATAAAAGCGATCCGTCAAGCTGCAGAACAAGCAGCAGGCATTGCTAGTTCATCTGGGGTAAGTGGTGCTGTGCAATTGTTTGGTGACGAAACTGACTATTGCGTCGTTTATCACGCATAATACGTGAAAACCCTCTGCTCATATTTAGTTTTCTTGCTCGTGTGTGTGGTGAAAACTTAGCTGTGGGTGGAACGCTTGCGTTACTGATGCGTCACTGCTTTTCTCCTGCTCTAGAGCACTGATTCAGACGAAAGTGATGGCTCGGATGACGCAGACATGAAACCGAAGTACTTTTACGTTGATCCAGGGAAGCATATTTGCAGAATATGTGAAGACAGTAATAAAAGTTTGCTTGAGCACCTGGTGCATTTGCATTCAAAACTTCACAGAAAGGTATATCCGACATAATGCGGAGCGTTTGTAGTTAAATGTGACTGTTATTTATCCACTTACATATATTTTAGGCGATGGACCCCACTGACAAACCTTGGATGAAAAGAGGTAGTCAGAAAAACAGGAAAAAGGCTGCTGGAGACATATCTGTTCCACTCAAAGGTACAACAATAGGGACGTAAAGCATCCAAGAATGCATACTCAGTAGCTGGTTTTTTTACCGGTCATTTTTCAGTCATAGACCGAATTTTTTTTAAATGATCGAAAAAAATTAAGTCAATTCGGTCGTAATGTCCGAAAACGTAGGCTAGTGAATACTGTTTCGGCACAAACAACCGAAATGTCTCAGTATACTATCTAGTTGCGATATCGTAAGTTCAAAAAGGTGCAGTATACTATTTGACTAGGTTTACACTTATTAGCGAACCATTTTTAAGCACTTTTTTTCGGCATTTTGTTGACACTCAAAACTTGCCAAGGGGGTAGGGAAACTAGTTGACCACTTTGTCGCTGAATGGCATCCCGAACTCTTCTTGGCAGTTGACACCCGCCAACAACTCTAGATCAGCGTGAATCGATGCACGCAACTATGTCGGGCAGAGTGTGGAGTAAATAATAGGTCGAATGCCGATGCAAACAATCAGCAACTTCTACAAAAAGTGCCATTGATTGCATCAAGAAGGTTTACGCCAGTTTCTCCGAGAAGTTGAGCAGGCGTACCACACTCGCCCAGGTATGCCCTCGAATACATCTGAACTTGGGGTGTATTTTTTATTTCTGCTTAACACAGGCTCTACCCAAAGGTACGTTTGGTGCGCTAAAATTTAAACGCCTCTTAAGTCTTTTAGGGTGTTTTTGAAACCATAAGTTAGGTCCGATCGAATGGCAGTTGTTGTTCATACGAATCGAAAACGAAGAATTTTTACCGCAGGAGCCGAGTTCGTCATGCCTGTTATGAGCTACTTCTGCAAAATCTGCAAGGAGCATTTTGTCGATGAATATAAAGCAGAAGACCATTGCAGGGATGCAGCACATAACTTGAAGTATGAGGTAAACTTTGAAATCGTTTATTTCATTCGTGTTCTGCATTTTGGGACCCCTTACAAACTTCTCATTTCACTTTGTTCGGTCAGAAATTTTGTCGGGATCACCCAGAGTACGAGAAAATGCTGAACGCTGAGATGCTCAAGACTCAACCAGTTAAACAAGAGAACCAGAAAGAATGTAAAACAAGTCAAGGTGATCGCAGTTACCAAAAAAAGTCGCCGAAGCTGCCGGTCCAAAGCGTAAAGTCCGATCCTGAGACCAGCAAGCCCCGCTTCGGGACTTGGAGTGTGGGCGAAGGACGGTTCGTTGAAAATCGTAACCGACAAAGGTCCCGAGAAAAAGAACCGGACAAACATACTGAACGTGAAAGGCCCAAACGCGAAAAAACACCGCCGAAGCAGTTTCATGAGGGGCCTCAACGTCACAGTCGTGACCGCAGCCCGCCACACAGGCGAGCACAGGAAAGAAGCCGCGAGTTCAACTCCTCGCACAAGTTATTTAGCGACTCTTCGGAACGGCGCTCACTGGATCGTGATGACAGAAGCCACGAGTTGCGTTCTCAAAGGCAAAAGCGTAAGTTTGAGGAAACTGCCCCGGACCGGAAGCGGCCGAGGGAAGATAAGAAAGCTACTCGTCACGGTGGAAGATGGTCGCCTGGTTATGATGAATACGATGTAAATCAGAGTGAACGGTCGAACGGAAATCAGCGGTCTGACCCGGGTGGCAGCAACAAATCGCCCGGTATCGGATTCAGTAAATTCACTTGGAAGAAGAAAGATGACAACAAAGTTACAGGAGATGTTAAACCGAGGGAAGTCAAGACCGATAGGAAGGACGATACGTTGTTGACGAAGCCAGTCGTTGAGAAGGTGACAAAAGTTAAAGCTAGCTTGTCTGGAAAAATAGGTAACTGGACCCCTCACACGCGTGTACTTCCCAGCTCCAAGACGAAAGCAGTAGCGGCGACGTCTTCACATTCGAATGTGCCGACAAACGCCGTCCTTGTCACTACAAGCAGACCAATTCCCACTCTAAAATCCGTCCGGCCACTTGGCATCACTAAGCCAAATGCAGTGAAAACGACCAAACCAGTAAGGCGCACCCCGGCAGCGAATATAACCGTTCCGACGAAACCTGCTGCTCCTGTCCTTGCAGAGAGAGGCCCGCAGGAACCTCCACCGCCTGGCACTGAGGATATTGTGGATATACCAGGTGAACTGTTTCCTCTATATGTGTTACTAAATTAAAGAGAACACCTCAAATGAAAAAAGCTGAATTACAGTATCTGCTTTGCTCGCTTGCTACCACGGCATAACACATTCACCCGTTATTGCATTTAATGTTGCAGGCGATGGAAACGCGTCGGACGCCAGCGGTATCAGCATGGAGATTGCCAGTGATGAGGAAGGTTAACAATGCGAACCCGCTGTCAGATGACACTTAAACTAGCTCCACAGTCTGCTCCTGCCATCGTCGTTCATGGCTCTGCTTGATATTCGCACTGACTTGCTCGATCTCCGTTCGCCGTTTGGCCGCTTCCTAAAAAGTAAGCCAAGTGCCATTTCTCCTCCAACATCACGTCGTTAAACACTGCTGAAAGGTTTGAACAGAGAACCACGCCGCCACAGTCTACCATGGCGTAGAACGGACAATATGCAGTTGTACCGTACTGTAAACGCATAGCATTGCGGACATTTTTCGGTTCAAATCATAACAAATGTACAGGAGATGGTTGTTTTGCTACGCGCAGCTTCGTAAAGGCAGAGAAAGGTTCGTCAGGTTCTAGACCAGTAAATGTTTTCTATGGAAAGGTTGTTTTGATGACGTTTTGGAAAAGATGAACGACAAACAGCGGTAGCCTACTGTTTTGGATTTGCGATGCGATAGCACAGGGTTCCCACGCGGTATGGAAAGTATTGAATTTCAAAATCGGTCTTCAAGACCTTGAAAAAGTATTGAAATTGGCCAAAATATGCATTTAGTATTGAAAAATTATGAAAATTTGAAGTGTCTGAGCAAAATTTTACTGAAGGCAAAGAAAAGCACTTCTTTGTTTATGCAATGTGCAAAATTGAGTTTCGTGATTAGGAATTTCAAAAAAAGAAGAGAAGTAATGGTATTGAACTTTTTTAATTTAGTATTGAAAAAAAGTATGGAAAATGATTTTTAAAAATGTGTGGGAACCCTGATAACAACACCGGCTGCTTTTCTTCATGAGAGGTAGCTCGTTGCATGACAGTTTGAGTCGCGAAGTTCGGAACATCACGCAAAACAAAGCTTCATATTACCTCAATTTGCATAACCGTTTTGACTTCCCATTTCCGTGAAACCATATTGGTCACGACACCGCCATGTTTTTGTCCTACTCTGCCGACTCGACCACACCGATGCAGATAGTCTGAGACGTGATTTGGAACGTCGTAATTGATGACGTGACCGACCTGGCAAAACATGGCACATGAACGGAACGGCAAGTACAAGTCAGCTAATAATTACTTGGCGCAAGCAAACGTACCACTTGCGTATCGAGGCCTCTTGACGCGACGTCAGTGCTTACTAGGACTGGTCCCTGTCCGCTTAAAAATTCAGCGATTGTCTTTCGTCTGCCCTGAAATAAAAACGTTATGTCATGCGTCACTGAATTCCTTTGTGTATGCAAAAAATTCAACCTGCCGCAAGTTTTTCAATTTTCTGATAATACGCCCGTTTACCGCTGACTGCACGTTTTTAACACCTTCGTACCTTTGCAACGAAAGTTTCCACAAATGTTCTTCATACTTCGACACATTGATCCTCGAAATTTTATGAAGTTTGGCATCATACCATCTGCCTAGGCCTAGGTTACAAGACTTTATAAAAAAAACAACGTTTTTAGTATTCACTTGTTTGCGACGAAAATTTACAATGATGTTTTCCATACTGACCCACACAACCCTTCAAAATTTCAGGTAAAATGAGTAAGAAGTTTTTTAGTTATGCAGTTTGGTATTCAGCAACAATTTCCTAGGCCTAGGCTACAGTACAACACTTCTTGCAAAAAAACTCAGGTCCAGACAGTTGTTGCATGTAACAGGATAACTTTTTTGTACCCTTATTGTGCAAAGAAAATTTCCACATAGACCTTCATACCTGTGCGCATCCAGTCCTGGACTAAGGTAGCGCGGGAACTAAATTAAAAAGACACCTAACACCTGCTAAATCAAAACGTGTATGGGCAAGGAATTAGTGTGACTACCTATACTCTCTCTTTATGCTCTCCGGTTCGCATCGTGACATGACAGTCGGAGTGTATCGTGCTGACCGCCGGTGTTGCCAGATGGTTGCAACCTAAATCTGCTAAACGGTGTCACAAGAAACTGCTAGAAGCCACTCAGTCTTGTCACAGATTTTCAGTTAAAATCTGTTGTATTAAGATGATTAAAACATACGTGTAAAGTTATAGTGCATTAATTTTTCCTCTTGCAATCGCTGCCAATGAGAATGGGCTGAAAATGCCGGTCTTGGCTACCACGCTTTTCGGGGTCGAGGACATTTCGGCGATGGTGGTCGGAAATGGGTTATACGAAAAAAGCGTGTTTTTGAAATACAGTAGAACTGCCCTATAACGTCACTTCCTGGGACCGACCAAAAGCGTCACTATGGGCGAAGTAACGCTACAGTCGAAGTCTAATGCACGAAAAAGATAGGGATTTTGCCAGGACCGAAGAAAAAGCGTCGTTATAGGCGAAATCGTTACAGGCGAATTCTACTGTAGCCTACTTCGAACGTTAGATTAGAAAGGATGTTTGTTCGCCCTAAAATTAAAAACAAATTTTTTTGAAGTACACAAAAAGTGCTCCCATGAAAATTATCATGTCCTGTAACTGATTTCTCGCCGACTTGTCCCATTCTGCACTTTTCGGCCCACAATTTTCTTTCATTCAACATTTTGAGCAACGTAACTGCACCTTACCTCGTTTTTTTGCATGACACACAGTTATTGACGATCTCTCTCAAATGGTTGTCTGTTTTTATACAGTATAACAATGCTCAAAGCATAGCTTCAGCCCCATCTGTACAACTTTCCGAGTGTGGTCTTTTTAGCTTAAAACTTTGTGATACATCAGGGAGCATGCAAAAAGTTCTTTTTAGTCTTATCTGAGTGTTTTTGCTATACCAGTTGTGCCTTTCAAGCTCACAATGTTTCGCTATGATTGCATTTTTGCAAACTTCACAAAGGCTTTTCTTGAATCAACAGGATAGGCACCGACAGGGGCGTAACGAGGTTAGATGGCGCAAGTTTGGCGCACCCATGTTTGAACCTGAGGTCTTTCGGAAGCAAATTCACTGTATTGCAGAAAGTACTTGTGACATTGTTGGGACTTTTCGACGCTTCCCGCAGTCTTTCGGCGCCTCAATAGTGATTCCGCACCCGTGGAATTGTGCCCTCCTCGTTACGCCCTGGGCACTGAGCTAAGTTATGAATCTTGCAACCATATATGTCAAAACTTTTGGCAGCTTTGGTTTGCCTTGTTTTTTACGAGACATTACTTACTAGCGCAACTGAACCACTTGGAAATATCACATGTGTCGTGGGATAAAAACATTCTACCATGTTGTCTTTCAACTAACGCGATCACTAAGCACACAAGCAAATCATTTAGGCTTCACCAAGCCATCTGATTGTCATTATTATGCAATTATACGCTTGAAGCAGCTTCGTTGCATCATAATCAAAATTCCTAATTCCAGGCAGCTGGTTTTGCTTTGTCCTGGTGTTATCCAATTAAAAACTTTTTTGCATTGTCCTGGTGTTACCCAATTAAAAAATCTTGCTAGAAAATCAGCTAAATGCTAGATTGAAAATTTTACAGCTTACAGTACGAAAATCCTGCTAGATTTAGCAGCAAATCAGCTAAAATGGCAACACTGCTGACCGCAATCTCGTCTTTTGTTACGTAACTGTACAAATAGAAATAAATGTACAAACAAGCTCAAACAAGAATTTCTGGATACTGACAGCGTTCAATTAAAAATCTTCGTTTACTATTTACGGTAAATTTAGCGAAATACTGACTTCTTAGACTGAAAAAAAAATGTAATGTAAAAAGATTTATTACCTAAGACCGCGGGGCCCGTAGCATTTGCTACTATTGTTAATCCGGCACTGTGCGCATCATCTCCGAAAATTTGAAGTAATTCTGACAAAAACTTTCGGAGTCAGGTACTTTCGATCGCAACTGCATAGGCTGAAAAACTTTATGCTATTTACAGGGGCGTAACGAGTTTAGATGGCCCCGCGGCAAGAAGCAAATTTGGCGCCCCCATGTTCGAAACAGTTCTTTTGGAAGCAAATGTATTGAAGAAAGTACCTGTGACACTGTTGGGACTTCATGGCGCCCCCGTAGTGACTCGGCGCCCAGGGAATTGCGCCCCTGCCTATTTAGCAGAGTTGAGCAGTTGTTCTGTAAAGCACCATAACTTCTTCAAAACTACATGTTTAGTAACGAAATTTACAAGAACGTTGTTCTGATCATTATGCATCTTAAATTTTGAGTTCAATCCATCAAGAACTTCGCGAGTTCCTAATTTTTGAATCGAGTAATCGACTCTGTTCCAAGCGCATCGGACTAACTGTTGCTGCGCGTCGCTTTTCCCGTTACAGTGTCGCGCGGAATCACTTTTCTCATGCTTGGTCTTTTGCAACCAAATTTTACACGAATGTTCTTGTGAAAACCAATCTTACCTGAAAATTTGAGATAATCAGACAACTACATTTCGATTCTAATTGTTGGGTGAGAACATCGCAAAAACGTCCCGCACCGGATGAAAAATTACTCCGCTGATTATAATCAGCGGAATTCACGCCGTACCGAAGGTGTTAACATCACTCGACGCCAAAGGCGTTACTTGTGGGAGAGGCAAGCAGTAACTGCGGTTGGACCTGCGCGGGGGTGTTTTACCTAGAATGCAGCTTTTTGCGTGTAAGTAAGTAGGCTACGCAAGGGATCCACTGTCCACCGAGTTTAAAACTCTTGAAGTTATATCAGTGCATGTGCGTTGCAAAACTTAACCTTTGTAAGGGTCCGAGTATTACAAATTAGTGCATTGGATTGCTCATGTTATTGCAGGGTTCCCACAGATTCTCAAAAAACATTTTCCATACTTCAATACCTTTTCAATACTAAATTAAAAGACTTCAATACCATCATTTTTCCAAAATTTTACTCGTGGACACAATGCAAAACACATCTACAGAACTGACATCAGTGGTGAAGAACAAAATTCGAATAAAGAAATGGTTGAATTTAGAATTTCCATACTTTTTCAGTACTATATGTACATTTTAGCCAAATTCAATACTTTTCAAGGTCTTGAAAACCGATTTCACAATTCAATACTTTCAATGCCGCGTGGGAACCCTGTTATTGGCCTCAGTTGGTGATGACGACAGTGAACTAACCTCCACAAAATCCGCACTGTCGACTTTCGCAACCAGCAAACCGTGTTCCACGCACGCATTGTAGACTTTCTGTACCGTCTGGTGTTGGTTACAGAAAATAATGGTGCTGTGCATTCTTGACTCTTCCAGTAGTTTCAGGAGTGTTGGAATTTTTTCTGATGGCTTGACGCGTACGAATTTGTGATTGACGTGTGTCGTCACCCTGTGCAAGTGACCACTTCGCAAAATGGTCATGTTATCCATCTGCGGAGTAAAACTGCTGTCACTCAAAACAAAATTCACGCAGTTCAATCTATTTTACGACCAACCAACCGACAAAACTTCTTCCAACTTGGATGCGGCGTACGTAGGAAAAGTTGCACTGCACAATATTATTTGCGCCGCGTGAGCGGTGAGTATCGGCAGCCGCTTGCCGCGGTGAATCTGAAAAAGTATGGCCAATTGCAAGGAGTTTCGAAGAGACCAGTAGCAAATATTGGTAAACTAAAAGCCCTTACATTAAATCTGTTGAGAATGTGAATTGTAGGCGGAGCGAAACTGTCGTCAAACATGGTGTCACATTCATCAATAACAGCAAACTTTATTCCCGACAAATCCAATTTTCCTGAAACAAATATCACTGTTAGACGCGTCGGTGGCCAGGGGTGTTTAACGACCGTGGCATCAAAATTGGCCGGGGCTGAAGCAACATCGCACACAGTTTGGCTTGAGGTTAGTGCAAAATCGTATATCATGTCACCAGACTTGTTATCACAATGATTTTAGGACAAATATTTGATTGAAACTGACAAACAGCTTTTGAGTTAGTGCTCTGCATAGTGCTTGAGCGCTTTTTACTGGATAAACACTAAACAGGCATGTTAAAATGCAAGGGTCTGACTAATTCACACATTTAAACAGTTTGAGAGACAAAACCTTTTTCAGCGCATCAAATGATGCCCTGTTAGAAAGTCCCCAAATTTCTAGCGTATCTTGTCGTTTTTGTGCTCGTGAGGCTGTGTCAAATACTGTTGCTCGCTTGAAGTCAATATATTTGGCACCTCCCAAAATCTTGGGCTGGCTACGCTACTGGTTGAAAATAACAATGCAAAATGAACAACGATTAAAAGTTCAATGTTTGCCGCTTGCTAGGAGTCATTGTAAGTAACTTGTCTCCACAAAGGTGTCGCAGGTGGATCTATCAACACTTTTTGAATAGGATATCGATTTCACGTAACACCGCGCATCCCCAGTCCTGAAATCTTATTCAAATAGAATCATCATAACCTAAGCATATTTTGGCGGTTCAAAACACAGTTCAAACACTAATGTTATTGATTTTTAATTATGTATTTGGCTCTGATACACGGTCCATATTGCAGAGGTTATTCCAAGAACAAAAGGATACAAAAAAGCTAGGTCACAAAACATCACAAGGTTGGTGTTAGATGATTCACACAGCCATGAAAAGGAACAAACAGACGACGCACCAGAGCCATTACATTCGGTCATCGTTATACAGAGACGTTACACAGCGGGTGAAAAATGGAGATTTGTAAAAAGTAGCCTATCACGTAAGTGAAGTGAGCCAACAAAGAATAAGATGCAAATCGTTGAAGTTTTTTGTGGATTGTTGGCAAACCTCGAGTTCATATTCCTCAGTATCAAAAAGCAATCAACGCTACTGATCATTGATGTCTTAAATTGAGACGTTCATTCGCGATCGTTCAATACAAATATTAATCAATCGAACAAATATTAAACGTTAGATGCAATCATTAGTCTATTTTCCGGCAACTCTACCCTAAAACGCTGTTTGCTATGATGCGAGTGACCAAAATCAGAATTAGCATGCAATACTTCCGGCATTGTGAGAACACGAATTGCTATAAGATGTTTCCCCGTCGAACTGCTTCATAACAGCTTACTGAAGGTCGAAACGTCATTAATGTTTATCAGTGATGTAGTCGAGGTCGCATCCTTCGAGACTTGAAACTTTGTCAGATTTGGTGAAAATTTTCTATAATTTTTCAAAATATGTCATCACCACTTTTTTCAGAGCAGTCATTTTACCAAATTTCCCGCATTCTATATACAGTAGAATTTCTCAGGGATAGAAAGAGGTGACGAATTAGCAAATTGACGAACAGAAATGTACGCAAAAGATAGGGATTCTGTCGGGACCGACGAAAAAGTGACGATTTTGACGAGTTCTACTGTACCTGCTTGGTTCTTCCTTTCCCGCAGAAAGGACAGACTGGGAAAATGTTGAATAATGGAAGATTTACTGAGATCTATTAAGCCACCGTTGGTGTACTCAAAGTCTCGAGACTATCACTGATGTTTGTAGTGGTAATAGGCGCCGAGTTTTTGTTTCTCTTTCGACATGATTTTTAACCGGATATAGCGCCTATAGCTTGTCGAGATGTTAGACGTCTGTGGGCGACGCACAACCGTTTCATTTGGGGGTCGATAGGACGACCAAGTAAGCTACCTGGGCCCACTTCTCCATGGGGTCAACAGCACCGTAGCTATACGTTTTATGGCAGGTGGCCAAAAAGCGTTCCTGACTTCAGTAATATCAATTTCGTAATTTTCATTAGAAGGAAAGTTAAGACGACAAGACGTCGATTATTTTACACAACTTACAGAACCTGGTGTCCCTGAAATAGTTTTATTGTTTCGTCCTGAAAAGGTGGCCCTCCTGCCTATGACGTCAGTTAAAATTCGGAGGGCCTTCCTACGAATGTACGTAACAGAGGAAGATGGCGAACTAACGAAACGACATTCCAATTTCAAATATGATTCTTGGAAAAACCTGTTCAATGTGCTGCACAGGTTTTACGAAATCGGTATGTTGAAAATGACATAGTTCGATTTGAAAATAAATCGGTTACTAAAAGAGACCTGCCACTTGGGGTCGCGAAATAATTTATTAAATTTACATTGTAAATTTGCCATTCTCATTAGACAGAATAAATGCAATGATCTACAGTACAGTCGCTAAGTTTCATAAAATTTTGTGCAAGAAAGTTGCTACTGTGAATCAATAGTAGTCTTGAAATTGATATTTTATTGTATAGAATTTTCAACAAAATTATATGCTCACGAAATGTTTGGGTCGCGAGAATTTACAACTCTTTTTTAGGGTCGAGCCAAAAAGTATTTGCGGACCCCCGATCTAGCCCACTTCTGTGGAAGCGGAAAGGACATTCAGTGCATGTGGACTAACTCTGGTATCCTTTTCACAACTCCACAATCGATGTGTTGTGCTCACTGCTCAGTAACGTAGTTAGGCCAAGTGTCGCCCGGGACCGACGGTGAAAATGCCTTCTTTTCCAATAATTTTAAATGAAAGAACATGTTTTGTGCTTAGTAAAGATGTAAGGAATACTAAAACATCGTGAACATCAGAATCAAGCACTCAGAAACTGAATGGGTCTTATTTTTCATTCTCGATTGCGGGCAGGTCCGTAACCAGGAAGGGGAGCGAAGCCCCCCTAAAATTTTTTTCGCCCCTCCCTGGAAAAATCTGTTGGATACTGTAGTTTTAAATTATTGAACATAGTTAAAAAATTTGAGGCCCCTCTCAGAAAACTCTTCGCCCCGCCTAGTGTCCCAAGCTGGTTACGGGCCTGATTGTGGGTCTTGCTTTTTCTGCCCATTCGCAACCTTCCTGATCATTTGCTCTTCGTATTTTTTCTGTTTTCTTTAAATATGCATCCATGGATCCGGGATATTTTTTTAATTTTTTTCCCGTTGGTTTTCAGTCTGCGGTAAGCCGCACCAATTAGCTTCATCGTTTGCGCATTCTAGGCTAGGGGATCAAACAAACACAAAAAGTGTGTTATTGCAGGACCCAGTAACAGCAGTGATGGTGGGATGCCTACTCTACAGATGAACATTTATGTATGTTTGTATTTCGTGTAGTGTCCCATCTTCAACGAAAACAAAGTACTGCATATATATATTCTCTGATTCTAGAGACCCGAATCGGATCCCTAAAACACCTTAAAAAGCCCTGCACTATAATAATGAATTAATACCTGAATCTAATCTGAGTAATGTATAGAAAATTTCTTTAATCACTTGACGTTTCAAGAGTGGCTCATTTCTCTAAGAATATATAAAAGACTTCAAACGTCAACTCTGTCGATGGGCCCTCTTAAGGTGCGGACCCATTTACAGTAGATAAAATTTGTCAAATAGGCATAAACGCGGCTCTGGTTGAGATGTGTTTCGTTGGAGCCCCCCTCTGACTTGCAGACTTGGTCTAGCTGTTGGGCTGGGCTTCTTCCGATTGCGTGTGCATGGTTTTATTGTTTACATTTGTCCGTTAGCAACAGACGCATATAGCATTTGCAAAACTGTTCTACCAAAACGTGCCACGTAGGACATACGCCTCTTTATTGCTCAGCAGTGATTACGTCTTTAAGTCACTAAACAGCTTGATTCAGTGCAACCATTGCCAAGTTGTGGAACTGCTTCGTTTAAAGTACCTTCTAATAAAGCTTTCACCACAATGATCACTAAATATCGTTTACCTTACGTTAGGTTTTCACACCAAGGATCGTAACCTCTACTTTATCAAAATGAGAGCAACATACCTTTTCGAAGCTTTCATTGTTGAAATAACTTTTTCTGTGACTACAAATGTTAAGTGTACCATACAGTGTAACAATGGAATCAAACCTTTTACGAAACTCACATTGCCGATCGACTGGCATTGATTCATTCTACTTGCAGTTCAAACTTCCAGAACGTGATTTTCCGACACCGTGACGTCGTACAGAAAAACAAGTTTTATTGAAACTACTGTTAACCAACTTGAGCTTTGCAGTGTTCTTCACGCAACCCGCCCAAATTTAATGTTGATAATATTAGGCTACAGCTTGTGGCATTTGTTTATTGAAAATATCCCACTGAACATTAAAAAACATCATGAGACATGCCAAGAAATGTTTGTAGCCAATGCGGATGGGTGTCAGGTGATGCGCCGTTGCTAATGATCGAACGATAGGAGAAAAAGGATTAAGATTGCTTTGACTATAAGCGTGATTGCAACTTTTCCGAGCTTGCTTATCAGATTTGGCTGGAGAAGAGGACAATTTTAACCTTGAGCTACCGCACCAGTGATATTTGGTAGCCTGCGGTCGAATGTCATCTCTGTCCCTTCTTCGAAGTACGTTTGACTGGGATGGAGAGAGAATGGCTTTGGCTGGGGACGGGCAAAAAGGTGCAGGGACTGGAAGGAAATTTTCATCCAAGTAAGTTTGAAACAGCCCTGACTTTAAGACAAACGCAAGGGAAGTTCAGCACCCTGGATTTGACTCAGGTTTTTGAGGAAATATCTAACAATATATTCACTCCACAACCACATTTTCAAGTTTTTTAAGGCTTCTTAGTACAAAAACTGGAAGAGTTTAAACTACTTTCAAAAATCAAAATTTACTTTTAATCAACAACTTGTCACCCCCCGGAAAAGTGCTGCCCGGAGCCTCCAGCACCTCCTTGCTGCACCACTGGTTGTACTTCAGAAAAAATGCGTTGCAGACTCACTAAGGTTAAAAAGGTATGATTTTTTTCGTATACGCTTCCAGAGTGGATGTGTGCATATCTACAATAAAACTGTGTCCTGATTTTACATTCAATTATCACGCAAATCTCCTGAAATCAATTGTGTAACTATTAGTGGGCATTATCCGGTTAACCAGTTAGCTAAACTACCAATATACGGATATATCGTTCATCCGGATAATAAAAATTGTAACTAAACTAACCCTACTTCGGTAATTACCTCAAAAATGTCTTTGTTGGAATTGTCGATCGAGCACAGTGTAGAATAGACCTATGTACTTTTTGGACATATAATTAGCTTTCAATGATTTACAGAAACGGGGCACGTGTCAAAAGTACAATATCACTACAATCGCACGCAGCACTACTACACTTAAAATGATAAGTTACAGCTACCGTCAAGCATAGCAGCAAAGGCGCGTTTAACTATATTTTTTCCTAATTTGACAGTTGATCTTGGACAGGCATTTGAAGTGCTGCGGATCCTTTCAAGGAATAGCAAATCCCACTACGGTGATGTCTTTTGGAGAAGCATTTGTTTTGAATGTACTCAACATCCAAGGCAGCAAGTCATCGCTTTCCGTTGCGATAAAAGTTTACTTTCAATCCTCCGCAGTCGCCACACGCCCAGCTGAACTATTCTTTTGTCCATGTTCAATCAGAATGTTTTTTCCTGGCTTTGTCTGCGGCTGATACAGCAGAGATAGCAAACGTTTTTGGAGGCAAATTTAAAATTCATGTTACCATGAACACTTGACTATTTTTAAGCGAAGTTGACTAATGTATAAAATACATCGTTGTGTGTGAAAAAGGTTATTACAGTTCTTACACCTTGGTCATACAAGTGAAGACCTCACTTGAGCCAGAAATCTGCAAATCAATGGACTTGTTTCCATGTTGATGCATGTGGGACTGCTTACCCCAACACGCTCTGGTGTGTTTCCATTGTATGGTGTGGAGCGCAAGTTTTTGCCAGCCTGCAGCAAACGCTGTTCTGTGCTGCGCACAGCCAGTTGACTTGTTTTAACTGTGCTGAGCACAGAAATAGGGAAGTTTTCTCCAACATGCTACGCCGTGCAGCAGGCCCGTAGCCAGCTTTTAAGGGGCAAAACATATTTTTAGGAGGACATGATCCCTATATTTATTAAATGTTTAAAATAAATTTTTCTGGACACAACAAAATTTGGAGGGCACTGCCCCCTGTGGCTACGGCTCTGCGGTGCAGTTCAGATATTCCTTCAGCACAAGTACCAATACGCATGCCCGGCCCTTTCCCACAATGTAAGGACGGTCTGTTGCTAGGCGAGCTTGGCCTGACATCTGAAACCGCCTGGCTACAGCAAGATCGAACAGCAGATAACACTTTCCTAACCCCGTGCTTAACAGCACACCGGTCCAGTGCGATGCATTTTTGGATGTTCCATAATAATGTACAACTTGCATCAAAATTAAATACTATTTTTCAAAGGGATATAAAGCAATGGGTACCGTTGCCGCCTGTGGCGTAAAGCAAAAAACAAGGCAGGTGAACGCTGCATCATAAGAAGACAACATTTGCTATAGTCAAGATAACTGAGATTTTTTCCGTAGGAAATTTTCACCAAACGAAACGACAACAAAAGCTTCATAACTTGGTGTAACACCAAGAAGAATAGGAAAACGCGATTACTCTTTCAAAGAGGGAGGACGACATTCCACACCGTGTTATCTCCTGACAGTACAACTAGCCGTTACAGGTAAGAACAAACTGAGAAATTTCGAAAATATAAATTTGAATCAGTTTGTGTTGGAAAAATTCCGCTGATTCTCAGAATAATCCCACGTGAAGCTGCTGAGGAAAGAGTCAAGTGAATCAGAGATGAGCGGACTGCCATATTTTGCGATACAGATCCGTTCTGAATTTTTGAAACTGAGCCCAAGTCCAAACAATCCAAGTTCAAAAAATATTTTAAATTCAAGCCAAAAAAAATTTACAAAATACAGCTTTTCAAAAAGAAAAATTATGCAAGTCCTTTCCATTAACTCTGTCCAAATCTAGTGCTGATCCAAAATTTATGAAGCAAGTTACAGTACAGATCCAAGTCAAATCCAACAAAATTCGTCTTAATCCGGATCCAGTCCTTGTGAATCACTTTTGTCGTGAGAGGAACTGAAGAACTCGAGGTTTTCGCTGTCAAGTTTTTAACTTTGATCACTTGTTTTTTCTGTCTGGCATTATACCATAGGCGTAGTTGGGGCCAAGGCTCCCAAATTTTTAACGTATCTAGTCATTCTGTGCTTTGAGAAGCGGCGTCCCAAACAAAAATACTGTTGCTCGCCTAAGGTCAAATATTGTTACCCCCTATAATTTTGGGCTGGCTACGCCACTGCATATTACTTCAATTTTATTCACACAGAGTTTGAGTAACATTAACTTGCAAGAGGTTCAGTGTTAGCTGTGTGACGTGGCGCTCTCTTCACAGTTACACTGATCTTCCACCTCGTTCCCACTACGTGTCAGTTTATCCGAACTGTCAATACCATGGGCACCAAAGTCACTTTATTTTTCTTCACATAATTTTTTCTACCATTTTGGGCTTTGCTTGTTTGTAGAACGCAGCGTGGCATTCACTGTGTTATGTTTCTGTGCGCCACATTGCTTGCTTCATGTGAGTTTTGGTTATTGGGCTGTTTAATGTATTTTTTTTATTTTTTATTTTACGTAATCTCTAGATGAGAAAGTGTTCATTATTTAACAGCGAGTCAACAAACCACTACTGCCCGTATGAAGAGTTGTATGAACCATTTTTGGTGTCTGGCACCTATTCAAAACATTGGCGCAACTACTGTAGAGGCTTCAGCCAGGGGGGAAACTTAACTGAAGGGGCCCACTTGCCAACGCTCAGAAAAACGTTCAGAAATTAAA
>Ga0210059_1002632_pt1 | contig 28249 bp, 16 predicted proteins | sample Ectturendosymbi2_FD_188042 | JGI IMG/M metagenome (GOLD analysis project Ga0210059, IMG submission 188042) | Ecteinascidia turbinata endosymbiont from Florida, USA - Sample 2 (SPAdes) (version 2) | ecosystem: Host-associated > Tunicates > Ascidians > Unclassified | place: Key West, Florida...
CCAAGAGAACCCCTAAACCAAAACTGAAAATTTTTTTTTTGACTCGAAACTACTAGACTTGCTGAATCCGGAGAGGGTTTGAACACCTCTCTAGCTGCAGCAGCTAGCGAGTTATAACAAAACAAACTCGAGCCAATTAATTGGCTCCGGTGGTCGTTAAAGGGTGAGTGAAAGTAAAATCAGTCTAAACGGTCATAGAAAAATTATGAAAATATTGTGCATTTTTCATAGCAATGTTCGATTAAACATTTTTAAGGCTGAAACAGTCATGATTTTCCAAGACAGACTGAAAATCATACGGGAACTGAAATACACTTAATTTGGCAAAACAAGCTTACCAGTCATTAGTTAAAATATTGAAAAAAGTGAAAAGTAAAAAAGTGAAATAAGCTCTAGTGAAAAAAGCCCACTGCACCGGAAAGCTGTGGAAACACTTTCTCGAAATAGCATGAAGGTGTACCGTGACGTCATGTTCCGTCTCCGCTCGTAGGAAAAGAAAATTAATGTATAATCTGTTGGTTTAACGCAACCCGCGGGTCGCATGCGGCCCAGTCGTAGGTTTTGTGTGGCCCAGTTTTGGTTTTGGCTGCAATAAAAGTATCCCACATACTGACAACCTGTCCTTGTTTTGATAATCTTGAACTTGACATTTTGATGCAGGTGGTCCTCAGTGCCACTTTATCCCGTCTGTTACCATTGCATTTAGGATTCGCACACTTTCAGTACATTAGCTTAAGTTAAATTTAATTTGCTAAGATCAAAGCAAGCCAACCAATGTGCAGCCAGCACTAACATGTCATTCAATGTGCGGCCCTGGTCAAGATAGTCACATACTTTTTGGCTCAGTAAGCCATTTGGGTTGGACATAGCTGGTTTAACATTTGTAATCTTACCTGTAATTGGATCAAAGTATCCTTTCAAATCGCGAGGATTGTTGGTCAGAATGTCTGCCATACGGTGATCGAATAATCCTCTCTCTAACGCCACTAGTGCAGGTAGTCGGTAACCCGCCTCAGGATCTATTATTCCCCCGGTCGCGAGCTGGGCCTCCAGCATCCTGATACCTTGTATTTCGATCACGATTCCCTTTTTCATTGCCTCAAAGAGTGAAATCGTGCGCTTTGTTCCTGGTTCGCTGTACCCATGGACCGCTTGCTCAGCTTTGCGCAAAGCCCTGGCAAACTGACGATCGACCAGCCCGACTCTGACTGCTCTGCTCACCGACATCTTCTTCCCGGAAATTGGGTCAATCATACTTCCTGTGGCAGCTTGCGCTTCGAGCAATTCTACAGCAGTGTTGCGCCGCAGTAGCCCAGCTGACACTGCCTGGCAAATTGTGAGGACTTCCTTGGTGGTAGAGTTAAATATTCCAGCTATCGCCTCGTCGCCAACAAGGAAAGGCTGGAAAACATCTCGAAGGTCCTCTTTTGTCATTCTTCCCGATTGGAAAGAATCCAGTACCTCTTGCTCCACAAGACCAGCGTCCATGAGGTCTTGCAGGGTGACTTTCCGCCGAAAAGCGCTGCGAAAGGTCAAGAGCTCAGGTCGGTAGCGGTTGTTTCTAACATTGGCTTTTTCTTCAACATAGAGAAACTTCAGACCGGTGTCGAGGTCGCGGATGCATTTACTGAGCACGTCACCGTAGCCAAGTTTTGTTTGGGTGGTTGGATCGTAGAAGTCCATCAATTCGCCGTGCTGTCTTAGTTGTTCTGCCATTTCTCTGTCAACCAAGTTTCTACGAACAGCCGAGTCTAAGCCGTGTCTCTTCCCAGTCCAAGGGTCAATTATTCCGCCAGTAGCCACCTGGGCTTCCAGCAATCTCATGCCTTGCTCACGAGGAAAGATGTCTCGATTTACTGCTTCGAAAAGGCTCACAGTTTCAGAAGTCCTTGGGTCAAGATAGCCGTAGTACGCTCCCTCGGCTGCGATTAAAGTTTTCCTGTAACTCTCATCGATGAAGCCCAGGTCGATCGCGCTTTGTACAGAAAACTTTACCCCGTTTCTCGGATTTACGACACAACCGGTCGCTGCTTGAGCTTCAAGCAGCATTAAAGCCGTTTTCCTGGGAATCAGACCCTTGTTTACGGCTTGACAAATAGTTAGTTTTTCTCCTGACGTAACGTTTATGACGCCTGCCACCACCTCTTCGTAGTTTTCCTGTTGTATTTCGTCCTCAATGGAATGCGTTCCGCTATCGCTTCTGCTCAACTGAAACAAAGAAGTAAATTTGATTTACCTAGGAGTATAAGCTGCGGTTTATCCCAGTTTGTTACAATGCTGCAACATCCAATATTTGGTTTGCAACTTTGTAGGACACCAGTTCTGAGGAGATGCTAATTTTGCCATCAAAACCGAGTCGTTTATCGGTTTGTGTTTTTTTTCACTCAAACCGATTTTTCCCAACAAAACCAACTTTTTCACCAAAACCGATTCTCTTTTTCGGTTTTTGTGACTGTTACCGCTACCTTCATTCAAAACAGCTGTTGATATTCATTAAACATAACACATACTCAACCAAAGATAGCTGATAAGTCATTGCTGTTAATGAAGCCAGCATTCGTGCTAAGAATACCTGCGCAGATCACAGATCTTAACATTTACTTGCATGGTCTTTGTACATTTTTGGGGATCTTTTAGTGAAAAACGACTTTCTACAAATAATATTACCAGCTGGAGAAAATTCCTCAACAGGGTAAATGAAACGTTGACAAAGTAGGCAAGGTTTGGTGTTGGTCGTACGGACAATTGCTCGTACTTTCGCATCTTAACCACTAAAGCGGCAAGAATCAGCTGTTTACAGCCCTCGATGCTAAAATTAGGTTTTTAATTTTTGCCTAATTTTGAGTGGTAGTATTAACAGAACGAACACACTTTGCTGGTATCAGGCAAGCTTCGGGAAGAAAAGATGTTATACACTGCAGAGGTCACCGGAATCACATTTTCAGACTCCGATATCCGTGGCCATCTATGACACATTGAAGCAAAACCGGACGTAAGATTGCCGCTGTTGCGAAGACAAAAGATTTGATGAACCGCAACGCCTCTGGAGCAATCTTGTCAGCGTGTGGGTTCTCTAAGGCGTCACTGCATCTTGCAAGGATATCATTAAATCACCCCTCAAAAATAGTATTAAGAAAAAAATTGAAAAAAATACGTGTAGAAGGTTTAGGCTGCGGTTTAAACTGCATCTGCTACTGAACACAACACAACACAAAAACAGCTTGTAATATATGTTAAACGGGAGCAATGACCAGAAATTTCAAGATTGAACTCAACCCCGAAAAAAATCTTACTCTATCCAAACTAATCACCTTCGCAAATCTTGATTCCTTACTTTCAACCTATGGCAAACAGATTTGTCTCTAAAGTCACTAGCTTTATCAATGGTTTTAGAAGGTTCTATTAACGTTTTAAAATATCGGTTATCCTTACTTTTGTAAGAGGTGAAACATCATCCACTCGGTTGGGGTCATACTCTTTATTTATTGGAAAAGAGTCAAATTTTCTGATCACTTCAATGCCACTGCATGGAACAGTGCCGTGGCTTTTGAGGGACTTATCACATCTTGCGCTACTGGAGTCCGTCACTGTCGAACTACTGAAAGAGTCATCGCGGGTGATCGGTTTTCCATTAACAACAAGAGAAGGGGTTGCTTTGTCCAAACCGTGCTCAATTCTGAGTGAAAGCGTGATACCTTCCGGTTCAACAACTGGCGCGTTTGAAGTTCGGGATGTCTTTTTGTCTGTGCAAAAGATCAGTTTTATATTCAATCAAACGTATGTTACTGGAAAAGTAAAAATGCTTTAGTTTTGTAATCAAAATAATAAACACAACAGAATTAAACCGATTTATTATTTGCTCGCAGCAAACGGGTTTGAACTGTTACACGCATGTTTGCTAGAAATTGAGTCTTGCATCCTTTCTGCTCTAATCTTCTCACGTTAGTGCACCTCGCTTTGCAAAATTTTGCTTGATGCAGTTCCTTTTTCTCATTAGTCATTAGGCAGTTTCATCACAGGTGAAAGATTCATAGAATCCGAAGTGTAGAAAAGCTGCTTTGATATTAGCAGCAGTTGGAAGATAAAATATTGAGCCAATCAGGCATACTGAGATAGTTTGAAAACAGCATCATCATCAGAGGTACAACATCTTGTAAAACTTCAGGTTACCAATCCAAATTGACTAATATTTGCTGGCACTTGATGCGAAGCGAATTTTCAGAAAATTGTGATGTTGTAACAAGCTTGAATTCGTCAACCTGGTTAGTCAAACCCCAGTCAAGACCTTCATGCTAAAAAGTAATTCCTTATTTCGCGGTAACTTGGGGTGAAAGCAGTGGCTATAGCGCAGGGTAGCGATGTCATTTTCATTTAGAGTGTCGGTCTAAAATTCTGCCAACTAATGTTACATCAAATTCGAGTTTCTCATTACAACTTCTGAAAGCTCATTTAGCAGCCCAAATTGTCTACCGTCAATTTACATCTATTTCCCGCAAGCTAACTCACTTTCCCAGCTAAAACTATTTCATGTTTCGTGAAATGTCATCTGCAACTAGCATATTCTAATGTCAAGGCAAGATAAGTCACTAGCACACAGGAACCCGTAAGGTTTTTTTCTAAGTAGAAACGCTCGTTCATCTCGTGTAACAGTCTGGTAAAAATGCCCTGCACCAAAATAGTTTCACGGGAAAAAAACGTGTGAGCCCACACAGCTAAAGTAGATCTTATAAAAAAATAACATACGTTGCAATCAAGTGTTAACTATAAGTTTATAATATTTACCAATATTAACATAAACAACTTCTTTCTCCTCCTTGATTGACTTTGGTTCACTTTGAGTAGATAAATGAAAGCTGCTGTCTTCAACTTCGTCCTCTTCATTTGAATCGCTTGAGATTACACTGTCCTCTAGACAGCCAGCTAGACCTATTTTGGAAGGCAAAGAGGAAGTATCTGACAATCTGCTAGATTGCCTTGACGACATATACTTAACGGAACTGCTGTCTCGGGATTGGCTGGATTGTCTGGAAAGCGCAGGATAAGTCTCTTCGATCGGCACTGCTTCTGTGCTTTGTATGATTTCTTCAACACCAGGTGAATCAGCGAGGACTTCCTGGGAATCACACCCGGTATTCATCGGAGAATGGTCCTCGCCATCAGGAGTTTTTTCGTCAGTATCTTTATTTTGTGACGTTGTCTCTGATTCTTCATTGCTTTCGAAGCTGGTATCGGTGCAGATGTCTTCTTCCTTCTCAATATCTGCAGACACTGCTCTTCTTGGTGCAGCAACCTAAGAAGCACAAGTAGTCAATGGAAGAAATGGTATGCGTAGCCAGTGGTGTGTTTAAGGGGAGGCAAGCGAGGCGGTTACCTCGGGCCCCCTTTATAGGCGCCACCTCGAGGTGCTTCGTGAGTAAATTTTCCCCAGTTTTGGTGACAACGTATTATCTATTCATATAATATAGTCCGAAGCAGATCATATATATGTACTATGCTTTCAAAGGGGCCCCCAATAGCAACTGTAATGTGCAGGTATTCTGCTTTCAAACGAGCCCCCAACAACAACTGCAATGTGTAGGTACTTTGCTTTGAAAGGGGCCCCCAACAGCCCTTGTAATGCGTAAGAAGGCTACTCTGCTTTTGAAGGGCGCCCAATAGCAATTGCAGTGTGTAAGTACTCTACTTTCAAAGGCCCCCCCAGTAGCAAATGTAACGTGTAAGTGTTCTTTCAAAAGGCCCCCACCAGCACTTCTAATGTGTAAATAAGGAAAAGCTTCAAACCAAGTTCGATGTCTTAAAGTGTGGGTTAAAATTTGTTCAGAAAATTCTGAAAAGACCCTATCAAGTAAGAGCAAAAATTTATACCAAATGATAATTTTTTCACTGTCAGTGAATGAAGCTTCTCATAATATAGGGTAGCAATGTTTGCAGAAAGGTATATGATAAATTATTTGCTACTTTTGCACATTTTTCAAACAACTAGTGTCAATGGAAGACGAGGGCAGCTTTGATTGATCCAGCCTCAAAGATTTTCAAAACAAGTCTCAGGTTGGATGTTTTTGTATGTATGCCATGTTCCTGAATGTTGAAAGGATGAAATTTAAAACAAAATTAGTATTTGGAATCTGCTTGGTTGTTGCCTACGGTGTCATGGAGTCCCTTAAAGGACATGGCTGTGAACAAATTCAGGAAACCAGACATTTTTCAGGGAGAAAGTGTGTTATGGTTTCTGGTTTATTGACGGTGAATGCAGAGAAATGGAATGCAAAACTAGAGAAGTGGGGGCGATGCCAACTTGCTATCGCTCAATATTATGTGTTGCTAGCTTTGTCTTCCCAACTGTCAGTGTTTTTGAAGTTGTTTATCATGAATACCCTTGTACATTTTCTGTAATGTCAGTCATGCTGCAGTACCGAGGTTAGATGGGGCCCGGGGCAAGAAACAAGTTTGGCGTCCCCATGTTCGAACCTGAGGTCTTTTGGGAGTAAATATACTGTATTAAAGAATGTACTTGCGACATTATTGGGACTTTTCGGCGCTTCAGTGATTTGGCGCCCGGGGCATTGTGCCCCTCTTGTCCCCCTCATTACGCCCCTGCCCTAAGACCCTAAGCTTGATCAAAAGGTCTTATCACGGTTGGCTGGCTGTGATGACATCATCGGATGACCCCCTCTTCAGCCTTGCCTCGGCCCCCCCAGCCCTAAGTCCATCACTGTGCGTAGCCATGCGTTTTTGTACAAATCTTTGGCCGAATTTTGATTTAAACGTCTTGTCGTTCGAGGATGCAATCATTTGTTTTGGTCTTGCTTTCATATAGGTAAATTTTTAAGTGACAGCCATACAATTTCCCTAAAAATACAATGAGGCTTCTGTATGTTACGTGAGAACGTAAAAAAGCAGGTTTGCCTCGGTGGAAATACCCTTTTAGAGCCAATGAAAATCTTTAACTTAGATTCAAGCAACAATATGAAAAGAATTACATTATGTTGTAAGTTAACTATGGAAACTTTATTCGATGAACGTGGCGTCTTGAGTGCCTTGCGACGTACTGCACAAAAACCCCTTCCAAGAAAATTCAAAAATTTCACCCCTTAGCAACAGTACAATGTACCTTACCACAAATTTAAATTTGCTTGAAACTGTTGTTTGAAAACGCGAGCAACAAGTCTGGACCTGTCTAACAGTTTTAACTCCCGTAACAACTTTCTGACTTGAACTTATTTCAAAAGCGTACCGGTGTCAGTTGAGTTGGAGTTGCTTCCATTTCCATAACGAACTGATTTTGTTCTGTAAAATGTATGAATTTAGTGTTATTTTCAAGATTACCCTTGTCTGTTTTGTGTAAAATAAAAAATAATTTTATCTGGACAGAAACTAACAAATGCTTGAGACATACGGCTATCCAGTATATAACAAGTTATGCACTGTAAGAATTGTGAAATTGTGACTCTGCATAACGGTGTAAATATATGTTCTTATTCAGAGTTTTGCAAAATGTTTTTCAGAAGCGGAAAGATTTTGCATTTACCAAAGGGTCAAAAACCTTTACTGCTATTGTTTCGAGCAAAAAAGACGCGCGCGGCATGAAAACTGCCCTGCGCGATGTTGCTATTTAGTAATTGAAACAAAAAACATCTTTGTCTGGGTTTTCTGTAGCCTAAACAAAATAGTGTTAAGTCTACTTTCTTTGGAAAAGGAGTTCACTAAAGTCAACTTTCCTTTTCTAACGTGCTATACCCATACCTCAGTTAGAAGTTAGAACTGAGGCACAGCATCACCTACTGCCGTGCAGTGCAGACAGGGTCGGATCCAGCCAGCAAACTTAGGGGGGGCGAGGCGATTTCAGTAATATTTTGTAGTCAAGTCTCATAAAAGCTTCGCTACTGTAAGAGGGATGAAGTATCTTTCACAATACTGCTGTAACAAAACTGTGGACGACAAAATGACCTTATATCGCGAATGCAGTTTTCCAAATTGTAAAAAAACATGGTGAATATAAGTACTTTCTTCGTTTTTAAGGGGGGTAATCGCCCCAATACCCCCTCTGGATCCGCCTTGAGTGCGGATGTAGTGGTTCTCAACCTTTTTCTGATCGCGCACCACCTGGTGGCATTTTGCTGTCGCTGCACATCACCTGTTCTCGAAGAAATTAGTTTGCTCAACTGTACTAATGTTTGCTACAACAGACAAATAAATTAATGAAAACAATATCATGCGACGGTTGCAACTGTAAAACTTAAACAAAACCCGCTGCTTAACTGTGTGACGGCTGGTAGTATTTAATTAGAAGGTGACTCAATATTTGAAATATTTGACTTGAGACTGTCGCAGTGAGACTCCACTAAATCGCCTATACGGTCAGGAAGCCACTAGCGTCTATCACCTCGGAAAAGCTTGCGTATTACTGGTAGTTCGCGTATCAAAGGTTCAGAACAGGGTTTCTCAACCCTTGGGCCACGGAAGAATTTTTGACGGGTCACAGCCTGGCATTACTGAAATCGAGTACGTTTTGCAACATGAACCTTTAATCGAAAACGTAGGTCTTTAGCTACAAACGTCATAATACGTTCTCATCCGTCAGTGTGTGCTGGAAATTTTTGTGACATGGAAATTTCCACGTAGCCTGTCACGTCGTGCACAACATGTAGTTACTGAAGCCACTTTGAGGCAGACAGGCGGCTCTTGTTGCCATGAAAACAAAATTTGTGGAAGACGACTTAAATTGTGCGTTTTCATGTATTGAACCTCTGATATCTACGCTTTTTAACAACAAACAGGATCAGCCTTCGCATTGATTGTAGCGCACGTTGTGTTATTAAATGTTATTTTTATTTCTGTTTTGTTGTCATATTGGAGAAGTTGTACAGTCGGTGTGCCACGTCCACGGACCCTCTGTTTGTTTATTAATTGGGCCACCTGCTTGACAATGTTGAGAACCCCTGGTTTAGAACCACTGATCTCCAGACTTTGAAGCGAAACCCTGCATGACACATGCGTGATGGTGACCCTACTCAATGTTTCTTAACCGGTAATGCTTTTTAGTAACAATTCATAGTTCTTGAATCAGTAGCAAATGCAAAGTGAATAGTTACAGTAAATGATGAAACCGGCATTGCTCGGCTTCGTCGTTTTTCAGTTTAATTTGAGTTTTTTTCGATTTGAGCATATTTTAAGAGCTAAAATTGCCACACTTTGCAAACTTTCCAACACTTGGTGGTTATCTTCCAGAAAACAATAAAAATACCAAAGATGAATCGTACCACTGTCATTCGCTTGTTGAGAAAATCCTCCACTTGGCAGTTCGCCTTTCGGTGTGGTTTCTGCAAGAAAATACCAACATTTAAATTACAGCTTTATTCATATATTTTCATATCCACTTTTGCTCTCAGGTGCGTCGCGGGAGCAGTAGCCCTAGGAGGACTCGAAATAACTCACGATTTTCAGCAATCACTGATAGTTCTACTGCCTCCACACCAAAACGGGACCAAGCAAGGCCGGGGATGGAATGACGCCACGTGTCCTTTGCCAACTTCTTGGCCGCTCCCCCTTGGGTGTAGCCGGCACGACATGACTTTCTTGTGACATTCTGGTCACGTGGTGGACCATCGCAGCTGACATCTCTCGATTCGGAGAAGTGGCTCTACATTCAGGGCTTTACGCATTTCACACCTGAACACTGTAATTGTCGCGAAGGGTTAGGCTGTGAAGTCTTCGCAATAAACACCTGTGCCGCTTGTACAGTATTTGAGATACCACCCTTTCAGTCATTAACTAAAATTCATGACCGTAGGTGAGGATCGGAACAAAAACCGAATTAAAAACTGACAGCGTTGCGGTGTTTTCAAGCTCCCATTTTGTGACCACGGAGAGATAAATTAACGCCGAATTGCCTTTGCTTTCCAATCCGTGCATCAATATCCTTGTTCCATCTTCCGTCACTTGTGAATACCCCCGAGGTGCTTGAATTCACCAACTACAGTGTAATGCCGTTCACTTTCAACGGGCACTGGATTGACTTTCCAGAGAGACAAAAATCACATCGGTCTATTTAGTGTCAATTTGCATTACCGCTTGGTCGCACGCAGCTAAAAACCAGTCAAATGAATGTTGTAAGCCCTGTTCAGATGATACTAGCAGTTGCAAATTGTCCACAAAAGCAAGCGGTTGATCCTGCAGCTCCCAGCAGTGAAAGAAGTTTTAGTGAAAAACGGACTATCCACTCATCTAATATACTCCGAAGCTGATCATAAGTAAGTATTCTGTTTTTTTCAAAGGACCCCCAACAGCATCTGTAATGTGAAGTACTCTGCTTTCAAATGGCCTCCAACAGCCATTGTAATGTGTAGGTACTCTTCTTTCAAAAAGGCCAATAGCAACTGCAGTGTGTAAGTTCTCTGCTTTCAAAAGGGCCCCCAAGAGCAACTGCACTTTGTAAGTACTCTGCCTTTAAAGGTCCCCCAGCAGCATGTCTAATGTATAAATAAGAAGCTTCAAACCACCTTAAATGCCTTAAGAAATTGTGAGTTAAAATCCCCCCTTACAGAGGCTCTTTGATCCCTACAGTAGCTGAAGCCCGTCCAAGAATCTCCACTAGGGTCAGATTGGATTGGGAAATAATGCTTGCTTTTTGGGTATTGTGGTTTCCCAATTCCCAATACCAGCAAAACGCCCCAACTGAAGCCCCATCACCAGTTGCACTTTAGCGTCATGCCCACATTACTGTGGCAGTGGTGGTGTCATTGTCACACCAGGGAATGTGGTGCATGAAACAGAGGTGAATTTGTGCATTAATACGTTCACATTCCGGTATACTCACTGCCATGATTTCTCCATAGAAGGTATGCAATGACTCCAACGATGATGGCTAGCTCCACAGAAAGAATGCAAACTGCCGCAATAATCCCAGGCGACATAGAAACAGCCATTGCGATTGGTCGCTACCTCTTGCACTTGAAAAATTCAATACATATTCAACATTGATTTTTTATTTCGAAAAATAATTTCCTAACAAATCTGAAAAGAATATTTTTAGAAGTGACATTTAATATTAGTTTTTGGTACAGACCTGGCTCTATTCCAGTGGTCTACCTTGTTGTAATCCCTACTACATTCTTTACAGAACCAGCCTTATCAGATCTTTTATGTAAACTCGCTAAATGAGATCGAGGCCAAAGTTATTAATATTTCTGTAATTGCTACGATATCTTACGCCATTTTCAAGCGGCCAAGATCAGGGGCTTATTAAGCGTTTGGTAATTACAAGAAAGGTTTTGGTCCAGTTTAACGATCCATGCATGATACGTACTAAAGCAGCTACCAACAAGTGACAAACACTGAGTATGACTGTCATATTCAGGCCGAAACAAATTTTTGGGGCACAATTCCACTCTATGACACAAGCACAACCAACGTACTATGTAACACTGAGGAAACCTATTCGCATGTGATTCAGTTGTGGTGTATGACACAATGAGCTGGCAAAAACAAAGGTTTTCGAGTGCACATCTTTCGTGCACTTGCTTGTATGTCGAATAAGCACCAACAGTTGCTCGCCTCGATCGAATCAGATGTCCTGTGTAGCACAAGCTGACCTAACGTCAGTGTTAGGTTTCTGACCAGCTGCCCGACATGCCCTTTGATCTCGCAGGCCTCTAGGTGTCTGCCTATTCTACCTGGCTGCAAATCCATTCCATAGATTCTTTTTACAAGTCAGAGACTTTCCGTTTATTGTTTTTATGACAAGTGTTTTTTGACAAGCTTTTTTGTGACAAGTTGGAGACTTAGCACTATAATCCACATTGCGTTTATTGTGGCATGGATGCAACGATCAGTGATGAAGATAATTCTCATAATTCTTGAAAGTTTTCAGGTTCAAAACAAGTGATTCTAAAGAAACGCTTTCATGCTGAGAAGGTGCGGCCAGTACGATCTAATATTCGCGTTGGTATAAATGCTTCGCATTGTTTTTCCTTTCCACAGCTGAAAGCACTTTTCTTGAAACGAATTTCTGGCAACAATTTTCCAACGCATGCTTCGTAGTTTTGCTGATATTCCTGTCTGAGACACAACCTTGATTACACTGATGCCAAATTAGTGAAATAAACTTCTTACAATCAGTCACACCTTAGCTCATGCGTAAGTAACATGTCTTCAAAGTCACGTTGGCCGCCGTCTGAAAATGAGCCCTAAAGGCCTGTACAGCAAAACCGGTTTAGCAGCTTAATCAGAGCAAGAAGTTTGCAGATTTTCTGGTCAGCATTCGTCTCTCAAAAATCACATTATGCTATTCAAATTCGCGACATATACGAGTAATGGGCAGTGGTGGATTTAAAGGTAGTCGAGCGAAGCACTTGCCTCAGGCCCCCTTTTCAAAGACCCCCCTCGTGGTGTTTCGCGTGTACATTTTCCTCATTTTTGGTGAAAAAAGTATTATCCACTTACATAATATACTCCTAAGCAGATCATAAGTAACTAATCTGCTTTTAAAGGGGCGTCAACATCCATTGTAATACATAAGTACTCGGCTTTCATAAGGACTCCAAACAGCCATTGCAATGTGTAAGTATTCGGCTTTCAAATGGGCTTACAATAGCAACTGTAATGTGTAAGTGATCCGCTTTCAAAGCGGTTCCCAATACCAACTATAATGGTTAAGTACTTTGCTTTCAAACGGCCCCCACCTGCATCTCTAATGTGTAAACAGGGAAAAGCTTCAAACCAACTTCAATATCTTAAAAATCTGTGAATTAAAATTTGTTCCAAAAATTCTTAAAAGACCCTATCAAGTGAGAGTAAAAGTGTATACGAAATGATAATTTTTTCCGTGACAGGGAATGAAACTTCTCATAATGTAGTGTGGACGACTGTGAAGAAGGTGCCCTTGCTTTCAGAGCATATGTAGTGCATATGTAATCCCAAGAGTTTAGCAGTTGCGTTCAAACATCAGGCTTGTCCATGGGGCTGAGAATCCTATGGGAATCCCATGGGAAACATTCCATGGGATGGGACAGGCATATATTTCTATGGGAATGCGACAGATAAATATGTCCCATGGACAACCCTAGGCTTGTCCATGGGAATGTCATTCCTATGGGAATCCCATGGGAAACGTCCCATAGGATGGGAGTGGGACGGGACAGGCGTAAATTGCTATGGGATGGGAATGGCACAGATAAATATGTCCCATGGACAACCATAGGCGGATCTAGGGGGGCTAAGGGGGCTGAATACCCCCCTAGATTTTTTCAGATACGTTTTTTGATCGGTGGTCCCCGACACAGAAACGCCAATTGGGGTGCTTTTTTGTATAGCCTTTAAATAAACCATTTCTTGCACAGGGATAGGGACAAAAATATTAAATGCAAAGCTTATTTTGCTGAATTTGGACAGACTGAATGTGTTTATTTCACTATAAATGAAACTTCTAATAAACAAGTTTTTAAAAACTTGAATAATATGGTCCCAATGTTACAGAAAAAACAATATGGTCCCAGTGTGTATAAATACGTGTTTACATGAAGTATTTACATTACATATACGTTGTATAAACCGCACGTACACAGGCGTAGCCGTGGAGCCATGGTCCCTCCAAATTTTTAGAATATCTAGTCATTTTGTGCTTGAAGAGGCAGTATCTCAAAAAATATACTGTTGCTCGCGTAACATCAAACATTTTGACCCACCCAAAATTTTGGGCTGGCCATGACACTGCTCACGTAAGTATTTAAACTCTTGTTTCATTTGGGTAAGATTGGGCTTCTTGTGGACAAAAGATGAACAAGCAGCAGTCTCAGAACCGTCGCTAGAAAGTTTTCAATAGGGGAACTTTGCGTTTGTGCAGGGGGGCCTTACGTTCTAAAAATTGACAAAAACTCCAGTTATTTTATAGGGTTTCATGTTTCAATTTGGGGGCTTGGAGTTTTGTTTGTGGGGTCTAAGCTCACCAAAGCCTCCCGTGGCGACGGGACTGAGCAGACCATGGACAAATTAAGTCGAATAAGCTGCAGATCATACTATTTTTCCTACAAGCTTTTATGAATGAGTGCAGCTCATTTTATTACTGTAGTTAAGCGAAGGCATCAAAATTACGTTACAAGGAACTTACAGTGCAGTTAACTACAGGCTAGGTTAGAGCGCTCAGTGACAGCGTAACCACCAAAGCCGCAAACGTAACCGTAAAACGTCATCTAAATGTCAGGTAGGCTAAAAATGAAGCGCGTTATTGAGCTGTAGGCTACGCTAAAGGTGACTACTGATTAACATCAGACCTGCCAGCAGGGGTGGAGTGGGGTGGGAACGGCGTTCCCACACCTTTTTGCACCAGTAACGTGACTTGAAAATTTAGATTTTTCATTTCAGTTTGTACGTGTAGCTCCTGGAGCAGCATAAATGAATAAATGACAAGTTATCGCGAGAATAGCACCGTCGTATTAAAGTGAAACAGGAAGATCCAGTGTGGAAATTCTTGTATGTAAATCAGTCTTCCTTTATGTTTGGCGGGAACGGCGTTCCCACATGTTGAGTTCGCGTTGCATCCTCAACATGAAACGTTTTGTGACTCTGAAACACAAACAAAGAAGAAGCATTAGAATATCAATGTTAAAAAGTGGCATCATCGAGGTTATAACCAATTTTCAGGCCAGCCTAATAGGAAAGCTTACTCTCTTCCTCCATGAAAACAATTGAATTCGTATTTAACCCCTGTTGTTAACCTCTGTTGTTCGCATTAACTGATGTTGCGTGCTTTAACCTATGATTACTGGTATAAACCCCTGCTGTTTTCGAATATTATTCTGATGCATTTGAGATTAATAGCGCAATGCTTAAAGTTACCAGAATAAAACCGTGCGTGAATACAATCCTATTGTGATAAACTGAGCGGGTCGATCGAAACGGGCGGGTCTAAGTTTCTTAATTGTTAACTTGGGCGTGCCTTGGGCACTACGGCCAAATTCACCAGTGCTCTTGCGGAGTTGTCTTAAATGCGTTGTGGTCTTCTTTAGAAGAGGACTGCAACACACACCTCTTTTTTAGCAATACACCCCTGCCTGCCAGCAACAATTTTTAGACAAAAGTTCAGCTCAGCACGAAATCAGATTCTTTTTTATCGACCAACACTCTGCTGTCTCTAATAAATTTTTTTTTCAACCTACTGTACAGCATTTCTAAAATTGCATTACCGCCATATAGTCGTATTTCGTACAAAAAATTGAATGAATGAGAATTTGGTCATTGGCTCACTGCAAACTTCACGTTTCCCAATATTGTCTGATCATTTTCAATGCCCTTGTGATGCAATAAACACCTTCCAGGGCAAAGTGCCAGCATAATTATTGCTTTCGAGTTTTTTTTGGTATGTTCGTCTCTACGCGTACGCAAGCGTTTTTTGGCGGAGAGTGAAAGTTGTGCTGTTTTCGAAATAATATACCTTTTTTTCGACCTTCGAGTTGTTTTCTATGGTCATATGACTTCGATAATCAGCAGCATTTTGTTTTAAATAGCTTGTGATTGATAGCTTGCCACCGATGGGTAGGTATTTTTGCAAATAAATTTAATCATTTTGGCTTGACAATCGTGAAGTGCAGGGGCGTAACGACGAGGTTAGATGCGCCTGGGGATATAAGTTTGGCTCCCCCATGTTTGAACCTGAGGTCTTTCGGAAGCAAATGTACTGTTCTGAAAAAAGTGCTTATGACATTGCCGTAACTAATAGCCCTCCCGCAGTGATTCGGCGCCCGAGAAACTGTGCCTCCTACGTTACGTCTCTGGTGTTATGTAACAAAAATCGGAAAATTTTCTATAAATAAACAAATTTTGAAGTCCAAACGTCATGAACTTCTATTCCATGAACATCTGCAATTTTCGAACGCAATATTAGGCCTACCGCATAGAGCTTGCACAGACAGACAACAAAGGTTACTGACGGCATTTCAAGTTTCTTCGTGTAGTTTTTGTGTCACTTCTGATCCTGCCCCACGTGTTTTTTCAGCGTAAACCAGTGTTTGTTTTGCTAATGATAAAACTTTTCCAACAGTCAGCAAGTCACTTTTTTTAAGGTGAGAATAATTCCTGAATTTTTTTGAAGGCCGCTTCTGCTCCGGAAACGTCCCAGTAAGCCTGCGTAATGGTGAGCATGTGATTTAGCCAAAATTTGTACGGTTATTAACCGTGTTTGTTAAAAAAAGTTACCTGAGTAGTTGGATCTTCACTGCTATGCAGTCAATACACATCCAGATGAAGTCGTCCTTGAGCTCCCCCCAAAAAAAATCTTGGATCCGCCTATGGTAATGCCATTGCTTGGGATATGTTACATTTGAAGAAATAAAAAAAAAATTCGTGAAAATTTTTATTTTTTCACAATTGATAAAGTGCCTTTGCGGGCTGTAGTTTGGGGCGGAACCGTCGCCAGAAAGTCTTCAATATGGGGGGGTTGACATTTTAAAATTTGACAAAAACTACTTATTTATAGTGTTTCATATTTTAATTTGGGGGTAGGCTTGGAGCTTTGTTTGGGGGAGCTAAGCCTACCAGAGCCCCCTGTGGCGAACGGACTACTTTGGATATGGCTGGTGTAGTTGATAAGCTTACCGTAGTTCGGTCATCGCTTTCCCCGCAACTATCAAAGCGCACTATTTGTTTAACTTGTGGGCACAGCGCAAATCTTTTTTGCGTAACAGTAGGTGTGGATAACTTTGAAATTGTGGCATATCTCATGGAACGAGCCTCAAAAACATGTAAAAAATGATCAAGATTTACCGAAACCAACGAAAGAAAACACTTGATACAAAATTAAAACAAGGTTAAGAATGCGCCGGTAACGACACTACGGCTGTGGCCAATGAGAAGGGGTTTGAACTCAAAAAGGTTATGTTCGGAAATAATAATCGATCGTTAGTGAATTGACACATTTGCGAAGCGGTCGCAGCATTCGTCAACCCAGCAAGTGCCGACCACCTTCAATGTGCACTATTCCTATCCCACCTGGTGATGTCATTGATCTCGTGACATCATCACGTTGGTCCGCTACGCGACCACCCACGTCACTTCTTACGTTCATCATTGAGCTTTTATGGCGAGAAACCCGACGCGAAACAATGCGCTGCGACACGAAACAATGCGCTGCTACACGAAACAATGCGCTGCAACACGAAACAATGCGCTACAAATCAAACAAAAATAAAACTCTATTTTCGTGGCGAAAGAAAAGAAGGGGAGTAGAATTTCAAAACAAAAGATTTTACAAGTTTATTCGACACAAGCTTTAGAAATAGGCGAGATTGTAAGTACCTTCGTAGTTTTTCGTTGTCCGAAACTGTGATCACGATAGAAGTCGCAAATCTGCTGACGCATGATTACCACGCAATTTGACCGGAAGCAGAAAGCTGACAAAGTGCAAGTGACGCAATCACACATCGATGACTTTAACAATAACGTAATACATGTAAGTGCCGAAGCATGCGAAGAGTGCGCACACTATAGCGATGCGCAAACTGCATAAAAGCAAAACGGCTTTATTGACTTAAAATGTGTACAAAAAGTTTTGAAACGGCATTGGACCCCTTCTTGAAAAATAAAAAATGGCTTTACCTGTGTTTATGAATAAACATGAGGTAAAGTGCAGGGTTTACGTGGGACCAACGTAACATTGCAAACTTCACAAATGAAAAACAACGGGTTCCAATGATTTTAAGTTCTGCTGCCGGCTGAGGCTGAAGGCGTGTTGAGCGCCAATGACGAAGGACATGCATTGGTAGAGGGGTTTGCAACAGGTAATGACGTCATGAATACTGGCGACGTGGGAAGAACGGTGGCAAACTGTTTCAGCGTCGTCTTCAGGGGGTTTTGAACCGCTGCGATCTTTTCGTTGCGGGATTTGCTTTTGTTTCTGAGAAGGAACGATGTTGTTCACAAAATTAACGTGAAACATTTAACAATGTACTTTAAGTTTGAAGGCTGTACACAAACACTCTGTTCAAGACAGCATATTCATTTTAAATGCAAATATTACCATATTACCAACAACGTGCATATTTGACAAAAATTAAGACAAGAAAGGTTCATCATGTTTTCGGAGCAACTTTAATGCGGATGTAAACAACAAATTCCTAAAGCAGGCGGCTAAAGTGATTTTTGTACGAAATGAAAATTACCGCGGACCTGCTACTGGGGAGTTGTTGTAAAACCTTTCAAAAAAACGAGTTGTAAAAAGACAAAAATCTACGCGTCCTTCACCAGCAGCACGAGACTGCGACCTGTGGTTTGAATGTGAGATAAAAGAACTGAGGATATGACATGGAACGGAACGAGCCACAGAAAGCGTTTATAAATAATGGAAAAAAGACGTTCAAATATTTGAAAAAATTGTGCTGCAAAACACTGACGATAGCAGGAAAAGAAGTTTGAAATACAAAGTACGAATTACTAGCCATGCCATCGATGCAGAGATCATGTCCACGATATGAAAAAATTCAAACTTACTCCCGTCGTAAAAAAATTTTATTGACCAACTTCCTACATTTCACTGGCTAAAATTTTAGATTGAAAAATCGCCCCACGTCGCATGTATCAAAGCAAAGTCGACGTGATGCTACATCAAGGCAACTGTGACCAGACCAGATCTCTCGGTGATCACAGAGCGATGTTCTATTCACGTTGATTTTATCTCCTGTTTCCTCACGTCTTTCACTACCAGGCCAACGCCCAAACAGAATCAGTTACTGGCTTTGCATCACTCATTTCGTTGTGACTACAGTAATCTCCCGGTTAAGTTCGCAACTTGAATATGAGCTGTTTGTGCAAACTTAACTGGGAGATTACTGTACTTACGGTTTTTGTCGATTGTGGCGTTGTTTGCTGAGTCACGCTTCACAATGTGGCTTTATTGGGTCTTTCAGCGGCCTTACTCGTGAGGTGGTCCAGAATTCAAAATCCACAATACATTGTGGCCGTACTCTACTGCAACTGGTTGCTGCTAAGTAATCGGTGATGTACAGTTGGGGGCAGTGCAGCAGTGATGTCGGCACAGCCGTTTTTTCCCACTGACACGTTTCTAGCATAATAGTATTAAAACACGCCGTGACAGTATCCACTTGTCGATAATGTCAGACACTGTGACCGAATAGACTTCATTTTTTTCAGTCATTAAAAAAAAATCGGTCAATGACCGAAAATGAACTTATCGCTACAGATTGTAACTGTGGTGTGGCATTTCTTGGAAGCTTGGGCGGATTCAAACCCGACTACAGGCTGATCACGAAATGACTTTGACTTGTTTTATACTCAAGGACCGCGCTCGGGCATTAGGCAGAGGTGCCCGTTCAGAAAGTTTGCGGCACTCTCCCCCATCAGCTGCCGTATCTATTCGATTGTAAGCCGCGGCTTATAATATTTTTATTCATCATTTTGTGCGACTTACAATCAAGGGCGGTTTACATTTTTTTCTTTACCTCATCGAAAGGTCTAGACAACGCTCAGCCCCTCCCTGGCTACGTTTTGTCGCCAAATTATCTTTTCGCATTCTCTTTCTATTCAGCATCACGTGAGTATTCGTCGCAGGAGGGATTATAATGAACTGAAGGCAGCTGTAGTGGTGTAAACATAATTACCAGCAGGACCGTAACTAGGGGGCTTCCCCCTTGGAAAATTTTTCGCTCCCCTCTGGAAAAATGTGTTAAACGCAAAACGTGCTGGTACGCGAAATTATCTCAGATGCTCAGGCAATCTATGTTCAAGTGCGGCTTACAGTCGAATAAATACGGCATCCACAAATGGAAGCCCCACCTTGCGCCCACTACGCATCCGGGGAGGTGAACGGGGACAGCGCGGAGTGCTTCTACTCTGGGGGACTTGAGGACCACGTGCAAATGACAATCTCGCCATAAGCTGGTGATTGGAAACTGGAACATCACTTCACTCAGAGGAAAAGAGAACGAACTGGTCGAAGAAGCCAAACGATATTCCCCGGATGTTGTTGGCATCTCTTCGACTAAGTGTCGTGGTTCTAACACTGTTTGAGTTGGACGATGGGTGGAAACTCTTCTACTCCGGCGTTGAGCCAGCACAGCTTGCCCAGGCTGAAGTGGATATACTTGTAAGTCCTCAGCTGGCAAGTTGTGTTGATGAATGGATCCCACTGGGAGGAAGGGTGTGCATGCTGAGGTTGAAGCTGTTAGGCCGCTCCCAGTGTTTGATATAAGCATACGGTCCAAACTCAAGTGCACTGTGCCTGAAATTCATGGAAGAAATTAGCGATGCCCTGAGAATGATTTAAAAGTAACGAATCTACGATATTTTTGGGAGACTCCAGTGCTCATGTTGGGAACGACGCCGGTGTATGGAAGGGTGTGATTGGCCGACATGGTGATGCTGACATTAATGATAGCGGTGGACACCTGCTGCAGAGATTCCTTGGGTCAACGGTCAGTCATTGATTTTTGCATAGTTTCAACTGACTTGTTCCGTTCAGTGTTGGACGTTGGTGTCAAAAGGGGTGCAGAACTGTCGACCGATCACCACCTGCTGGTCTGCAACTTGCATCTGGAAAAGCCGCCCGGGACTACACAAACGTGCAGGACCAGGAGATCCTGCCGAATGAAGTCGGAGTCCCTGGCGGACAAAGATGTAAGAAAGACTTTGCAGACAGCGTATCGTCCTTGTTCCGAGAACTCCCGGAGTGCACAATGGACGTGTGAGCGGAGTGGCAGCTGTAGCATATCTGCTGCTTGGGCAGATGGACAGAAACTGATGAGTATAGCGAATATTGGCAAAAAAGTTAATCCTTTAGTGGAAACATGTGATGATAGATGCTATTCAACAATTCAAGCAAAGAAAATAGCCTACAAGGCCTGGCTTAAGACCGAAGCCAACTCCTCATTGCATTCGCGGTACACTGAAACACAAAGTCTGCAACACTCATGGCTAAAAAGCCCAAAATGTAATCTTGGGAGAATGGCGGGCATTAACTGGATTTTAATCACTGGCAAACCAACAAAGTGTTCTGGCAAACCATCCGGCGTCTCTGCGGCTGAAGATCTCGTACTGCTAGATCCATCAAACACCAAAATGGTGTCTTACTCAGCAATGAGATAGGCACCCTTGGCAGATGGAGAGAGTATTTCAAACACTTTTTAAACCCAGTCACTATCACACCACCAGACACACAGGAGATACATTTGGAGAAGAAAATACCATCACTGTGTTGCACCGATCGCAACAACTGCAGCTGGACTTCTAGCTGTCACAAAGGCTGGGAAGGCTGCTGTGCCATGCAAACACAGTTAAAATAAGCTCCATAACTAGAATGCGTGTCCATTCTAAAAAACTTTGCAGGCACAACATTCAGGTAGCGCTTTGCAAGCATGGTCAACGATCTATGCAACTTCACTGCAGTTGCTTTCACACAGATATAGAAGCGGGCAATCTTTTGGGGGTGCATAGGATATTTCACCCAAATTTCCCTAAAATCGCTCAACAATCGTTTTGCAACAACTTTCTGCCTACAGATTTTCTGTAGCTGTTGGTACATTATAATTTCCTGTACCATGCTGCCATAGACTGGAAAAGATAAAATTTGATTCTTAATAACCAAAGTGAGAAAAAGTATGCTAGGCTGTGCAACAACATTGCCAAAAGCTAGCTGGCTCAGTACTCTTGAGCATCTGCCTCACAATTCTGAGCTATTCCTTTCACATTCCAGCTGTTGCTGTAAGAAGGAACCTCAGACATAGCTGAGGTAGGCCCAAAGCTTCTTCCTTCTCTAAAGACAACCCGTGATATAGGTGGCATGTACTATATTATTCATATTATGACCATGCTGCAAGTCTCACAACATTGTCTGTTCAACTGCACATATATGCAACAAGCCGTATGGCAAAATGTGTTCATCCAAACACTGCAATTAAAATAAAAAGCAAAATCTTTTCTGTACTTGCTTGACATGGGCTCTGCTAATATGAACTCCGAAGTAGGCACCCTGCAGTATACTTGATTCCCCAAGCATACAATTAATAAAGCACATAAATGAAATGCCTTCTTTTGCCAAAACTTTCAAATAAGTCAAATGGTTATCATCTCTCGCAAACTAAAACACCAAGTTACTAGAAAAATCTGCTGATTTTATGTATATTTAATGTATTTTCTACGACACAAACTTTTGTTTATACACTCAATAAGAAGGAAGTACAATTCATTAATGTTGTTAAAGAAGGTCAAAACTTCCTTGTACGAACTTAGTGAAGTTCTGCCCAAATATTTGACAAATCAAAACTTTTGGGGGTGTGCTTTCACCCCCCCACCCCAACAAATATTTTTTAAATTTATTTATTGAGTGACAATTTTGCAACACCTGCTAGCCTGATTAATGCAATCTTGTCATGTCACTACGAGCTAATATAAGCAAAATAGAAATCATACATAAATGACTCATAATATTTACAAGGATGCAGTCAAAATCTACTGCAAGATTTGAGGAACTCATCTATAGCGCAAAAGACAGCCATCGAGATTTGTACTGGTGTAATAGACATACCAAATAGGAATAGATGCAGCAACTCAATGTTACTCAAACAATCAGTGTTCAGCTGATTTGTTATAGGTTAAAATATTACAGACCTTGCTACAGAGTATCATGTGGCATCACCAAAGTTACAGTAAAATATACGTTGAAATCAGTTTCGATATCCCTGAAAATGCAGATATGATAAGATTTTTATTGATGTTCAATGGACTGTGAGTGAAGCGAATTATACAATGTACGGATGTCAGAGGATTAACTTTCGAAAGGTGGAGGGTACTATTTTTGCAGTGTGTTGATAGGATTTTAAATGATTCCTGGCGATAGTGTGGCTGGGATAGCACAAATATTTTGCTTATTGAGTACATATCTCAAGGTGTCATTCACGTACTTTGAAAAAAATTCTGTGATTTTTTAAAAACTATGCAGTGTTTGCAGGGTTGCAGAGTCGGTGTTGGAGTCACAAGGAATTAGAGTTTTTTGGGTGGAGTCGGATTCCAAAGAACACTACGAGTCAGGGTAGGATTATTTTATCCAACTCTGACTCCAGAAGTCCAATTGAATCATTTTTTACAACGCACTCCATTTTTTACATCGTGCCTGTTGAAATGCTACAATTTGATACTTTCATTGAAACAGAGAATTCTTGCTGTGTACCATGACTTCCATTGATTGCTAGCTGCTACAAAATTGTTGACAGCTGAACTTCATTCAGGTTATATTAAAGAGTTGGACATTTTACCTCTGACTCTGTAACCCTAAGTGTGTGTCTTAAAAACTGCTGCCTAACTATGAAAACTACTATGAAAACTAGTTACTTGGAGTGAACTCTGCAAAAACACCAAGCAAAAAAATTCGCCAACAAGAGGGTTCAATTTGTAAATTCCGTATAAACTTACTGCAAGTAACGCTTTACAACAAACTTACTTGTGGATCTTGACATGTTTGGAAAGATGGTCTGATCTGGAAAACTTCTTTTCACAAACTAGGCACCGATAGGGCTTGATGCCTTCATGCGACCTTTTGTGTCGAGCAAGTTCATCAGAACGTGAGAACTTCCAGCCACAATCAGGCCATTTGCAAACAAACGGTTTTTCACCAGTATGCCTCCTGCACAAATTTAACAGTCATTGTTCTTAACCATATTGTCTCTCTACCACATATCTACTTTTAATTCTCTGCAATTGGCAGACCTAAGAATTTTTCATTTTTCATAACTGTTTCAAACAGCATGTTCCAAAGTACTGTTTTCCCTGAAAGCATGATCTGCATGATTTTTCAGGACAATTCTAAAATAAGCCAAAGTTAGAAATCGATTTGTTGCAACTGCATAAATTTGCACACCTGGGGAAAATGATGTTAGCAGTATGCTGCATGAAAATATAATCTTTCCTCCATATTTTCATACCAGCATTTTCTCTGGAGAGGGTTGTAGGTGACTGCTTTGAAAATATCACCTGATGCATTATTATCCAACAACAGGGATCTTTCTTCTGGTGATATGAAGGAAATGGCTTTGTGGAGTCATTCGTCATTTTAGTTTTGGTTTAGTCACTTCCACTCTATTAGCATTTAAACAAAATAAAACATATCACCAGAAAAAACACTTTCATTGTTTGAAATTAAACCAGGTGGCAACTTCTATAAAACAACCTGAGCAGCAGAAAGAACAGCATTTTCTGATGCACCACGTTGGAATGAAAATTAACTTTTTGGGGGAAAATTGATAAATTTCACCTCAAAGTGATGCACAAACGCTTATCTTATTCACAGGAAATGCAGTACAAACCACATTACTGCAAGTTAGTTGCTGGAATTATTAACTTTTCTTCATTAACACAGGTGATTGCTTGCATGATATACTTCTACACAGCATTGTGGTGAAACAAATTGATAGATACATGTATCTTTTGTACCTGTTATGTGAAGAACAAAAAATAATTTCTCACATTCATTTTACATTAGCTGTTTCAGTCTACAGGTCACAAATGCACTAAAATTTTGTTGAATTGATTATTAGTACTTACTGATCAAAGAAATATCTGAAACAGATTTGAACTTTATATGTATGACTTGTATTTCAGTGTGAGTCCTTGAAGCCTTACAAATATTTGTATTTAGTTTGTTGAATGTTTCTGCTTAATGTGGATATTAGTTTGAATATTCAAATTTCTATGCGTCTTTTTATATCCACTGTATACATAACCTTGATGAAGTATTGCACGAAGTACCAACTTAGCTTGCTCTCAATAGTAACGATACTAATCAATGCCCACTTACGTGAAAAATATCCACTGTTTAAACTTCACTGAATGGAAAAAAAGCACTCCAAAGAGAGTCGCTCCAAAGAGCGCCTTTTTTAGATTCTTCCATCATAAAGAAAACTTGTTCAAGTTCACTTATTTTTACTTTCTGTATATAGAATCTATTTGGACAAATGATTGATGATGTTCTGTTGCACTATAGATCAGATTGTTATCTGAATTTAGTTATACAATGCCTTTAGTGAAGTCATTCTTATTGCCAAGACCATAATGAACCTGATACTTGCCTGATGATAGTTATCATTTTTTGCATGACTACCTAATTATTTATCATGTATTTCAGAGTGATAACACATCTGCTGTGGAATTTTTTACTTTCTACAAACAGACTGCTTCATTTTCAACATTCAGATCTCTTACAGAGCCCATCATATGCATAATCAACAAACTGAACAACAGCTGTTAAGGAAGGTTGCCAATTTATTTTTAGTTGTTTTGCTAGTCATAAACAAACAGGCCAAATTTTTTAATCTTTGTAAGTCCAAATGCTTATAACAAGCTGATGATATTATACCAAGCAACAAATAACCCATAGAAGTTTGGAATATTGAAGTGAAACATCTGATTGCACTCAACGAAACTGACAATAGACATATCCTAAATTCAGCAGCAAAAATCTGTGTTGCTTATTTCAACTTAATAACTATTTAAAATGTGGTAAAGTCAATTTATAATAGCTTGTAAATAATAACAAATTAAAAGTTTTCTATTTCGATAACACAGCAGACATACCTTACATGTGCTTTTAAATGTGAGCTTTTTGTGTAGCTTTTCTTACAACCAGGATATGAGCAAATGTGAGTCCTTGAAACATCATCTGCAGATTTAGTCATTTTAGTTTGAACAGTAGTGTTTCCAGAACTGCAAGCTGCTCCAGGTGCAATGCCTGCTATCATAATGCAGGTTCCTGGTTGTGCAGTTATCACTGGCAAAGGTGCTATTTTTATCAAATTTTTTTGTGCCTTTACATTTTCATTTATAACAGAACCAGTTGCAGCAGCAAATGGAGTTGAAATAGCATTGTGTGGATTGGAAACATCAGTTGTGGTTTTTGTTTGATTTAGTGAAACTAACGCAAGATTGCTGTTGCTTTCCTCAGATTGGTGCACTTGAGCAACTGTCAAAGGAATAATACGATCTTGAATTAAAATATACAATGGTGTAGCAGGAGCTAACGTATTGCTGGTAGATCTTGCTGGTGGATTTAATGCAATCAACTGGGCGTTTGTTTCATTTAAAACATTTCCAGAAAGTTTATCACTTGGAATATTTGTATTTTTGTTGTGGTCACCAGCTTTGTGATGTACTGAAGTTTTTAATGAATTATTTAAATCACAACCACACTTCATGCACAATGATATTGAAGAAAACTTGTTATCCTTTGGATGACCACTCTCTCCACAAGCACTGCACATATCATCATCAAGCACTTTTCTTTCATTAGAAGTATTACCACTTGATTCCATGAACTCATTACATTCTGCATAGTTTTTTATGCAAGGCTTATTTTCTGCAACGCATGATACAAAAACTGGTGCATAGCTCGAGCTCACAACGCCAGTAACTGAGGTACTGTTTGTAGTCACAAGTGAAGCTGGATCACTTTTGAACATACTTTCCAGCAAAGGTTCAAAAGCAGCTGAATCATACAAGCAATCAAAGCCTTTTTCTGAAACAACTTTTCTATTAGATGCACCACGTGATGAATGTCTTTCAACTGAATGTGTCCCATCAGTAAAGTCACTGGAGCCAGCCTCTTCAACTTCTGATAGATGTTTTTGTAACTCTGACTCAGATGACAGTGTGTCATGCAAAAGAGCCTGAAAAGAAGATGCATGAGGATGGCTAACTGGCAAGCCAGTCAACTGTGAAGTGCTTGGCCCAAACTCATTCCTTTGCAATTGGGGCACAGCAACAGATTCAGGAAAATGAATAACCAAACCCTTTTCTATAGAATCATCAAAGTTAGAATGATGCTCATTCATCTTCATTTCTTCATTTCTGCGCTTAACTTGTTCAAATGTTTTATCAAAGTCATTAAGAGCATTTGCTAAACTGCTATTTCTTGGTATAGAAGAAAAAATTGATGGCATAATGCCAGACTCACTCTGGCTTCTGCTTTGTTCATGCGACTGGTATTCCACAGTGCTAACACTAGCTGCAGTTACTTGTGGCAGCATATGCTGGCTTGCTGTTGATTGAAACGACCATGGAAAGATACTGCTAGTTTCTGCAGAAATACTACGTTTTATGTTGTTGTTGAAAAGTGATGCTGTTTTAGATGCACTAAGAGGTGTCTGAATAGAATAGGTCTCAGAAGCTGGATATGCATCCATTTTAATTCTTGATCCACAAAAAACACCATCAAAATGTGGCTTTGGATTGCTACTCAGTGACTGAGTAAAGTAAAGTGATGGCGAGGGTGGCGTTTCAGAATTTGTAACTGCACATGCAACACTTGGAACTACTGAAACAAATGCAGGTGGAAGATCAAGTGAATGTGCTGGGATCAAAGTATTCTCTCTTGTTCTTTCAGAAACAAATGATGGTAAACTCTGAGTAGGTTGTAATTTTGCTGATAAAGTGGAAGGCAAAAAGCAATCTAAAGAATTGCAAGTACCAGTAAAGTCTTGAGTAGCAGGAAAATACTGCTTAAGTTCCACATGCTTCTCAGAACCAAGAAGAAATTCAAGAAGTGCTTCATCAGTCTCAGATGCATTAGCATTTGGGTCAACCAACATAGAACCATCACTGATCACATTTTGATCATTTACAAGGGCCTTATCCATTATGCACAAAGAATATCACCACATTTTACCAAAAATTTCCACAATTACTAATGTAATTAAGCTTTTTAAAATGTAACTTCTGCAAAAAAAAGAAAAATTAATTGCTACATTATTTTTAACACGTTGAGAGCCGGCCTACGTGATATTCGTACTTGGATTTCGACCCAAAAAACAGCAGTTTTCGGTTGCCTTACCAACGCCCTAGCTCCTCCACCGATTGCACTAGAGAGCTGTTCAAGAGCTCAAACGGATCGGCCAGTCTAGTAGATTGCACTGAAAAAAAAATTTTTGGCTGGGGATTGCGGATTTTTTTTGACTGACGTCATAAGTGAAGTAGTTTTAGGGTCATTTTGGCTCAGGTTACCTGGCCTAGGGCCCAACCGCTAGGCCAAAGTGTTTCACTGAAGTTTTCATTGGAAACTAGGCTCCAGTCCGAGTCTTTTGAGCCTTTGATCGACTTTCTAGCGCAGGGCTTCCCAACCTTTTTTGCTGCTCGTATCCCTTTGTCATGTCAGAGCATTCTTAGTACCCCCCAAAAAAATTTTGAGATATATATTGCTCTATAAGAGATATATAAGCTGCTCTGTGACCCAAGGATCTTCGTACCCCTTGATGTTCAATCTCGT
>Ga0210059_1002633_pt1 | contig 28248 bp, 16 predicted proteins | sample Ectturendosymbi2_FD_188042 | JGI IMG/M metagenome (GOLD analysis project Ga0210059, IMG submission 188042) | Ecteinascidia turbinata endosymbiont from Florida, USA - Sample 2 (SPAdes) (version 2) | ecosystem: Host-associated > Tunicates > Ascidians > Unclassified | place: Key West, Florida...
ATTGGAAGAGAAAAGATAATATTAAAGAAACAGTGAGTGCAGTAGCAAGTAAAGTTCAAAGAACTGTGAGTGACTTTGGCGCCCAAACTAGTACAATCAGTGATCACCAATCAACGCAACAAGAACAAGCTGATTCCATTTTATTTCAGGAAGCTAGTTCAATTATTTGTCCATTAATATGGAATGAACAAAAATATGAAGAATTTAAACGCAAAAATAGTTGTATGTATGCTATTAACGGAAAAATAAGATGCACTTCTTGTCGTGAAGTAAATAATTTGGGAATGAGAGCATCACCTGGTGTCATTATTTGGGCAGAGGGCAATGTCACTTGTTGTGGTAGCACAAGAGAGGCCCAGTTATCATCGCTTCGAAAAAAAATCCATGAGCACAAAAACTCTCAAGCACATAAAGAAGCTATCAGTATTCTTGAAACAGCAAAGAAAGACGTATTGCTTAACTTGAATGCACAAAGTGATCAAGCTGTCTTTCAATCTACTGCTCGAGTTTTCAGAACAGCGTATTATGTAGCAAAAAATAACAAACCTTTCACAGACTTTGAAAGTTTGATTGATCTGCATGAAGGTACTTCCCTAGACATGGGACGCGTCTTACACAGTAAAGCTGTTGCCGTTGAAACAATAGATCATGTGTCTTCACAAATGAAAAAAAAACTTTTAAATTAAAATCAATGTGAGCAGGAGCAAGATGAATGCTTTAGCCGACGAATCTACCCGCCTTGGTCAGAAATCAACTTTGATCATACTTCTAAAAACTAGCGTTGATGGCGAAGCGGCACCTGTTAGCTTTCCGCTGGATTTGGTTGATTTGGAGACTCTGTGTGCTTCACATATTAAAGACACAATTTTGAACTGTTTGCGAAAGAATGGATTCACCCCTGAGTTGCTGCAAGAAGTCTTCATTGGATTTTGCAGTGATGGAGCCAGCGTAATGTTGGGGACAAAATCAGGTGTTGGAAAATTGCTCAAAGATGAATTCCCTGATATCGTATTGTGGCACTGCCTCAATCACAGACTTGAACTTGCTGCTGGCAATGCACTAGACCCTACCAGTGGCACAAATGACTTGCAGTCTTCTTGAATGTTTATATTCTTTATATAACCAGTCACCCAAGAACATGCGAGAACTTTGTAACGGTGCCCATGATTTACACCTCACCCTCAAAAGAATCGGAAAAGTGTTTACTGTTCGTTGGGTGGCTTCATCTTTCAGAGCGGTATCGGCAGTCTGGCATTCTTTTCCAGCCTCAGCCCAACATTTTCAGAACGCTTCAAAAGATGAAACTAGACAAAGTACAGAAAAAGCTAGATTTCAAGGATTACTTTCCAAATTGTGTACAACCAGTTTTGTCAAAAATTTAGCGCTTATGGCGGATGTCTTGAATGAACTAAAAAACTTGGGAAGTGCAATTGAGAGAAGGTAGAGGCCCAGTCATCAATCAGGCTCAGTTCATACTAGCTGTAGCTGACAACATGAAACAAAGGCTCTTCACTACGCTATCAAACAGAGCACAGGCTAGCGTTCTTGCAACTCGCCAAGAGATATACGAAAACCTTGTTAGTCAAATGGCTGTTTTGAATCCACGCAACTGGGTACATGAAAATCCTCGATTTGGCGAAAACGAAGTGGAAAGTTTTTGTAAGACCTTTCATCTCAACAACCAAGAAATTCATGTTGGTTTTAGTGAATACAAGTCAAGTGGTGGAAGAAGTAAGAAGTGTATTTCTAATAAATTCAACAAGCTGCTTGTGGCAGTTGACACTCTATCACCAAGCAATGCCGACTGTGAGCGAGGGTTTAGCGCAATAAATAAGTCTGATAACTACAAACAATGCTGCCAACCTGCTCTTTATCAGCACTGTGGGATCTCCCAGCCAAGCATGGGATCCAGATCCATACGTCAAAACATGGCTTGGAAAAGGGAGAAGAGCAGCTCACTCAACAAGTGGCATGGCTCGTCAAAAGCCGAAAGAGGATAACTACTATGAACCTTTGTGGAAAGCTTTTAAATAATGTTCTATATTTGTGTTGTGGTAATCTCTTGACGTGCGGGAAATGGCGGAGGTTTCACATTTGTACAACTCAAGCTGCATTGCCTGACCCACTTTCGAAGTTAGTGAAACGTAGCCTATAACACTTTTTGCTTAATTTTGAAATGGCTATTTTCAAAATGCACAATATATTTTTTGTGTTTTTAAAATGTACAATAGGGGGTGGGCAAAAAGTAGACTTGTTCTTTGATTGCTTTTTTACATTTATGGCTGAAATTTCGGGACGGTATTGATAAATACTAGATCGTTCCGGTAAGAAAATTATTCTACTTTCACCACTGCCGCACACGCGTAATTTCGACGACCTACCTAGAACGGGAGCTTACCTGACTGGTGCCACGGGCGTGCCGCAGTCGTTAAAACTCGACTCTAGTCCAGAGGCCCTTGGCAATGCCAGCTGCGAAAGCTGGACATAATCTTCCCTAATCGTGAACAACTGCGAATATGGGTTACAGAAGATTGCCTGGGCACACCCATCGCCTTCACCAACGCAGAATTGAACGCACTTGAATACAGAGAGTTGTCCAAAAAAATACACGACTTAATTGCTGCCTTCTTAGCAAGTTCAGGTTTGGAATATCGACTACGCAGAACGAGAATTCGTACGACTGTCCATATTCTTGGCAACTATAGTTTTAATCGAAAATCTTCGGGTGATTGACAAAGCATGTTTGCTGGCTGACCAAGAACACATTTCCGTTGAGAGTGATTTGGCAAGTGGAGATGAAGTTTCCATCAGCTGCAGTGTCAAGTTACATGCTTATTGACTACCTATAAATCTTGACGAGCATTTTGGACTTCGGAGCGCCGAATCTTTGGCTTTGCCGCAATGGCATCACTTCTTGCACGCTTTGTTTCTGGCATCTGCTTGAAGGTTCTTTAAGACTCCATTTAGTTCGATGGTTCATTTTATGCATAGGTTTACGCATTGAAGAACCGCAAACCGTTTCGTTTGCCACCTTTGCTGCATCTACTATTTCGTATCTCTGCAGCCAGTGGCATGACTAACGAGGGGCAGGGGTGCGAACTCCCCCTGACAAGCTAAATGTAAAAAACGAGACTCCACTTCTTAGCTTTATTTTGGTATATAGTATTGTTTTGGTTTTTAGTAGGATGCTATTTTCTGCGTTTTTTGGAAGTGGTTCGGAGTGCTTTCTAGTTATTTCAGGTTTTAGTATCGCTATATATACGTCAGGATTCACTATCATTTTTTAACCTTTTTCTGAGTGTTGGCCAGTGGGCTTCCGTTGGTGAGCAGTAGACTCCCTTTTGCTAAGTTTTCCCCTCTGGCTCAAGCCTCTAGTTACACCATTGTCTCCAACGAGATGTCCGGTCAAAACAAGCCTGTTCATAAGAGACCACTCATATCAGACCACTTGAAACAGAGCACGTTCCTATCAGGCTTGTTCATTGCAGACCCGTTCATAATAGGCCATGTTCATAACAGACCAGTTTTTAACAGACCACGTTCATAAGAGACCAGTTATTAACATTGTCTGTTATGAACGTGGCCTGTTGTGTGCTGGTCTGTTATGAACCTAGTCTGCTATGAACGGGTTTATTGTGAACAGGTCTCCGTTTCGAATTGTCTGTCATGAGTGGTCTGTTATGAACAGATCTGTTTTGAAAGGGAACCTTGCTGCGAAGGGCAAACGTTAGCTCGTCGTCTTAAATTACAGGTAGTAGCCACTTGAAGAATCCGCGAAGTCAATTCGTGTTTCGCATGGTTTCCGACCCATCTTGTTTCCAAACCTTTAAACGTTCACGGCCTTCAAATCGGTTTGTATCGAATTGTTGTTTAGTGTAGTCGACGATGCTTGCCATGATGAGATCATTGTTCTCTTTCGGCGTCGACTGCTACATCGCAAGGCTTGCCAGTGCCTTGTCAATCGCCGAACTGTGGTGGGTCAGGAAAACAGTAGCACGTTGCTGGTCAAAAATGGAGCGGGCTTGAACTAATATTGAAAAGCTTGACCAGTGGTTGCTCCCCTGCTTTGCAGACTGGAAAGAAATTTGATGTGACGTCCCAACGTAACTGTTGTGTGAAATAAGACTTCAAATGGATTTACTGATCAATTCCAGGAGCGGTTTCATCTGTTCAGCGTCCCTTCTTGATTTGCGATTTGCCGCTGAACCAGCTGGTTCTGCCTGTGCAATCCTTGTAGAACTTCCTCCATCTTAAATAGAACGCGGGTGTAAAAGTAAAATGCAAACGAACTGCGTTGCACAACTTGTGGTCCTCGTTCATTTGATGAGTCCCATTCTCGTCGTCATTTTACTGTTGCATTTTTGACGGACAGAACTGACACGCTGTAATGCTCACTGGCATGAATGTTTATTAGATTGAAATTAGAACGGATCACTGAAGCAGCCGAACACGTCCAGCACGAGTAGCAGTGGTTACTCTCGCAAAGCTACTGGTTAATATATTGCTGACATTTCATTTCTGATAAAAGGCAAAAGGGTAGATTAAATCAACACGTACTGCACCACGTTTGTTACGCTGAGTGTTAAACAAGATGCCAAGTTTTTTGTGCTTTATTTGTTTTTCGTCTGATATCAAGCTTAGTATTTATGATTATATTGAGTACAAGTTCTCCTAGTTCTTCTAGGTATGCAGAATTAAAAGATTGGCCACTTAACCTGGGCAAAGTAGAGTTAATTTCGAAGAATTAACTAAGTTTGCGTGAATGTTTCGCAGCGAATTTGATTGAAATATGTCACAAAGAAAACAATACTGGCAACTGGATTGAGATTTTACGAAGTGATGCTAAACATTTGACTAACTTTAATTCCGCTTCCACGAAACTGGCTAAAGCAATAACCGGCATAGTCAATGTGCTGGTTATTTGCTACTTATTTGTGCATTGGTAATTGACAACGTCATCCATAAATACAAGTTATCGAAAGCGAACGAATCGTTTGTTGATTTTGGACTGAATAATCATTATGCGTTTGTAAAGTTTTGCTACTGCATTCTCGAAAAGCTTTATTCCCAGTCTAAGAAAATATGGTTCCCAACCTGCGGGGTCGCGAATATTAAGCAAGGCCCTCGCACTACAGCCGCCATTTGCATGTCACTGATTGACAAAATTTTGGTGTCGGTTAAAGCAGCAATTGCACTTTGACTTTTTCAGTTCCCACCATTCCCAATCTGAAATCAGAATTTCCACCTATAATGACTCATTTACAAGATACAGTATTTTGTTATAATGAATATCTTGGGGGTTGGGTGTTTGAGAAAACAATAATGGACTCGGGGTTCTCATGGATGAGGAAGTAAGGAACCACTGATCGAGACTTTTTCACTCACGCGATGTACAAAAAACTGAGCGAAAGCTCTAACCGTCCTTTTGGAGATGTTGTTATCCTCAGCGGGAAGATAAAAAGTTGAAAACGTGCATCGTGCTTCATGATCATTTCATTTGATGGACATTCTGCAAGAAACTGCATACTTCGCGTACATCGGTGAAAACGACAAATCACAAAACAAATTCCCTAACATTATTTATGTGACTGTTAAAATACTAAGGGCTGAAAGCTGTTGGCTATACCGTTGGCTCTGGGTAAATCTTTTTGTGTCTTATTATGCAGCGTGCACTAAAACAAAGTCAAAGATGACATAAAGTCCCTTCTCTTTACGATGGTCGCTTGCAAGTTGTTTGTATGTCTATGAAACAAATTTGATACTTTCAAAATTTTTAAGTAGGGTATTGTATAAAATCAAGTGCACAAACAGCGGATCCGCCATTTGTTTATCCAGTGTGATGTGTTAGCATGCATGTATTAAACATTTAAAAACAATGTCTTTTACAATTTTTAACTTGTCAAACCTTGCAATGTGACAAAAGGACCTTAACGCATTTTAAGATGGATTTTTAATAGTCGATTAACCTGTTTCACTGGCAAGTGGCCACAGCACTTCTTGCTGGCTTTTGAACGGATTGCTTTGAATGTCATTTGTAATCGAATTTGACCAAAACCAGTTGCTTCATCCAGGGGCGTAACGAGGTTAGATTGCGCTCGGAGAAAGAAGGAAGTTTGGCGCCCCATGTTCGAAACTCAGGTCTTTCGGAAGCAAATGCACTGTATTGAACAAAGTGCTTGTGACATTTTTGGGACTTTTTCACGCCCCCACCCACAGCCATTCGGAACCCCCAGCAGTGATTTGGCGCCACATTGACTCGTCGCCCGGGCAGTTGCTCCCCCTGACCCCCTCGTTACGCCCTTGGCTTCATCATAACAATAGTCTTGTGTTCATGGTGCTTTTGACTGCATATATGCAAGTTTTAAAAAAATAATTGTTGGATTATACACTTTAGTCCAGCGAAGCTTTTTGATTGAATCATGTAAGAAACACCACATATTTCGTATGTTACCGCAGCTGAGACCACAGTTTGACTTGAATCACATTAATAACATTTGGCTCATTGGGCGCTCGAGAATTAATATATAGACTACAGTATTATTTCTAGGAGATAGAGAGCTGCTATATAGACTGTTAAATCAACTTATAGGACAAACAGAGAAAATTCTTGAGATCTCACAGTGCACACAGTCGATGAGAGTGCAGCTTGAAAGAAAAAGAAATATGATGCGAAATCTGTCAATTTATATTTCAAATGATTTTGCGGAATTAGTTAAATTTTAATGCTTTGAACATGTTCTGGTACTACAACTACCGTAAAATACAGTGCTCTGGCTGATAATAACTTTTCATACACATTAATTTTTCTATGATACATAGTTCGCACCAAGTTATCTGTTGAATTATTCTTGGCCTTAAGCTCAGAAACGAAAGCTTTCCTTGACAAACCTCAGACCTTAGGTTCTAATAAACACCTGACAACCTTACAAACCTCGGGTCCTCATACAGCCACCACCACAATGTCAAAATGTTTTTTGGAATTGTAAAAGTTAAAAATGTGATCGTTTTTCATTCAATTTATACTCCATATTGTAAAAATTTAGGGTGTCCTTGTACGTCTCACCTTGTAATTTTTAATTTTTAAAAGAACACTCTTGGTAAACGGCATGAATGCTCATTCACCAATTCGTGCACATAGTTTTGACCACCAGATTAAATTTCCGTCGATTGTTCCGATTTTTCGCTTGCTCTACTTCGTTTCCAAATTTCACCTCTTAATTTTGGATAACAGCTTCATTACTAGGTATAATCTTTTCAATTCATTTAATTGTATTAAATCAGTTTTTGCCTCTTTTAAGTCGGTTAAGCGTTTATTTCACCTTTTGACTGAATCCGTTACATAAATACTAGTAAAAGAGCTTTTTAACGCTCTGTGTATGATCGACCTTCTAATGCACGTCCAAATTAGTAAACGGAACCTTGCACAAACTGCCACTGTGAATAATTGTGCACAATAGATCAATTTGGTCAGATCATTTCAAGTCGGTCAGATCAGATCAATTCGGTCAGATCATTTCTCTGTTGTAAGACCACTCAAAAAACGTCTAAAATATACACCGCTATTAAGGTATGGAAATGTTCACAACAGCCGTACTCCTTAAGGAATGTTAGGAAAAAAACTTTACGACCAGTTTGACAGCATGATGCAGCATCTTAATTTTCCTTGTCTTCTGCTGCAACTTGTTTGAGGCATGTAGTTCACAAAGTCTGATGAGTAATCACCATTTTTTCTCAGCAATTGGCGTTTCTGATCTATTCACAAAATAAATTTAAGGAAATGGTTCATTCATGCATTTTTGTGACTCAAATCACGAAGCAACACGAACGCAGCAAGAGAAAACAACAACATCAAAGAACAGAAAATAATTTCACACGTTGATGAGAGTATGAAAACGTCAGAAACTTCAGGTTTCTCAAATTAATGATCGTGTTCTAACATATTTAATCACAAAGGTTTGGCGAAAATCCATTGGGTCAACTTTTCACCCATCCCTGTTGCTAACACAATAAATATTAATTGAAGACGTTTCACATGAAGTAACTGAAAGGAACAAGATTAATCGAATTAACGGCAGATAAAATAAACAAAACAACAACAAAAAACAAATGGGAGAAAAGCATGCCTATCAAAGCTTTGTTTTTGAATCTGCGGCCGATTTCTAGACAGCGGTAAGTCTTCTGCACATCGAAAAACAAACAACGCACTCATGAGATACTTTCGCCGCAAACCGTTGCTTCGGAAGATAATGTGTAAATCACAGTTTATCCGGCGCGATGGCTGTAACACTTTTTCTAGGAATCTGGGAAGGTCAACTGAATATTTTTTCATGAGAGGAGACGCTTTCAAAAATCTGCCAAATGTTATTTCAGGCAACCATTCCCCAAATTTTAAACCTCCATTTGACATAACCTTTTCGTCGCTGGAAGATTATGATAACATGCTAAAATACTCTCTGTTCACGTTGTGCACATTATAAAGTAGTGTTGAAGTTGCTGACTAGGAAGACTTTTAATCACAGTGTGGTAAACTCTTAATAAACATTTTTCAACAACCTACTTCCTGTTTCTATCTGCAACACGTTTATGAATTGTTATTAAAGGTTTGGTCGCCCCGCAAACTATCATCAACATCAGCTTGTTTTGCACTATTCTGAAATTGCACCGGGGATGTCAAACAAAACTGCTAAGCAATGCAAAACCGACCCAACAACCAACTATTTTGCAGAATGCTAAACCACCACTTGATGCTTGCCAACAGCAGAATGAAAGCGCTGGTTGTTTAACCGAACAACAATCGATGTTGACCATTATCAACGTTATAATGCAGCAAGAGTAACCATTCTCTGTCAAGCACAGCCGCAGCTGCTCACTTTAGCTCACCGCGAAACGAATGTTAAGTCGCGTCTCGGCAAAACTTTTTTTCGCGTTTAGTCATCGGAGTTACGTCCTGTCTTCGATTGTCGTCAGTCAGTCAGTGGAGCAGGTTGTGGATGGACTGTTGTAATGGCGATCGGAAAAGTGCTGGTTTCGTTCGCGTTTCTCGCGCTAGCGCGGGCAGTAACTTTTAACGATTTGTATCCTTTCGATCCGAAATTCGACTCGAGGTTGGAGAAGGGAGACAGTATCAGCTCGTCAAAGATTCCTTTGGCGATTCCGGCTTTCTTCTACGACAAGGAATATGATTACCTTTGGGTATGTTACGCAAATTTATTTTCTTGCAATATATTGGCATATTTGCCTCGTAAACATACATTTTTTTAATTTATTGTAGGCGAAATTCTAAATCACAATGGTCAAGTAAAGAAAAATGTGCTTTGTTATTTTAATTATATGTTTTTGTGGCTGCAAGCAAGCAATGAACGTGTTCGTCTTTATAAAGGATACATTCCACAGTACTTCCATTTTTCTTAATCCTAAAAGATGTTTTGCCTTCTCATAGATAGTACAAAAGAGTAAATATGTAAGCATAGTCCGCAGAAAGCTTTGCGCTGGCATCGTGCAGCGTTATTCAATAACTGAGTGCTAATCTTCTAAGCTGATTGATTCATCAGGCCGTAGACTTTGATCAAGACATGTGACCCTTGGTACGACTAAGCACATGTTACTACCCAGCAGTATAAGCTGTTCGTCTTTTTGTTATGAGGGCAAACATTCAAGCAAAGTCCTTATCTTTAATGACCGAAAATGCAGTCACATTCCATGCATTTCAGCGGGTCATGGTTGAACTTGGCTAACGCTTGTCAAAAAGTATGCAAATTGTAGCTAACTCACAATGCTACCCTGAATGAAAACAACTGTAATTGTTCATCCATCTATGTAAACCTAATTCAAAAGTAATCAGTGTGGTAAACTTAACCTAACAGAACTGTAAAAACAGAAGCCCACTTTTTCCTTCTTGTCTTCTAATCGACAAATATATCTGCGATTTTGAAACAATTTTGTTGGGATTGAGGCAGTTAGACCCGTTCTGCCACTGGTATGAGTCCCAATATTTTACGCGAAACATAAATGAAAAAATCGAAACGGAAAGTCGAACAGTTGTACCAATTCGAGAACTGTCGTACCGTTTACATATCGCACGTCCCTGCAACTGTTTGCTGTTGCTCTTGCGCGGGCGGCGAACTTGCAAAAACTCACTCGATGAATGCCCGACCTACTTTGTCGCGGTCCAACGATCAAGGCCAGCAATTAGCTCGAGCAAGCAGACGTTGTTTCCTGGCTGTTAGACAGGTCGGTCTAAGCGCTGGTTTCCCCATACCCTGAAGCTGGTTTTGGGCATTGCGATGACGTCTTCAAAGCATCATTTCACCTGTACGAGACAAACATGAGGAGCCACTGTTTCGACGAAAGCGTGTGATCGCAATATACTCGCAGTTCTTTGCCGACCTTGCACATGCGTAGCTTACAATACGCAAGGCAATACTCACCAACCCATTAAAAACAAACCTTTGCTGCTCTCTCGCCGTTTGGTTAAAACAAAAACGGTTTCAGTCAACTACACCCAGAGTGAGGGCACGGTTTACACGAGATCTCATTTCATAGAAATGAACATGTTCGAAGCATCTAATTATATTACTTTCGTGAAAATCTGTCTTCAGTTTAACAATATAATTTTTTCTTCACAACTGCGCTCAACAGAATACAAAATTTTCGATAAGCGTTTTTGAAATCCCTAGCTTTATAAGGTAAAAGGTTTGTATTTTCGTAATTGTATTTCAGTTTGAGTTGTTTAAGGTTTCTCGACTAAGTGTGGAGTGAACGTGAAATTGGCAAGAATTTAATGTGAATAGAAAAACTCAAAAATATCCCTGTCTTATGCCTGAGACTTGTAGAAATAGATCTTTGCTGCTTTACATAAGATTGTCATGCGTTTAGTTTTCAGTCTTATAAAGCAACACATTTTTTACAAATAAATGTCTAGAGTGCGTTTGCTTGTGCTCCATAAACTGGTGTTAAGGCTTAAATCTCTCCATTTCGAATAAACAGAAAGTCTGAACTATTGATGCGAACAGGTTATTGCCTTAAAAAAAGCTTCCACTGCTCTCTGAAGCGCTTTTTTCATGAACAATCTTTGCCTGTCTTCACACGTTCAGCACAGTGTGCACAGAAAGCAACTGCTCATAAGCAACAAGTTCAATAGCATGCAGTTGAATGACACTGTGTCGGAAATAATTGAAGGAAAATGACGAAAAATAAAATATTTTTACATGTCAACTTTCACCAAAGAAAAAAAACTACAATGAGCCTATCTAAAAACATCTCATTCAAACGACAGAAAATTGACATCAATGGCCGATCTATCAAAATGGTCGCTGGTCATGTCAAAACAAATCAAAACGTTTGAAAGCGGCACTTCAGTCATTTGTTGTGACGTGCACCTCTAAAAATCAAACGTGACGCCCGAAGTGTTTCAGGCACGAATGGCATTTTTGCGCTTTGCACTGAGGTTGTCCCCGATTCATGACAGTTGCAAACGCATTTTTACTTCCATCACTTCTCTTTCGCCGGAATTCGCATCGTTTGCCCACCTTTCACGCTTCAGTGCTCACGGTCGTTACGTCACTGTTCGTTAGTGGTGAGCAAAGACGTCTTTTGCGTCAAGTCTCCAGAATCTTTTGAAATCGGCCAATGCTTAGTTTACTTCGTCTAACACTCTCTGAAAAAGTCTTTTTTCTTGAAAGACAAAAACGTCGCTTTTTCGCTCAGCGTAACGAATCACTGAAAAAAACTCAGCCTTGACCTTGCTGAGAAAATTTCTACGTAAAATCACGGAATACACATGTATGTGTTCGATATCACCCGTTGCATGACTTCTCAAACCACCTGAATTTCAAGGTTTTTGCCTGAATGCTTTTCACATTACGATAATTCGTTTCAATCAAACAATTACGTCTCTCGAGGGCGACTCCTCAAGGATTGGTAGTGATTTGACTCAACGGAAACAAGTTGGTTTCCATCCTGGTATGTCAGCGTCTGGTCTGATTGTTGTCATTGTGTGTCTTGTTGTTCCTGGTTGAAGCCACGTCGTTGCCTTTGCACCAACTGCGAACTTTCGCAGTGAAACCTCTTTGCGGTGCATCTGGCTCTTAGAATAGACTCTGTGGGGTTTCGCTTGCTTTTTGTAGGTCATTGGATTCAATACGCTGAGCAGCCAAAATGCTTTTCTTTCAGTGTAACGTAACAATATATAACAATCTTCCTTTTCCGTTAAGCTGAAATTAATGGGTTCCTGCACGTCTGTAGCCTACTACTTGATGTGACTGAATATTCCTTATATAACGTGAAATTGCTGCTGATGAAAGTGTGCACTTCATTGGTTCAGGTCATTGTATTCCAGAGCCGGCCCTTACCAAAAACAAGCAACTTTTGCGGTAGAAACAAACTTTACGATTTTCATCTGATATTTTGATGAAAGGCTGCGTCTTGGTGACAAGAGAGGAAATTCTTCCAGACTGTAACCAATGGTGGTCAAGTAGAGTTGGAAAACCTTCGGCGCATTGTAAACGTGGCGAGTAAGAGTCTTTCAAATAGTGCTGACGCGAACTGGTCAACATTAAAAAGCAAATTGTTTTGAATAGCCCCTCCGAAAGTATATGGTTCTTTTGTGGTCGCGCTCAGCACGTGCAGTAAACTATTGCCTTTTTTATTAAACGACGCAGCTGTTCGTCAGGCGGCAAGGCTGAGACCTTGCCGTTAAACAATTGGGTCCACAAGTGCTTCGCACCTGATCTAACCGGTAATTTTCAGATTAAGGAAGGAAATCGTACGTCTGTCAATCTCGCAAAATATTACCGCGAAGTCAAGTCGCGGTGTCGTATTTTCGCATTTAGAGCTCTGCTGCTGCGGTTTAACACAACATTTGGTAGTTTAATTCGTTCATTTGAGACGAGTAATACAATACTTGCAGACATCGTAATTTATCAAAAGATTTTGAAAAATAAAATATCAAGTTTTGCGCTGATTGAGACTTTAAAATGCTTTTCTTCCCAACGTGGTTGGTTTCAAGCAAATATTTTGTAAACTTTTTCTGGCCGTTCGTTTTAATTACATATGTAATTGTTCAAACATTCTCTGGATAGTCCACTAGGTTTAATGAAATCGTGACCTAAAATGCTTCTCTTGGCTTATTTTTCAACCAAACTACATGGAAGATTCTCCGGGATGCATTTCATAAAGCAGCGAAAAACGAACACTTTCGAAGCAACAGGAAAAATTATGAGTCATGTTTGTTTGCAATAATAAGAAATTCGGTTTGGATCCAGTTGATCTGTAATCACAAAAAATGAAATAAACTTTATTTAAAACACTTACCAGTCAATAGATCAGTTAAACTTCTCGTTAGTTCTTAAACTGTTGGACATTTTGTTGTGACATCCATACTATCAATCGGACAAAGTCCTCAGCTTAATTAATAAGTTGCACATTTCATTGAAAAATGATGATGCTCATTCTGCAAAACTTCAAAAAGAACGACATACATGCATGCAACTGCACATTTCACGACTGCGTTCATCATAATATTATATCGCCAACCTCTGCCTCTACTGCTGTAAGCACCCACATATCACGATTATACAAAACTTTGAAATCCGCATCTTAGAAACCAAATCATATATACAGCAAAAATTTAAAAAAAACTTACACCCCAATTGTTCCGAAGTTGATTACACTTTTAAACAGTAGTTGAAAGCTCTAGGTTTTCTGTAGACTTTCGAGGAATCAGCCGGCTATGCTCTCCTTTTATTTTTTGCGATGATTCAAACTTTCACATATCTATATTCAAGTAAATACTCTCCACAGTGGGGGTAAGCAAAGAATCGATCAGAATTTTTGATAGGAAATCGATTTCGCGTAAAATTACGCATCTTCAGTTTTTATTCGAATAGAATGAAATATGTCGATTTTTTATATGTCTTACAGGGAAGAACTACATCTTTTTCTATCATGATATTTACACGGCAGATGATCCCTTGTAAAATTATATGATATTTGACTATATGCGTCCAATTGTTTGCATCGACTTCTCTTTTTTCCTTGACATGTCCTGCATTTTTATTTAGCTTTGCTTCCCTTTTCGTTTGGATTTTTCAAAAGCAAAATATCTGTTGCGCTCTTGGCATCTAGCTTGCAAATACAAATACAGTGTCCACAGGGTTATGGCAAAGTGTTTGTTACTCAGTTGCCATCATACAGGAACATTAGCATTTAAACGTACACAAAATATATCGCAGATTCACACGGATGGATTCGTATCCTTCGAAGCGGACACAACCGACGTTCCTTCGTCAGAATTTCCTTTCCGCGAGGCCCTCCTGGCGCCCTACATGACCGATTTGGACACTACCGAAGTAGGAGAAATTTACTATCGGGAACACACAGACAATGACGTCACGGCACGGGCAACCAGGGATGTGAGGCGTGCTTTCGGCGAAACGGACGAAGTCTTCGAAGCAAGCTCCGTCTTCGTGATCACGTGGCACGGCGTTAGAGGAACTTCCGTTGAAGATGAGGTAATGGAATTTTGACGTCGGTAGAGATATATTTGAACTGCGGAGTTTCTCTCCGGGCTGATAATAAAGAAGCAGCTGTGCGCAGGCCCGTAGCCAGGCTTTGGAGTTTGGGAGAAATGCATTTTTAGGGGGCACGATTTCTGGTTTATGATAAGTTTGAAACAAATATTTCTGGGTACGAAAAGTTTTTGGAGGCAGAAAAAGTAGGGGGCTACTGCCCCAAATGCTACCCCGTGGCTACGGACCTGGTTGTGCGTCATGAAATCCGCAAAATTGAACTTAGTTTTCATCATTCCTGTGATCTAAGCCGGTTTGTTGCTGGTTGATTTGTTTTGTTAAATTTCACAAGAACTTTGAAAATTGACGTGATTTTGAGATAGCGAAAAACCGGCCTTTGTTAACAACAGTTTTTACAAAAGTCTTTTATATTTAATGCTCCCCTTCTTCTTCACCCTTAATTTTGACTTAGCCTGCTACATTCACCTTCCAAGCAATCCTCGCCTCAAACTGGGACAAGACGTTTGCCATTTTTCTGTACCCCGAATATCTCATGGGTGTCGTATCCTCCCATCGCCACAACCAAAGACCAATGTTCAGCGCGAGGTAAAGTTCTGCACAATTTTTCAAGATTGTTTGCAGCGGCATAAAGGCAATCAGTAACCAGAAGTGAGAAAAAATATCAGAACACCATTGAAATTGTTCTGAATATCATAATGTATATTCTGAACAGTTCAAGTGTTGTTCAAGTACTGTCTAGGTTTTTGCATGAGCTTTTTTGTGTTTCTCTTTCATACAATTCTTGGCCGGTATAAATTTGAAAAAGCGTTGGATAAACATTGTCTAATCACGGTGACAAACTGGACAATTTTCGGTGTCCAAGCGTTTCAATTTTAAATTGCGTGAAAGTGCTTCACGGTTAAGTTCATGGCAATAAACGCACCGCAATCCAAAAATGCTCGAATTTCAGGTGGAATCATTTTTACTGATACAAGCATGCAATTTTTCCAGTGCAGTAATTAAAGTGATATTCTTGACAGAGCTGGATTCAATGAAGGGCCCGATCGTCACTTGGAACTTTTTCCTGTGGATGACCTGGTGGAGTACGTACAAAGCAACGACTCGTATTTTACGTTTTACATTTTCCAACAATCAGCAATTTTTTTATTATTTTTTGACACAGGATAATATAAAGTCCTAGCATGCAGATCAAATTCCCTTGCTAAAAGAAATTTGAAGAGCTTTGTTCCTGACACGACCTAAATACTGCTGCAAAATTGTTGTCCATTTGCTTAACCTGCGCTTCCGACCAACGTGCAATAACTTCACAAATTTACTTATGTTTCGGACATAAAACACAGCAGAATGTTTTTGCCTGGTATACTGCTTTCAATCGCACTACTCACCAAACTCTGAAATCGGTAACTCGTTACATTTTCGCTCATATGATCAAGAGCTCAGGGGACACGAATGCAAGGTTGTAGTTATGCAACCTACGTAACGAAACTTTCCGCGCTGTGAAAAAATATTCACCTGCTGCATAACGTAATTTTCTTACAAAACTTGACGAATTCGTTCAAATCTGAAGCTGACTTGAGCAGTGGTGTAGTGTCAAGAGAGTCTGTACCTATTTACCACGCAAACAGACGCTTGTCTTTTATGTTGTTGAGAGAAACACTTACAAACGAGTTTTTTTTGTCAAAGGAAGGCCCCTCACATTTTTTGCCACTGCACCTCTACATAAACCATGGTTTTGATTGGGAATAATGCAAAGTGTAACTAATTCAGGTCGTGAATACTGCGGGTGCTGGGTGAGTTTGTTTATTCCTGTGTTCCGACCCAGAGAAGGATCCTCATTAACTTAAAACCGGTATCTGGTGAACATATTATTTGCGCAGTTACAAGAACACTGATAGGAACGGTGAATGGATCTTCCAAGTCGGAGGAGAAGGTGTTCGTCGTAACCGCGACGTCATTTCCCCTCAAAAAGGGCGTCATCGCAAGCGGCAAGCTGATACCATCATAAATGTGCAGGAAGTATCAAGTGAGCTCTTATCTCAATGCTTAAAAAACCATGGCTGCAAATAAAACAGTTGCAGCATTTGCGAGTTTATGTCGAGTGTGTCACTAATTTTGTTAGAATAGGGCCTAAAAAACTTTACTAAAGCTTGCGACAGGGACCAGGCCATGCACTGCAGCCTTCGCGCCTCCGGACAATTTCTTTACATCTTATGTGAGCAGTGATGTGTGCGGGGTGGAGCAGAGGATGCTGAGCTCTGTTAAAAGGGAGTAGACAAGATTTCAAATTCCTTGTTTCCAATTTAGAGTAATCTGAGAATATTGCTAGATATGGTTACTTGCAACGTCTGTCGAATGTCTCACTAGGAAAGAGTAAGAATGCGTTTTTGCCAATATTCTGTGTTATTTGCAGGCAGATATAGGCAAATTACGCACTATACAAAAATGGAAAAAGAACATTAACATTCTTAGAAAATTAAGAAACATCGACAACAACGAGTGGGATCTAAAGGATTTTAATTTTCAAAAGAAACTTTATCCTGGCTTTGTCAAGGGTGGAAAAAACAAATCGTTTTTTAATGGTGTAGATAGTATCATGCAATCTCAACAGACAGCATTTATTTCCTCGGGGAAATGCAAGATTAGCTGAAGTCACTTTTGCAGAGAATAACAATTTGTGAAAACAGTGTGAAAGAATGCAAAATTAGGAACACATTTCGGTTTTTGACAATAGTGTGAAAAAAATATTTCATGCGAAAAAGTGGTAGGCTCAGGTTGAAACACGTTTTTGCTCCTAATGAATAGGTATCTAATGAATTCGTTTGTTCGACTGCTCAAATCGGTTTGACGTGCAGTTGGTGAAGATGACGACTTTTTCGGCGGCACAGAAGAAGCCACTACGCAACATGACTACTGCGCACGGGAGGCGAACGCATGCCCCGACCCGAACGCGGGGTGCGTCAACTACGCAACCGGCTTCTGCTGCAGATGTCAAGGCGATTACTTCGGCAATGGAACTGTATGCTTGCAAAATGGTATGTTCGCAATGCACTCTGTGTGCATTACCTGCTGTGGCATTTGTGTTTTCTTATACGTTTCAAGAAACGCCGAAGTTTTGTGGAAAATATTACTGATTTTCGTGCGAGTTGATGTTGCATGAAAGTTTCAGGCTGACACAAACACGTTTTATCGTATGAAGGTTTGCAATGAAAGCTGACTCTTCCATATGCTCATTCGTTTTTGGAATGTTGTAAAAACTGCTAAATGTTAGAAACTAAACGTGTTAGTCATCTGGGAAGTTCACGCAATGCGTCTTGTACTTGATAATTGATTAAAGTTGTTTTTTCCGGCTTCATTAACATTGCCTAATAATGAAATCAACCCCGAAATTTTAGCAAGTCACGTTGCATGACATTTAATGTAACCATATCTTGTTAAACTTCAGATTTTTTGACTACTTTGATCTTATTATCAGAACAGAGGGAAGCGTTTGTTTTGATCTTGCATTAAAAAAGTCACGGAAAGATTGTGCAACATTTCGTATTTGTCAAAAAGGAATTATACTGTTCATTTCGAACTTCAAAATCATAAATGAGTGTACGTACACGGCGGCCAAATTATATTAAAACTCTTGCTAAGGAAATATAAAGCTGCATAAAAATTAGCTGAAGTCATTATAACAATATTCCCGACGCAACAATTTTGCTAAAATTTGATGAGCTAAAATCAAGCTTGGGTTTGCTTGATTGTTGCTAAAGTTTCTACGCTTGATAGCAAAGATGAAGCTAGTGCGAGTTTTTCAGGAAAACCTTTCTTAACGTATATTCTTCATGTTTCCTGATTGCTTTAATGTCGCAGAAGCACCAGTGCGAGCAAATGGCAAAGTCACTGGAACAGTGGACGTGAAATCGGCGGACGGATCTGTGGATCGCGTAACTGTCAGGAACGTTGATTTTCACGCTTACGTCATAACCAACCAAGGCCGGGCGTACACAGCTATCAGTAACATCACATCCACTCTCGGTAGAGCGTTGCAGCCTCTCTCGGTGATTGGTGAGGTTGTTGGATGGCTGTTTGCTGATGCCCAATCCCCGGCAATCAACGGCTTCCAGTACTCAGGTACCCTTGCGTGACTTACACATCTTCAGTGCAAGTTACCTTCAACGGATTGGTAATGGTTATGAAATTGATAAATGCAAGCTGAAAAAAATAAACGAAATCAATGGAAAATTACAGAGTGCTTGGTTAAATTTAGGTGTCTTTAATGGCGATATAAAAATAATGCATATGTAAATAAAACAGCAGGCCACACAATTTAGTATATTCAGCTATAATTTTAGTGCTTCGTTTCAAGTTAGGAGTTGTTCCGCACATACAGATGCCTCACCAAGATATTTGTACAGTTCTATACGTTGTTTTTCATTTAACATTCGTTTGGATTGCTGAAAAGTCTGCACCACAGTGTGCGTCATTTGCTGCCTTGTTTGGCAGTTTTATTTTATTCCAACCTGCAGGTGGAATCTTTCAGAGAAGTATCTCGGTCAGATACACCGAAGGCAACCACCGGTTTGATATGCGTCAAACTTTCCACGGAACAGTCAAAGAAGACGGAGTTGCCGTTGTGCTTTCGGATTCCAACTTCGTAGGTTCGATCCCGGCTATTGCTGCTGAGGCAAAAGTAAAGATGGACGATTTGGAAGATACATACATGAAGAGAGGGCAAGGTTTGTCAAGATTTGCTGGTGCTCCAGCGAATGGAAAAACTTGCCTGTGCGACACGTGGAGTGCCTGCACAAATTCTGAGCTGATCGAAAATACAGTATCCTGAAACCTATAACATGCAAATTACTTCAATACAAACGTCAGCTGTAATTTTAATATGCAAAGCGTTGTTTTAAATAGAAGCCGAGAAAACACAATAGATGAATAAAGGTCTTAGGTATGGTTCGCAGTAGCTGGATTGTTGCTGTGAAAGAAACTTTGTCAAACATATCAATAATAATAACAATAATTATAACACAGACTCGTGGTCCATATCGCAGACGCAATGATACGACGCAAAACACAAAAAATGGTTAGCCATATCGCATCACAGAATTGATGTTTGCTTACGACAAACACTGATAGGAGCAAAATACTTTGACAGTGCCCCGGCTGCAGCGTCATTCACCCATCATAATACAGGGATCCAGTCGTGTGAAAGAAATTAAGGCATTCTAACATCAAAACTTTGAGGCAAACAGCTAACAGAGAAATAAAAGTTAAAGATAAGTCAAATGGGTGTGCACATTAGCGCGCATAGTCATGCAAATATTAATGTGACATTCTAGCATGTTTACGCGGATTCAGCAATATTAAATATGACATAAAAATGAAAGAAGTGGGAAAGCATATACAGTAATATTTTGATTTGTTTGCACAAACACTTTCTTTTTTGTTGTTTTGAGTGGTGCTTTTATTAATTTATAGTAGATTTAGATAAAGTTAGAACGTTCGTCTTAGAAAAAAGCATTGTAATTTTTATATTGATTTGATCTAAATGACATAAAATGTATGAAGATCAAATGCAAAGTTCCTGTGAAAACTTTATGCAAAGGCAAACACAACTCTCAACGTTTTTGGCTACTACGCAGTTTTTCATGGTTTTGTTGCAACCTCTCCGCTGGCGTTGCACTGAATGCGCGGTCACCAGGAGCGGGATGTGCGCGAAGAACAAAACCATATGTATGTGGCGCGAACAATAACAGAGTGATCTCGTCGAGTGAACTCTATTATTGCTTGCTACCACAGTGCGAAGCTTTGCGCACATACCGTTCGGGTTTTCCGATCGCAACAGCATTTCTCTATAACTACGCATTTCAATCTTCCTATCGGTGCACCTTAATTTTTGAAAAAAGTAACTGAGACTAAAGTCGCCCACGGGAGTAAATCTCATCTGCCATGGGAGATCATTTACTAAAGCAAGATTTGAAACAAATGGGTATTGTTTCGAATTGAAACAGTTGCTCTAAACTGAGCGTCAAGTTTATTCTTAACGATAGACGTTTGCTTTTTCATCCCTTCCTACCAGTGAGCGTTCAGTTTTACTGAAATGCTGAGTGAGTGCTACATTATTCATGTTCAAGACTTACGTTGTTAATACAAAACGTACAGACTTTTGTGTTTCGTTTTATATTTTTCGGCGCAACGCATCATTTATAGGCTTGTGCTATAATTTCGTATTCTAAGATCCTTTTATATCGTGCTCATTTGCTGCATTTGTACAAGTGAAAAAACTTAAAAATAATGGATATGCAATTGTTTTGAGATTTGCCAAAGAGTGTACGAGAGAAAAAGTTGAGAGCCCTTGGCCTAATAAAGCATACGTTTGTCCAGCATTAAATCAGGGTTTCGTACTGAAACATAGTTTAGGTTCTGCAAGATAGGTTGCAAGTGCCGTATTTAAAACAATAAATTGCATAAAACCTGGGGTAGACGTTGAAATCACAAAGGATTGTCAACGTCAATTACGCTTTCTTCAGTTTGATTTTTGTTTAATTTTACCTGAGCCGTGATGTATTCTTAAAGTACCACACGTGGAGAACTCGCGGGAATTTGTTTGAAAAGTAGGCCATGATTGTTGTCATTGGTTGTTTGAATTTATAAGAAACAAAACAGTGCGGCGTTTGAGTTGGTACTGAAGACTGACGTTCGTTTTGTATTCCCTGTTCTGGAGATGTCTTACCCACCTGCAGACATTTTTGATAGCACATGGAATGGCTCTTTGAAAACCTTGACCCTACGTAAATAACAGAAAATGTTTGATAATGTCTGAACGTCTGGACGAAGCGTGTTGTTGAAGGTGCATTCGAGCGAGATGCATTCCTGACGCAGAGCATTCGCTTGATACCGCTTCTATGTCTCGTGAAATTCCTGGTTTAAAAAATTGATAGTTTTGCAGGAAAATTTGGTTTTCCATGAACTATCGTGATATCAGTCCTTTCAGAACATTACCGTTAAAACAAATTACTGAAAAAGGCATTTGAGAGAACACAAAATGCGGATTTTCAATTTTTATTCTAATATTTTTGCCATGAAACATTCCTCTTCATCAGAAGTTCATACCAAACGTTTCTCTGAAGTTTGAGATTGTTGCTGAACTCAGTCACGAATTCACGTTTAATTTAAATCAAAATTGGGTTTGTTTCTGAGCAAATGCTTTTGGATTTCATGTAAAAAATATCCATTGAAGCCGAATTAAAGTTTCTGTTTTTGATTAGACTTTCAACAAAGAAAAAGTTCACTGCCAATCTCGAACGATGTATTTCTATTAATTGTGTTTGCAAAATATATCTCTTCTAACATAAACGCTTTCAAACAAACTCGTGTTTTCACTGAATTACATACTAACAGCTTCCACAACGTTTCAGGTCATATCTCAAGCACTTCCAGACGTTCTTACACAGTTGACAATGTCACCCATACGTACAGCGTACGCCAAAAAATCATCTTCCGAGAGTGTCCTGAGGCAAATCAAAACGTATGATTTTTTATTTACATAGACATTCACTTGCAAAATATGTTGCTCTTTATCTTTGCAGCAATTAGGCACAATATAAAGACGTATAAGACCTTATTGCTGGGTGCTTGACGATTGCACGCTTCATGCTTTGCCTTTTTAAGTTTGAAACAGAATCCTTGTAAATATGTCGTAGGCTTAGCCTTTTCAAATATTTTTGTAGTGCAGTAGATATTTTTTGCATCACACTCGAGTTTCATAAATGTTGTAAAGAAAACTTCGCTGTTGATACATACCTGCCTTCAACTTGCTGGCACTCACTAGTTATATTGGAATTCGGCGGTTATTCCATGCTTTTCAAGAAAAATTAAAACTCAGTCTTGAATGTTCAGTTCGCGCTCGGCAAGGCAACCATGTTTGATGCAATCTAAATTAAAACCGTGTTTCAGGTTGCTGAGAATCTAAAACTCGCAGTGTCAGGAATTTTCCTCAACTACCATGACGATGACGGCAACGTGCGATTTGCAATGAACACCAGAGTAACAGCTCCAGGTGGGTATTGCACTGAGGAACTGACAACTGCCGAGTTGCGGATGTATCCGATACCACGAAATATTTCTTCAACAGAGTCGTTGTTTTAAAATATGTACTGAAAAGAGCTATTTTATCAAGCTTTCATGTCATCTTGCTATTTTTTAACCGCATGTTAGCAGTGACTGTCAAGAGACGTTTTGCGGATGGTGTCATTATGCCTAAATAGAACTATATCAAATAATTGGCCGCTGATCAACCATTTTGTGAACTATATTTTTGAACTGGTGCTTCAGATTCTAAACATGTTGCTTTTTTGTTTATCGCTATTACTGATGTTCAGATAAGTCAGTGGTGCTTGTCAGGTTTTTACAGCAAATTTAAATGAACAAGGAAATGGTCATTTCGACCTTGTACATCGACGAGAGTAAAAGTCAACATCATTGTAAACGTTCAGTATGGACCTTTAAACTTCCAACCATTGAGATTGAAAGTAGGAATACCGGAAGTAAATACCCAAATCATTTTTACCCATTACGCAACTCTTTTTTGCTGCTCACCTGCTTGAAAAAAAATTGTATCATAGCATTAATTTTGAAAACAGCACAACACTAAAATTTCTTTAAATTAAGTATACTTTTTTGTTTTGTAGCAATTCGCACTCAATTGATTATTGCAAAACGGAGACGTTTTATGCTGTTTCCATGGCTAACCTTTACTCAAACAATTTGACATCACACAAACACGTGACATAAAACATGGCTAATTGAAGAGAATGGTATTGCTAACCTCTAACAACGCTGACGGAATATCTCCTAAACAAAATAGATGTTAATCACAAATAAACATGTAAGCACAGAATCCTTTGCAATAAATACAAACGGTTATCGTATTGAAAGAACGTTGATTTACAAGTACATTGGTGTAATTATAGATGAAAAACTGACTTGGAAAGAGCGTTGTCAACAGTTGTGTTGAACCATATCCAAATATGTTTGTGTAATGTATAAACTTGAAATTATGTCAATAAACAAGCATTACTTACGTTTTATCACAGCTTTATAAATTTGCGAGCACAATATGGGATTATCGCCTTGGGAAGAGCAGCTCCATGCCATCTACAGCCAATATCGTTTTTTTTAAATCGTGTTCAAACTCAGGCGCTAAAATGATAAAGTTCAGTGCGATAAAAATCTGGTCAAAAATTCTTTCAGAATTGAAAAATAAACCGTGTTTGGCACTTTTTACAGCGGAAACAATTTGTATCATTCAGGTACTGAAAAAATTATTGATATTTTTTTTATTTTTATACAACATAAAATAGGTGCTGTGCATCATTCTTAACTATTTAACTCTGTTGCAATGGAAATAATTGAATCGTGAGGTATCGCTGTTATATCTTACTCAGTTTGGCTTCCGGTGTCTTTCACTAAAATTGGTCGCATCAAACCCTTGTATGTAATAGTAGGATGCCTTTAGTGTACGAGCGTAAAGCGAACTATGTGCCTACCGATCTACAAACTAATTTCCGTTCTCATGCATGACTCGCAACGTCGACTGAGAAGTCTTTTCCGTAATGTATTTAGGACGCGTAGTTCTCAACCAGCTTCCCGTGGCACCTTTGCAATGCTGCACAAGTTTATATAACGTTTGACGCATTTTCTCTCTAGCTTTCACGAACATTTTAAATATGTGAAAACAGCAAATGTTCAATGTGACAACGTTAAGCCATTTCCTTCTGGTGGTTTGACCTTGTCTGCAACACATCTTGCTTCAATAAAACATATAACCGCATTGCTCATGTTAAATTTTATACTCATAGCAAAAGATTTTACTAACTGTTATACACTGTTCCCTTTACACTATAAATAGCTTCGTCCTAGGGAGGTCTGCAGCCTAAATGACCTCGGGTCCTGCGCAACCTCCCATCACCCCCCGTGCGTTTTATTAATCGGTGTACTTGTAAGTCATCGCAGCACTACATTATCATAATCATGGCACCATTCATTCCTAGGGCTCATATGCTTCTGTTTTTAAAAAGTAAATGCATTAGCGCCATCAAGCGTTTCCTTTTCTACTGCCGCCACGTATATATACTCGAGCTCATTCAAGTATTTGTGTATTCCTGTTTCCGCGCTGTATGTGTAAGCTTCGCGTGTTGCGTGTGGGAGTAAAGACGTTACACACAAAACAATACTCCTTTACAATCGCAGATTTAGAAAATATCTTTTTTTATGCATTTTATTGCGGTAGTCTTGTTGGATGCCGCATTCCTGCACATTTATTTTGTGATTGAGACATTTCAGTAAGCTGAAATTTGCTTTAAGCTAAATGAAAATTAAACTCGTTACAGGAACAATAAACTTGGCAGTGATTAATTTTTTAACTCGCTTTTGCAGATTTAAGTCCAATCGAATCACGAAGCATCCAAACTATTGAAATTTTGTGCTAATGTTTTCTGCACAGAGAGTGATGCTGTTCCACATCCATGCGACAGCGGGGAGAACAACTGCGATCAAAATGCAGTTTGTGAACCCGGCCCAGATCGACAGTACAGGTGCCGGTGCAGACGGGGCTTTACTGGTGATGGAGTTTCTTGCACAAGAGACGCATGTTCCGTCGCGTCTTGTCCGCGCGAATCAAGTTGCGTTCCTGCAGGAAATTCTTACAACTGTGTGTGCCCACCTGGCTTTAACATAAATGCGGAAAGAACTGCCTGCGAAGGTAAGAATTAAAATTCGCTCAGTTACTAACTTTGGTCCAGACGTAATTCTAATCAATGAAGGATTGTATGTACGTCGCAGGAGAAAAGACACGAAAAGCAGGCGTTTAAGTTCTCCAAAAATGCTTTTCGATCCTATAGTAATCAGGTTATCACGATATTTCATAAAACCAAACGACGTATGAGGACTGGTAAACAATGCACGAAGTTGCTGTAGATTCTTATTGCGAACAAAATAGCCACAATTATCGAACACATTATTTTATAAGCCGAAACGCTGAATATAATAATGTATTCGATAATTGTGACTATTTTGTTCGTAATAAGAAGTATGAGGTGCATCATGCATTAGTCTAAACGAAAGCTGGCAGATAAAAGATATATTCTCAGTAGAATATTTCTTCCAATGCATTGTTAACAAACACCTCTTTTCAAAGTTTAAGGCTAAACGCCAATCCATTGTTAGGCTTTACACTTGTTCGGTTATGGATAAAAATCCAAAATTGATATTTTTGAAAATCATGAAATTTTTGGTCTCATGCAACGGCTTCCAAAGTTCGTTTTTAAAAATTGTAACGATCTAACTTCTAACGAAACACGGCACATAGCATCCATGAAAAACTACTGTTTTCTAGAATGCAATTCCGCCAAAGGAACCCAGACCTAATTAACCGTTAGTGACAGCCATAATAGAAGTTATTGTACATCATAACGCAAAAAATAACGGGCGAATGATATTATTTTTGTTTTAAACAAAAAAATTAACTATATAGTTTATGGCGTCTGTCTGTGCTTAAATGCAGTAACATTTAGAATAGTAGGACATGCTTCTTAGAGAAGGAAGGGAATTCAAACAATTTGTTGTCGATATCAATTATACAAAAAATTGTGTATGCGGCTGTATATATACTTGGAGGTTCGTCAGTAGATGTTGGAGCCAAGGAATATGAGCATAAACCCTTTTTGTAGCATCTAGTGATACAAAACAGCAATGCAGATTTGCTGCAAAGCATTCAAATAAAATTGATCTAGTTTTATATTTGAAAAAATTTTATCACCTATAACCCTAATTTAAAAGAAATACATTGTCCTTTATAAGGCATTTGTGAATATTTAGAAAAAGTTGTATTTTAAAATGCTGTACACACGTCGTACTTCAATATACAGCAATTGCTTAGGCTATACTGTCAACATATCACAATCGCTTAGCTGCTATTCTTCGTTGGGGCGAAACAGCAACCAAGGGACCGAAGAGTAGTGAATTGAAAAGGCAAAAATGCATGAAGTGACGAACAAAATTGATGAAACAAAGTGACTCGCATCACCTAAACAATCGGTTTCTTACATTCTTGTTTTTCCTTGCCATGAAGTATTTCCTGGCCACACTCTAACTTTCCAAGTGATAGAAATTTCAGAGCATTGTTTCTGTGTCATTGATTCCTGTGCAGTTTGCCCGCAGGAAGTTTCAAAAGCGTCTAATATCCAAATACTTTCTACAGTGATAATGTAAATTAAAGACCCTATAGCTCACTGAGAAAGTGATTGCCTCTCAATCACAAGGCTAGGTGAGCCATTACTAGTGGTGCAGGAAGGCCAGAAAAGATTGAGTCGATTTAACAAACTTAAAGGTGATCCCAAAAACAAAGTGCTTTATTTCTGGCTTTTTACCAACAGAATAAAAGATCTTGTAGTGTAATGTGTCAAAGGAAAGAATACATAAAAGTTCCCGTAGTAATCAGGTATTAGTAGACAATGAGCTTTCCTAACATTTGTCTAGATAATTTTCAGATTATTTAAAACTATGTTGTGTTTCCTCAATTTACTGCACATTTTGCATTTTACGGCAGATGAAAATGAATGCTTGACCAACCGAAACAATTGCGACGCCCACGCAGAGTGTATCAACGACGAGGGATCGTACCAGTGTGTCTGTAACCCAGGATTTCAGGGAAACGGAGAAACGTGTGCACGGATAGGTAAAAAGGTGTAAGGCCAAAATATAATTATATTATTCCTTACACGATGCGAATATGTTTCTCACGCAGCGCAATGAACACAAACCATAATGTATTTTCTTTTGTGGCGTGGACAGGAAAAATTGCGTCAGTGAAGCTGTGAAATCCCAAACATCACGTCAGGAGTGTGTGTGTGTGTGTCACAAGACCTCTACGAGAGAGAATGATCACTTTGAAAAATGTTTCAAAGCGAGCGAGGACAAAGATAAGGGTCATATGTTGCTCATTCACCACTTTGCACCACCACGGATTACCACATAAAACCGTGGCCAAAACGTTGGAAGACAGATTCAGGTGCAGAGGTTGCCAGAATGGAGAAACATTTCCAATCTTCTTATCAGTTCTCCATACCTAAACTGATTGCTTTACATGGCTAAATTGCTCAGTCCATCCGTGAAAACACCGTTTGATCGGTAGACACGGTCAGGCGTTCCCAGCACTGCGGACCTAAGTGGAACTGTTATAATGGTAGATACAGGGTATTCTAGTTTCCCAAAAGATGCCGAAATCTCGAAGTGCAGCCGCAACATTGGCTAAATTTCTTCTCGGGTTAGCGTCATGCACATCTTTCTAAGCACAGGTATGTGCGTTAAGCTTCGTTGTGTTTTTGTTGTTTTCAGAACGTTTTGAGCTTTTGAAATTGACAGTCTTTTGTGTATCACTTTTGATCAGTTTTTATCTAGTAGAGGTACGGCGATACAGCAAATCAGTAAAAGTCAAAGAAAAATAATCTTATTTCATTTGAACCACATAGGAATTCCAAATTTTCAAGACATCCTTCCGTTTTTTGAACGTGCTGAAAACACAAATTCAGCTGATTTATTCTTTCCGACTAAAAATCTTTTTTTCATTTAATTTTCTTGAAAAACAGGTGCTTGATTAATTAACGTTGTCAGGTCTGAAGTTTATGAAAAATTACACCGTGCTTTTTTCTGGCATTGCTATACTTTGCAGCGC
>Ga0210059_1002634_pt1 | contig 28234 bp, 17 predicted proteins | sample Ectturendosymbi2_FD_188042 | JGI IMG/M metagenome (GOLD analysis project Ga0210059, IMG submission 188042) | Ecteinascidia turbinata endosymbiont from Florida, USA - Sample 2 (SPAdes) (version 2) | ecosystem: Host-associated > Tunicates > Ascidians > Unclassified | place: Key West, Florida...
CTTTGCCTGGCCCTGGGCGCCAACCGTTAGGTGGTAGTATTTCGCTGAAGTTTTTACTGGAAACTAGGCTACAATCCGAGTCTTTTGATACTTTGGATGACCTGCTGGGGTTACGGGTTCAAAAGTTGTGATGTAAGTTAGTAAAAATATTTGACTAATTAGTTAATTAATTAATTTGTTTATTTTAGATCGTAACTTTTGAACCAGAAACGCTAGAAAGTCGATCAAAGGCTCAAAAGACTCGAACTCGAGTCTAGTTGCGAAACACTTTGGCCTAGTGGTTGGGCCTTAGGCCAGGCAACATGAGCCAAAATGACCCTAAAACTACTTCACTTATGACGTCAGTCACAAAAAACCCGCACCCCCCGGGCAAAAAGTTTTTTTTTTTAGTGTAATCTACTAGACTGGCCGATCTGTTTGAGCCGTTGAACAGCTCTCTAGTGCAATCTGCGGAGGAGCTAGGGCGTTGGTAAAGCAACCGAAAACTGCTGTTTTTTTGCGAAAATCGCCAAAACCACCCAGACACCAAGGTGTTAATTGCATGCTTTTTTGTGCAGAAATGCAGGACGAACAGAAGTTATGTATTCAGTGAATCCTTCACTTCAAGAGCCATCTGCCTCTTATTCCCATGCCAGTGTAGCAACTGATCACAAATTTGCTTTGCAAGGGTCTGGTGGACAATGCCTGACTATTTTTTCTTTAAACAATTCTAATCCTAAAGGTATGGAATTAAAGTGCTCTTTGCAAAAAAAATGGTTGTATGCACATCATAGTTTAAGTTTGGTAGAGTGTAATTTGACCTGAGATTTTCACAACTTGCTGCAGACAAGAATGCTACAACTAGACGGTTGGAAGGAAGTTGAATCAAGGATATAATTGAAATACAATACCGGCACATGCTTGTTGAATCATTACTATAATCAAACATTTCTCTACATGCGTGAAAATCATAACAAATCATAGTCACAATTGTTCGTAAGTTTATTTATGTGCTCCTAGCTGCATGTGTATATGATTGAAAAACTTATGCAAACAATGAAATCACAATTTTTATATGCAATGTGATAAGCTGTCAAGTTCTAGAAGTAGTGCTACAGACTGCTCTATAGCAGCGGATGGTTGGATTAGGAGGAACACTGTGAGTTCATCTCCAAAGAAACTTAGTGAAAGAATTCATGCCATATAATTTCCATCGTGTGCTTCATTGTTGGAGGATGAGGTTTTGAACTGTTGCAAATCTCTCTGTATAACATCTCTGAAACAAGAAGGGTCAGCCATCACCTTGAGTGCATGCCCTCAGTTTAATTAGGAGTTTATTTTTGAGTTAACAAGACTCAGGAGAACAATGGATGTGACTCAGCCAGTACAACACTTTTCTTTATACGGTAACTGATAGGGTGCTACAGCTAATGCACTGTAAAATGGCCTTATTTTCAATCTTGTCCATGATGCCACAAATAATGCAGAGGCATTGCATGTGAAAAGTGTCAAATTTTCTTTCCTGCTGCATGTATAAGTGTCTGCACAAGTTTTAAGAAAGAGCACTTATTTTACAAGCCTAGCAGATGTTATCTTCAGTGAGCAATGTGAGGTACGGATTGTTCCGTGCTTGGAATTGAGTGAAGTAAACATGGTAGCTGTTTAGCATATGCATGCAGTTTTTGCCAAATGCACAGAAAGTGGCTCCATGCAAAAAAAGTGTTTTTTGGCCATAACTTTTGAACCAGATATGCTAGATGGCCAAAGCAGGAGTGGCCAAACATTTTGACCCGAGGGCTGGATACAGTGCAATTTAAATAATCTATGCAAAATAGGTTGTTAAAATATATTGTAGTGCAATAATACCAATAAAATCACACCATTTTGTTTACACTTTTATAACACTTCCAGCAGCCAAATGCTTCCATGGCAGACAAGTCAACAAGAGACTGGCAGCAGCCAATGCTGTTGTACTGCTATCCACATTTGGAAACGTAGTGCTTGATAAAATGTGCAAGGTATTTGGCTGGCTGGATTAAACTGGTCGGCGGGATGGATGCGGGCTGTGGTATGGCCACCCCTGCTCTGAAGACACGCATTATAGCTTAGTTTCCACAGAAAACTTCAGTCAAACCATTCGCTCCTGCTGTTGGGGCCGGTAACCTAGGCAAAAAATGCCTAAACCTACCCCTATTATGACGTCGCCCACAAAAAAACAAAATCCAAAACTTTCTAATTTTCAAAAATCTAAACTAGTAGAAAAACTAAATTTGGGTAAAAATTACCCAAAATGATTTTTATCCAAATTTTTGTTATTTTGCCGTAACTTTGTAACCAGAAACATTAGAAAGCTAATCAAAGGCTCAAAAGACTCAAATTACAAGGCTAAATTGGCCTGAAACCTACCCCACTTATGATGTCACCCACAGAAAAAAAACTATATAAATCCAAAACTTTCCATTTTTTTAAATGCAAACTAGAAAACTTGCCACATCTTGTGAGGGTTTGAACAGCTCAATCACCTGGCGAGTTATGGAGTTGCAAAATGGCACGAAAATAGTGCCCAATGTGGGATTTCAAAAGTACAAATATTTTGTACACCGGCAGCAAAGGACCCCCTGACTCCCAGGATTTTCCCAAGTTGGGAAAGTTATATCTCAGCAGTGGATTAATCTAGACAGCTGTTCAAGCCCTTTGCAGATGCGTAAAGTCTTTTACTTTCGATTTAAAAAAATTGGGAGGTTTTGGATTTGAGCTTTTTTGTGGGTGACATCATATTAGGGGCAAGTTTAGGCTTTTTTGACTGACGTCATCAGGCCCTGGGCCCCAACTGCAAGAGGGAGGCTTTTCATTTTTTTGAAAAACTAGGCAAAATCTGCATCTTTGGAGCCCTTAATTGGCTTTCCAGCATTTGTGGTTTGTAAATTATGGCCCAAAAAGGACAAATTAGATAATTAATCCCCTAGGAATTTAATTATTTAATTGCTTATTTCGTGGCTTTCAGGCCATAACTTGCCAACCACAAATGCCAGGAGACTAATCAAAGGCTCTCAAGATGTGGATTTTCAGTTTGTTTTTTTTACAAAAAAAGGAAACAATCTCCCTCTTGCAGTTGGGGCCTAGGGCCAGATGAAGTAAGCCAAAAATGCAAAAACCTACCCTCATTATGACGTCATCCACACAAAAACTAAAATATAAATTTGCCAATTTTATTAAATTGAAAGTACAAGTCTTTTTGCATCTTTTGATGGTTTGAACAGCTCTCAACCTCAATCTGCTGGCAAGTTATGGCCGAATATGTTGGTGCCATTTTGTGCCAAAAATTTAACGCATGTGGGATTTAGAGGGTTAAAGGAAATCTACCAGTTCCTAAGGTGTTACCGTGCACTTTTATGCAAACAGGTGGTACCTTCTTATTTCGAACAAAAAATTTAACTGTAGATACCCCGCATATTTTTTTTATAAATATGTAAGGTTTGTCGTAAGCATCATGTGCAATCTATTTGAAATATAAGGTTGGATTTGAAAACTATTTTGTGGTAACAAATTTTGTCTCAGATGTGTAGATCTTCACCACATCCCTGCTTGATATATACAGTAGAATTGCCCTACAACATCACTTCATGTGAGCAGAGAAAAAACGTCATTATAGGTGAACTGTTTGTTATTGCTGAACTGCAATAAATCGTTCCTGTAATGGCTTTTTAGTTCAATACCCAAGCCTGGCAAAGGTAGAAGTGTTGTTTGATTAGTATTGCTGCTTCTTGTATCATCTTTTCGTGTATACTCTGATTAAAGTGATAAATTATTTTGCCTTTATTTTTTTTAATTGTAGTCAACGTCACTATTGGGATACTGAAATGTTTTGTACATTTGCCACTTTGGTAACATTTTCCCTATATTGAGCGAAACAGCGATGTCATACTTCTTCCATAATTGGATGTTGCTTCTTTTTTTCGACAATTTGGGCACTGTTCCACCAAGACTATTGATTAAACTGACTACATTCGTAACAATTCCTAATAGCATAGAAGTCAAGTAACGATTTGCATTCATTGCTGCTAGTGCTGGTGGCACAATCCTTGATGTAGTTCTTACGTCAAACCTGTCATGGCTCAACGGGTCAATGATTGGCTGCTTAACTTCTACTGTGTTCATATTTGGTCATAAACAATTATGTGGTGACTCCACATAGCCAATTTACAATTCAAACTGTAAAGAAAACTTGCAACTGTTGTTATAAAGAAACAAAATACCATGTGAACCAACAAAAAGCATTGCTATAGGCAAAGTGACAATGTAGCTGAAGTCGTTATAGCCAAACTGGAATGCACATAAAAAACAGAGATTCTGCTGGGACTGACAAAAAAGCGTCAGCATAGGCGAATTCTACTGTATATATAATTGATTTGTATTTTAACCCTTATTATGTGTCTGTACTGAAAGCAAAGTCATGTGTGCATAGAAATGAGTTTTTTACCTTTGCTACGAACTTTTTTTAACACTAACTTACCACATCACTAGAACAGCTTCAGTAACATTATTGTACCTTTACATTCTTAGCATCATGACCTTTTGTTTGAGATGTTTTGTGCATATTTTGGTGTTCCCTGTTTTTTCAAGAATTGTGAAACTGCTTATTACATTGATGTACAGTACTTGTACAATGTTTCTCTGCAGTTGGTGAAAAGAGATCTGTGGAAGGACGAGTTGTTCAAAAAGTTGATTGTCGTCCAGTTGCAAATAAAAATTACATGCAGTTGAAGCGAGCCCAAGTAATTGAAGCATGCAAACCAAAACGTGTAACCAAGCAACTTGATTCTGCTGTGAAAACTGTATATAAGCCAGTTGATATGATTAAAGAAGAGGTAAAAATTCAAACTACATTTTTGTTAACTTTAATTACCTTGTTAACATAAGAGTAAAAAACTTCATTTTGACATGGAGTATAAAGAGTGTGGAGTTAGCTGATATCAAACATTGAATATATTATTGAATAATGATAATGTATTGCTGTTGGTTTTTGATGATGCATTTCATTAGCTGTGACTATAACAAATGCAATGTATTAAATGCTGGAAATAGAACCTTCATGTGAACTTGTTTTACATGTAAGTCTATGCCACTTTCTTTCTGATGTTTGTGCTGCGGCCCAGAGTATTTCTGGTGTATATTAATATATTAGCAAAATATTTTCAGCGGGAGTATGAGATGCTGAAGAAAAACAGTGTGAAAAATATTCGAATGGAAAAAGAGAGTTTGCAAACACTTCTCTTTAAGCAGTTTGAAAAACATCAGTTTTACAATATAAAAGACTTGAAAGACATTACTCGGCAACCAGTGGTAAGAATAATTTCTCACATTTTGTACGAGATGTTGGATAATATTAAGTTGATTCTCAAGTCTGTATATTTTATTTTTATTTGCCTTACAACAAGTATATACAATGTGTTGGATTGTTATATACAGCTAAAAGCTAAAATTTTTGTTGTGAAGCCCCAATTTGTCTGAATCTATGCTCATCTGGTTGCTTGCTTGGTGTTCACATAAATGATAAAACTTAGTGCTATTATGCTTCAGGGCTGAGTTTGTTCATTTTTTCATTCTTACTGGTAATTGTGATCTGTGAAATTAAGACCGGTGATTGGTTTAGTATGGTGGTTCCCAACCTTATTCTGGTCACATAACACTTAGGGGTCCAATACTGTCACCGCATGCCACCTTGTTGCAGGAAAACTCATTCAACCAAATGTCTATTAGAATAAGGGTTGATGATGCCCACATCGTAGGCGATATACATAGTCTGTAAGATCTTAATGCGTCTGATTGTTTGCTGAGAAAGGATTTCTTTCCGTAGACAGTGTTAACCAAATGTCATTTGATCAAAACTTATGAAAACTAGGCTTGACACAAAAGTTACATGTACAAAATGGCAGTGAGAAACATAATGGCCATTGTCAAAAACCAACAGAAAAAGTACACAGAAATGCAAGAATTTATAAACAGGACCTGATATTTAAAAGGAAAAGCTGTACAGTTCCTTTTGTGGAGAAAAATAAAAAATAGATCTACTTATGTACCACCATGAAGGCCTTGGGGAACCGCTGGCGTAGTAGATCATACGTTTGATTGAAACAGCATAAATTAGTGTCTACCAGAAAAGTGTATCAGCTTTTCTAGCCTTAAGCGGAAACTTGAAAAATATTGAAAGATAACAAAAAACATTGTAAAAATCATTAACATCTTTGGCGCTGGCTAAGTTTTGCTTTAAAAGGTATAATTTGTCCATATTGGCCAAGTCTTCGCAACTTCATAACTCACCAGTCAATTGTGCTAGAGAGCTGTACAAACCCTCAAAAGACTCGATGAGTCTTCTAGTTTGCATTGAAAACATTTTTAGGTTTTGGGTTTTGGCTTTTTGTGGGTATCGTCATTAGCGGGATAGGTTTGCTGAGATTATCGGTCTCTAGGCCCCAAGAGCTAAATGGAAATATTTCGCTCAAATTTTTAGTGGAAACTAGAATACAAGTCTCTTGAGCCCTTGATTGGCTGTCTAGTGCTTCTGGTTCAAAAGTTATGTAATTTTACCCCAACTTCGGAACCAGAAATGTTAGAAAACTGATCAAAAACTCAAAGACTCGGATTTTAGCCTAGGTTCCAATAAAAACTTGATCGAAGTACATCCATGTAGTTGTTGGGTCCAGGGCCAGGTAACCTGAGCCAACCTACCACACCTACGACGTCACCCACAAAAAACCCAAAAGCCAAAGCCAATAATTTTTCTTCAGTGCACACTAGAAGACTCGCCGAGTCTTTTGAGGGTTTGGATAGCTCCTTAGCACAATCGACTGGCAAGTTAAGGAGATGCAGAGTGACTCGAAATTAGCGGCTCAGTGCATGATTGACCAACATGTTAAAGTGCAATATTTCAAGTAACTACCATTGTGTATTGCATCGTATATGGCATTAATGTATTTTGTTGTATAATATCTTATGCAGTGGTCATTAGCAGACATTTTTTATATATTAATCTTGGTATTGTTAAAAAATGTTTGCATGATGTCAAAGATTTATAATTGTAATGCATTGATAAAATTTTACTCCAATATAACATATTTGATGTTTTGAATACAGACATATTTGAAGGAAGTATTGAAGGAGATTGGTGTATACAATCAAAATCCATCACATCGATATATGTGGGAATTGAAGCCTGAATATCGCCACCATAAAAAAGTTGAACATGATTCTAGCAGTGAGCGTGACACAAGCTAAAATCATATGTGGATTTGGACTGTTTGCATTGGGTACTTTGAAGACTGCTTTGGGTCCCCTGTTGCTTAGAGGCAGAACTGGGTAGAAAGAGGTGCAAATGTGAAGTGGCTAGATTCAAGTGGAATTGCTTGAAGTTGCTTGGCAGTCCTCCTGGCTGATGCATTTGCATCTTTCCCACTGGTTGACATATTTACTTCTTTGTATCTGCTTGGCAAAAGATAACATTGTGTGGTTGTAGTTTGCTCTTTGTCAGTGTTCTCCAGGTAACATGTACTGTCTTGTTTGATATTTGGACATCAAGCATGGGAAAGATGTTATCAGTGTGTTCAGCCAGATGAACATTGAAGTCCATAGTTAAGTTGCCTTCTACTTGTACAATTAAACTGTCATTCTGTGCAATGACCTAATAGCATTTCACAGTATCTAACAAGTTGTCAGCTGTACAAACATGGAAATTAGTGATGACGTATTGTTAAAAATGTCCATTATTATGCTTGATGTTCTCGTACTTCATGTCATAGTTTTTAGTATACAAATGGTATTGGTATAAGCATAATAGTCTTGGTAGTGGAAGGTTTTCTGAGCCCTCATTTAGTTAATTCATTGATGTTGGTGTGTTCTGTTATCTGCCATTCCTCAGTAATGAAATAGCCCCAGGTGGACTAATCTCAGTTTCATATTTATGTGCCTTTGGCCTATATTATTTTTTGGTTGATGTAGCACATCATTGTTTCAGCTTTGAAATAACTTAGATGATATATTCTAAGGTTCATCTGGGGTATATTGTTTGACTGGTGGAAACAATACATACTGCACAGGGTGAATCCTATAATTTGTATTGTTGCAACCTCACTGGTGGTGTTGCGTTAAATATGTCATTCACCACAAATGGGATGTGCGTGAAGAACAACACCATTCATATATGTGGCGCGAACAAGCAATAAAAGAGTGATCGTGGCGTGGAAGCTCTGCCGATATTACCTTGTGAACCATTGAACGTAACGACTAGTGTACGCGGAGAGTGATCATTGCATGTGAACTCTTTTGTTGCTTGCTGCCACAGTGCGAAGCTTTGTGCGTATGCCGCTCGGGATTTCCGATCGCAACAGTATGTTGCCAATTCAAATGATGGCAGTGAAAAACTAAACTGGATCAAGTTTGTTTCAGTGGAGCTATTTACTCGTTTGGAAATTGTTTGTTTGTTGGAGTGTTGTTATATGTCTATTTATAGTTAACTGCAATTAGTTGACTACTTGGGCTTTTTAGGTTTGGCACTAGATGGTTAATGGCATTGTGTAATCACAAGCAGGCCTTAACTTTGGAACCAGAAATGCTAGAAAGCCAACCAAGGGCTCCAAAGACTCTGATTATAGCCTAGTTTCCAATAAAAATTGAATCAAAAAATCCCATCTAGCAGTTGGCATCCAGGGCCAGGTATTGTGGGCCAAAAAGGTCTAAACTTACCCCACTTATAACGTCACCCACAAAAACTTGAAATCCAGAACTTTCCAATTTTTGTCAATGCATCTAGAAGACTTGCCACATCTTTTGAGTGTTTGAACAGCTCTCTAGCACAATCGGCCGGAGAGTTATGGCGTTGCAAAGCGAAGGTAATTAAGTGGCTCATGTGGATCTTAAAGGTAAAAACAACCTGGCAGCGAAGGTGTTAGCTATTATCACTAGTATTGATATTTCTGTGACCTCTTCTTGTATGACACATGAATTGGAATCAATTACCATTGGAATTTTTTCTTTGTTCTTCTGTAGAAATAATCCCAGCTATGATTTTGACAAGGGATTAAGTTGCCATGTCACACCTACAAATGTCTTCCTGTTTTGGCCTTAATTGTTCAAATTGTCTTGTGATTCAATTCCTTTGTTTTAAGAATTTTTTGCTTACGAACATAAGCAAGTAATGAAGTCAGTGACTAGAACAAAAAATACTTCTGCTTTAGTGTTGTGGTAAGTCACAGTATTAACTGTTTCATAGAAATTTGGCAAGCATTGAGGTGTGGTGTAAGGGCACTCTGATTGTTTTCTTAGCTTGCAATATAACCAATGAAAATATTAGGAAAAATATAATCCGATTTGACTTTGACGTTATCATTGTTAAATCAAAAGCAGTTGAATCCTGAATAGGTGATAAGCAATTTACTGAAGTTTATCCCATACGATGTTTTCACACAGACAATACATTTAAATCCACACAAATGCCATTCAGGTCTGCGCTGAATACCCTGAAGACAGGGTAATGTTTTTTGCATTTGCAAGATTTCTTGCATTATGAAAACTTCAGTGTGTTAATGTTTTTCACTGCGTTTGCTTCTTTGGTGTGCTGCCTCTTGTCGTAAATGAATCAGTCTTTTTTCAAGAAAGCAAGCTGGTGGTGGTTATCTTTTCTTGCAAATGCAGTATATATGAGCTCTTTGGTTAAATGCTTTTGTGCAACCTTTGATTTTGTCAGTTGTGTGCCATCTATATTTATAGTTGGTGATGATTGTCATTTTTTTTCAGAAAATCACATCAGGTAGAGTAATGGTTGATGAATGCAAAGTTGCTAACCTAAGTGCTATTGAGTCACTGCTGCAGAGTGACAAACGCTTGAATCGTGACAAAGGAGTCACTCAGTTGAAAGGAATATTAAGAGAAGATGATGGCAATTCAAGCCAAGTACTGTTGTCATGCTTCCAAAATAAGCTAAGTGCAGCAAATCAGGGCAGCCCATGGGAACTCATACATGGATGTTTACTTGGAACCAGATGTGTTCTTCAGGCTGTTAATCACAAAGATTCAGGTAGTGGAACAATAACCAAAGAAAGCTTGGAGTTCTTTCACATGTTTGCCCAGCAGTCTCTTACTCATTCTGAAGTAAGGGTTAGAAATGAAGCTGGCCAAGTACTTGGGGCCTTGTGTGCCTACTCTGGATGTGCAGTGTATGAACAAAGCAAAACAACTTTGTTGCACTTGTTGTGTCAGGACTTAGAACGACATATTGATGCTGATGCAGGGCATGAGAGTCATTCACACACCAGTATTGCACACCAACCTAGTGTGAATTCATCAGACATTTTTCATGAATCTGCTGGCTGGAGACATCTTGAAACCACCATGAAGTGCTTGCAGTATATGATCGAAGGTTGTGGGACAAATTTTTCAACATACATTGATCAGGAATTGTTAGATTTGCTTTTTTCTGCTTTGTGCCATGTGAACAGATTTGTCAGAGAAACTGGGTTTAATGTTTTGGCTGCTATGGTCAATTGCAAAAATGCTGAAGATCACCTTAACCCCTTGTTGAAGTATGGAAAACAGCTGAGTTCTTATTTGGCAAAAGGTTTGGCTGATAACTGGTCTCAAGTTCGTTTAGCATCATCAATTGCCACAAGAAATTTTTTACTCTCAATCAGTATTGATCAGAGGCAGGAATATTTTTCACAATTGCTTCCAAGATTATGCTTAAACAGATATTATGTTGCTGAAGGTGTCCGATTGTACTCCCAAAAAACATGGGCTATTGTTTCTGAAGGTCATGGCAAGGAACTTGTTGAAAAGTTCATATCTGATGTTGTGTCATATTACATTGTAGCCACACAATCAGATAACCATGCTGTTCGTGAAGCAGCGTGTGCTTGCATTTCTGAACTAGCTACTAAGGTAAATGCTAATGCTGTTTTCAAACATGTTCCAGATCTCCTTCAAGCTCTTTTAGAATGCTTTATGGACGACAGTTGGCCAGTTCGTGATGCTGCTTGCGTTGCTTGTGGTAATTTTGTGCTCAGCTATTCTGAAGAAGCAAGAAACATGAAAGACACTTTGTATGAGCTTTTTATGCGTAATTTGAAAGACCCAATTGCTTCTGTCCGCCAGGGAGCTGCTGGTGCTATTGCCAAATTTGCAAAAGCTTATGGCGGTAATGTGTTAGCAAAAGTCTTGGAAGATATACTTGGTGGCTTAATGGAGGTTACTAAGCAAAAAGAAACTGCAGAAAAGTTTACAGGCCTGGACAAGCGACCTGCTCAATTTGGTGTAGTGAAAGATCTGCATGCCAACTTTGGTGAGATGGATCCTCTTCATACAAATCAGCAGATGTACTCGTGTGGGTCACTTGCTCCTAAAATGGGTCGTGGTGGGTGCAGTGATTGCAGGTTTAAAAAACCATCTGAACCATGGGAATATTCTGATGGTTGTATCTATCTTGTAGCTGAACTATCAAGTGATCATTCCACTGAAGTAACCAAACTACTGCCTTCAATTGTAAAGTGTTTGTCACACAAACACTTTTCTCAACACCTTGTTCTGTTGGAAACTGTGTGCAAGCAGCTTCCAGTCATTGCTACCAACATCGGTAAACGAAATTTTAAATCCAGTGTGGAATTATTTTTAGACCCTGTTTTTTATGGACTAGAATGTGATGTTCCTCTGACTGTTGTGGCTGCAGAGGAGTGTTTGCAAAAACTGTCCAACTTCCTAGGTGCAAATATATTGAGAGGAAGAATTGAAAACCATAATCCAAACTATGTAAAAAAGTATATGGAAGTCTTGTCTGCTACTCACTATTCAAGTGTTTCCGCCTCTTACAGTCAAAAATCATTTTTCCCAATGACATGACAGGATTGAAAACATCACATATGTAAAAACAGATGTGATGATCAACAGTGTGACATCATTGTAGTAAACTATGTGCTATAAATTTTTTGTTGCATTGTTTTTCATTGTTTGCTGGCAAAGGTCACTAATTCTACAGTCACGCTCAAAAGTTTAAGACCACCTGCCTAAAATCTGGATTTTACAACAAGTTTAGAAAATTGTCTCATTTGCTTCGTCACATTGCTTTTCATGTTGGAAGGACATTACTTAACTGATGCTTTTATTACAGCCTTTAAGGGTGAGCTTTTTAATGATCTGGTTGTCTTGGAAGCAAGAATGTTCAAAATTATCGCAAGTCTTGCTGCTGAAGATATGGGCAAAAAATGGAGTTATCAGATGCGGACAGGTCAAAAATTATTATATTGCATGAAGAGGGGTACTCAGAAAGGCAACATCTGACAAACTGAAGTTCAGCAAGACTGCATTCTATCAGGCAGTCGCTAGATTCAAGATGTTTGGTAGTGTTCAGGACTGGTAGGCCCAAGGTTACCAGTCAAAGAGATGATCACATGATAAATAAGATGTTAGTATGCTCACTCACCACCTTGAGTAAAAATATTTGATCAGATTTGTTGCTCGCAGGTGCAGAAGTCAGTACATCTACCCTAAAACGTTGTTTCAGTGATTAATTTGGGCTCAGAGTCTGCAAACCTGCCGGAAAAGTTAGGCTTGCACCTTCCATGAAAACAAAGAGAAATACCTTGCAAAGATTCACCTCAATTAGACCACTTGAAAGTGGAGGAAGGTATTATTGATGGATTGCAGTCTTGACTGAACTTCAGTTTTTCAGATATTTACCTTTCTGAGTACGGTCCCTCTTCATGCAATTTAATTATTTTTGACCTGTACACAACTGAAAACACCCTTTTTTGCCCATATCTTCAGCAACAAAACTTGCAATAATTTGGACATTCTTGCTTCCAAGACAACCAGATCGTTAAAAAGCTTACTCCTAAAGGTTTTAATTGAAACATCACTTATGTAACAATGTTCTTCCAATGTAAAAAGCAATGTGATGAAGCAAATGAGACAATTTTCCAAACTTGTAAAAGTCCAGATTTGAGGCAGGTGGTCCTAAACTTTTTAGCACGACTGTATGGAGTATGGACTTCACTGCATGGCAAAGAGTGTCATTACCAAACTTTTTAAAAGTATTGATGGCTTGGCAAAAGTTAGCAGCAATAAAGTTATATACTATTTCAACTAAATCACAAGCTGAACGGTTTCAAATGCTTTGTTGTGCATCTCAAGTTGTCCCCACCAAGAAACCAAATGTTGTTCCTGTTATTGCATGAATTGCATAAAAAACCTGTGCAAATTTTCTCAGAAAAGTAAATTTTCTGGTATGTTGGTATTTATGAAATTCTTATGAGCTTTTCAAAAAATGTTCTGTTACAATTTCAGTATGTCACAAATGGACTTGTTGGTGTTAAAAAGATGCTGTTTTTTCAATAATTTTCCTTGATTCTATTGCATGTGTAATCATGATTCAGGGCTTATTTGATTTTAGTTGTATGATGTAGTTTCGAAAAGTTTTTGTTGAAAACCAGACATGTCTGTAACATATGTTGAGTGATTTGATAGTTGAACCAACTGATATAAGTTTTCTTATAAAGCAAAACCTTTAGTTGCTTCATAATATGTTTACAGTGAAAAGGTTCATTTTGAGTTTAGTAAAGTTTATGGAAATATCTTTTACATCTCCAAGACTTGCAATGACTTTTTGGTTGCCAGTAGTAGGATTGGTGTTGCCAGTCAAGGTAATGAACGGCAAAAAGGCTCTTAGGTCTTGTGGGTCATATCAGCAGACACAAAAATGCTATGCTTTTGAAGCGCAAAAATGCTTTATTTACCTGAAAACACTGATTGAACTATAGAGTTTTTAAGTAGAAACTCCGACTGAGCTCATAAAACAGCACTAAGATACTGATAAAAGGCCATGCAAACAATCCTGGTTATGAGCTGAAAATGTTAAATTTGCATGTAAACAAAAACAGATGTACAAATGCTGCACTTGTGAAATGTACAGAACCTTATTCAAGTTTGCACTGGCTCTCAAATTTTGTGTATGTGATAGGAGATCCACTATGGCGTAATCATGATGATGCATTAATTGATTTTACTATAGAATTTCATTAAGTGAAAGGCTTGCTTGTAGCAATGCGTCTGTTTTTTTTGTGTCTTCATACCCTACTGAGGACACAGTCAAACTGCCTAAACCACATTCAACATAATTCAAAGGCAACTTTGTAGAAAGGCAGTAGTAGATAAAAATCATGATGGTACCTGCAGAAAACTGAATACTTTCAGAAGAATGTGATGTGTTTACACATTAAAGAAAAGCACATTGATTGTTATCCATGATGTTATTGTGTATTATAACATTTATACCTGAGGATAAACCTGAATACAACATAGTATCCATGACAATGATGTTGCATTTGGTTTTATGTTTCTTAAGAGTACAATGCTGCACGTATAGTATGAACACTGGTGTTCTACTTTGGTCATAATGATCACATGGCTTTAGTTTGTAATATGTGTAATTTTAGTAAATTGTATGTTTACATAGTTTGGCTTTTCAGATTTTCACTAACATTCAGTAAATATGCACATGCTGTTTGGAATATCTATTTTGATCTAACACATTAAAAGATGGGCATCTAATAATAGTGCTTGAACTACAACAGCCAAACTGTTTTTGAATACCAACATCAAGATTGTTTAGATGTGTTGCAAATCAGTTTTGTGGCTTATGTGTAGCTGCACAATGCTTTTGATGGGGACATATTGCTTTGGGCTACAAGTTTCTGTAGACCTTTTGTGAAAAATGTCACTTTGAATGTGTATTGATTGTTTGCTTTTTTAATTTTCCTCCAACTGTTTGTGTGTTTGCAGTAAATTAAAATATATCAACTTCTGTCTGTTCTGCCTCAACACGCAAATGCCTCTGGTGTAATTGTTGTTCATGATCTTTTGCAGGTAAATCTTAGGTTATTGGTCTCTCACTGTGTGAATAATGTCTTCTAGTTCTGAAGATGATGAAGTCTATATAATGTACAAGTAAGTAGACAAAGAATGTCAATGAAGCTTCATAACTACTAAACTGTCTAAAGAAGTTATTGCATAGGGGATTGCTTTTGATTATTTGCTGTTTTTTCAGTTGTGCTCTTGATAAACTGTTAAATACAAAGTGCTGCAAATGTATTTGTTAGAAATTAATTTTTCTTTTGATTCTCATAACCCACTAGTGAAAATGGTGTTTGCAGATGGAGTTAAGCTTTCAAGGTCAACTTTGCTAAGCTGCTATATATTTTACTGTTGATGTGCTGTTTAAGCAAATTTGATCATGCATCAATATACAGAAAACCTATTTTTCTACTGATTTGTGAGCAACTTATCCTGGTGTATGCAATCTTGTCTCTAAAAGTTGATAGAAAATGCATAGCAAAAGTGAAAATACACAGTTCTGTGCATAATTACAAGTTCAGGATAGCACTGCTAACTTCACTATTCTAAAGTTGCCAGTGGCGTGCAGAGGGGGGCAAACGGGGCGCCGGCCCCAGACATCCAAGGCAGGGGGCATCCAAAGAGTGAAATTACAAAAATTTAAATGCTGTAGCTAGATGATTTTTCCCATTGTAGGTGTACTAATACATGCTGCATGGATTTACTTTATCAAAACTTGTGTTGTTGTCAACACTAATTTTTACGTATTCAAATGCCAGTAATTCTCAGCTTCTTCATTACCAGGGATTTTTGGCACACACCCAATCAAACTGATAGTGACTTGACTTTTTCCAGATTGTGCGATCAAGGGAAAATCGCAAAAAAGAATTGAAAGGTAATCAGGGTTGAGAAAAACCCGTTTTTTCTTAAACCCCATCCTCGTGTTTTCTTTAATCTGGGTTTTTAGTTTTTTTATAAAAGAAACAAGTCTTTGTTCTTTAAAAAAAACACAAACCCCATTCTGGATTGTTTTTATTGCATCATGCAATACCATCATTTGCAGAATTACACAATAACTTGTTATACCCTTTATGGCATTCAAATTTCAGGGTACAGAAATGTACCCATCTTTGTTTTCGCAAAGTGTTGTTGGTCAATTCACTCCAAAGTGGTAAGACTTGGCAAGAATGCGCACAGCAAACAGAGAAAAGCCACTCCCATACAAACTCCGCAGTTTCTCGTCAAGTTCATGTACATGCCCTGCTAGTTCAACATCTGTATGGTGTATTTTTTCAATATATGGTTTGGTATGGTCCAACATCGGAAACAGCTTGGATGCAGAGAAGGCAGAAAATTTGATTTAAATATACCGATTTTACAGAGCTAAAGAAGATAACCAGTAGAATTAACTCAAACTGTTCGAATTTTTCTTCTCTTTTTTTCAAGTCAAAAAAATTTAGTTGCTGTTCTTTTTGTTTGATTAAAAAACAATTTACAGTTAACTCTACAAGTGTGCAGCTTATTTTACTTTTTACCTCATAGTACATTTTCCAAAGGAAAAGTAAAGAGTGGGATTTTGGTGGTTTTTATTGTTTTTCTTTATGTGGCCTTTCAAAAAAAGGGGTGCTTTACTTTGGTTGGGTCCAATTACGTGAAGGTAATTATGGACGTTTGATTGATTTTCTGAGCCAGATTTCAAAGCTGTCCAATTTCAATTTGCTTGATTTTATGATGCATCACTAGTTTCCCGTTTCATTTTTTGTGCTAATACAGTCGCACACCTGTGCTTGCAAAATGTGCTTCGTTTCAAGCTTCGACATTCGTTGGCAGTTCAGGCTAATTGATCATAATGGCTCACACAAGCCTGTATCTGCTCTTTCTCCTAATTGTACATATAAAAGCCACATATTAAAAAATGAAAATTTCTTGCGTACTTTATGCGCACTCTCAACTTGTGTGTAGTTTACATGTTTCAAACTGTCAACCCTGGGTGTTCGCCATCCCAGTCGCACACCTTCTGATCAACTGCTATTCGACGAGACATTTGTGCAGCCTTGTATTTTTGCAGTTGTGAACTGTGCTGACGTAGCGCTGAGTACATTCTACTACTCCTCTGTTTTAACGTGTTGCTGGATATTTTTGCAGTTATCAACTGCTCCGTCTTAAGAGACCGCCGGCAATTTATGTTCGTTACAGTGGCACATTATAGCCTACAACAACAAGTAAAGAGAGTGTGTGTGGAATAATATGCACAGGGACGCTGGAGAATGGAGGCACGGTGGGAGCATTTCCCCATCTGCCCTATCAAAAGTGGGGCAATGGGGTTGGAGGTGTCTTTTCATCATTGGTGTAGCAGCAGGCAAATTTTTGGGGAGGCGAAGGGTCTTTTCCCGAATTTTTTCCCAGACATGCTCGACAAGGTTTTTGTGCAACTTTTGCCTACAAAATTTCTCCCACAAAGATAATTATGACCTTTTTTTGATAATTATGACCTTTTTTTGGTGTGACCTCCAAAAAAGGTCTTCATGTGTTTTTCTGCAAACCTTGGACGCCATTTTTTGAAGTCAAGCAACTTTTGGTGGCATTTTTACCCAGATTTTCAGCAAATAAAACTTTTTGGGGTTGCGCTTGCACCCACTGCACCCCCACTTCCAACACAACTGCTTTTCATAGCAGTATCATAGGTAATTTCGTAGTTTATCAAGATCGACTTGAAATAAATTTATTGCAGCTATTCGGGCACCTAGAAAATTCAGAATGATTTTCAATAATTTCTGTTATTATTTTTGAAGTCAACATTGTTGATGAACAGAAACAAACATAATTGGTGACGATTTTTTTTGTTTGTCATATATTTCCATTGCCCTCAACTATTTTACTGCCCTACCACTGCTCCGGCGTCCCAAAATATGCATGTTGTGTCAACAAACTTCGCCAAAACGGTGTTTGCAAACGTGAATATGACGTCATATTGTGACGTAACAAACAATGTATGTCCAGTAACAATGACTACCATACGCCACTGCTCAATACCAGAATTTGGTAGGGGGGCATCAAATCAAGCAGTCGCCCTGGGCATCACCAGACCTCTGCACGCGACTGAAAGTTGCACACTGCCTATTTACTTTAATGATAAGAGTTTTATATTGTCAAAGAGACAGGCCTGAGTGGAATGATGTCGTTCCGGTTCCTCAAGATGATGGTGTTGCACCTGTAGTTCAAATCGCTTACAGCGAAAAATGTAAGATTTTATTCTCCATTGACTAGATATACATTTAAAGCTCCTCGTCTTCAGGTGGTTTTGTCTGTGAACTTGAGAGTGTTAATATTTGCTGGGCAGGATTTCTATGTAGTGTCATTTCACTTCAGATTTTGTATGCAGCTTAGCTCAGTCATACACATATTTAAGTGTATGACTGAGCTAAGCTGCATACAAATATTGTTCGTTATTGGGTGTGAATGGCTCTGCGGTATGTGCGGAATAAAATAAAATGTTTCACAAGCAGGCCTGGTTTTGCTGTAGTCTGAAATTTACACCGTGGCATAGTAGTTGAGTAGATCGAGTTCTGTGATGCTTTTTGGTAATGTTATGGGTGTAGGTCTTGCTTATATGTTAGTTTCCCATCAGCAGTGGTAAGGGCTGCAAGAAGCTTTGTAAGTTTTCTCTCCGTTGAACCAGATGATTCTCGGAATATTTCCAGGTCAAAAGCAGCTTCAAGGGAGTGGATTTAGTTATTGAAAATTTTTTCACGCGAGTTTGCCAGCGAAAAAGTTGTTTGTTTTGTCGCCGTACAAGCTGACATAGGACTGTAGTAATAATGTGCCGAAAACGCGAAGTACCTTGAAAGTGAATAGAGAAGTGCACTGGCAAATAGATGTTTTAAAATAGGTTACAAGGATGCACCCTCACTATCCCCGTGCGTGCATGAAGCTGCATCGCTTCAACTTTGGAATAGTTACACGCATGGTTTAGTGTCTGTTCAATTAGATTTATTAATGCTTTTCATTGTAAATAAATGAAAATTGCCTCCAGTGTTGGATTGTTTGCTGATCACCGCAGACCGAGATGAAACTAGTAGCGCGCTTGTAAGTGTAGAACTTGCGTAATTCCCTTTTTATGGATTTTTTGTATTTTTTTTTCAGTTAAAGACGTGTTTGATTACTTTCGAGCAATTTTGAAATCCAACGAAAAAAGTGAAAGAGCTCTAGAGCTTACACGTAGTGCGATCGAATTCAATCCAGCCAACTATACTGTTTGGCAATACAGGTACAGCATACCCGTTTTGTTTTTCTAACACTGGGAGTAGTTTTGAGCAGCTTGTTTTAACCTTGCTTTGGAACCTTCTCTCACAAACTTTGATTTCCGTAGAGTTTTGCTGGTACCTTCCCAAACAGCTGTTGTTCGCACAGGCGAGTCATTCTAAAGGCGCTAAACAAAGACTTGACCGAAGAAATGACATTATTATCTGACATCATTTTTGAGCAACAGAAAAATTATCAGGTACGTTGGAATTTGTTGCTCATGTCAGTTGTAAGATATTGTGTTAAACTAAGGAATGTATTTGTTTGTGTGTATGTGCCTATGTGTGCGTGTTTTGCCAACATGTGTTCGAATAAAATTTTGTTTCATACATTTAATGGTTTACGATGCGATTTGCCCAGTGCGGTTTTTGTGGTCGTAGTACCACATACCAAAGTTTCTCTGTTCAACAACTTTGTGAGAAATGCCAGTGATGACTACCCTCGTTTGTTTTTCCAATCCCGAAAAACTATGCGACCGGGTGCCTCGAGAAAAGTTGACGGTCAGCGACTACTGGTCGTCAAACCATTGTATTGCTGCGCGGAAATTTGTGTCCGTTCAACAGCATTAACTCAAAATCGTTTGCCGTGTGTGCTGGACTCGGACTAAGGTCCGTACGGTCACCACTCCTCATAATTGGACAAATAGTTACACCAAAGTCGACAAGGGCGTCTCTGTTGGAAGCTGCGGGAGCAAACGCTGCCTTTTGCGGACGATCTGGTGCTGCTTACGTCTTCTGAACAGAACCTTGAGCATGTACTTGATGGGTTTGCAGCTGCGTGTGGTCGCGCGGGAATGAAATTTAGGACTAAAACAACTGAGGTAACGTGTCTCTCTAGAAACACTAATAAATGCACGCTTGAAGTAAGCGGCAGTGCGCTGTTGCAGAACTTCAATTAACTTGGAGTGGCATTCACGAATGGCGGAAGGCGGAGCGAAGAAATGGACTCGCGGATTGCTAAAGCAATCGCAGTATTGTGTGAGCTTCGTCGTTCCGTGGTTGTCACTTTATGACGTGAGCTTTCAAGCATTGCAGAAACTTTCAGCTTTTACATCGGTCTTTGTTTTTGTTCCGATCCTCACAACTGTGATCGTGGACCTTGGGTAATGACCGAAGTAGTATGCACCGTATCTCAAAAGCAGAGACGGACTTTTTTACGAAGAGTTCAGGGGGTAACGCTTCGCGACTAACTACGCAGCTATAAAATTACAATGTCGGACCCCTATCCCGAATTTACAGAACTTAAATACGATCGTTGGGCCACGTGGCCAAAATGACCCAAGGAAGGTTGGCGAAGCGAATCCTGCTGGCTACACCCACAGGAAAACGGCCTAGACTAGAGGTCGAGCAAGAATCAGATGGCGGGATTACCTCCCGTCCTGGTGTGGAACCAGCAGAACTATCGGAGGTCGTTGAAAACAGTAGGTATTTCGAGACCTCCCAGGGCTGCTGCCACCGCGACCACCAGAGAGGAAAAGCGGTTGTAAAACGATTTCAGTTTTCACAACGTTCATACACCTGATTAATGTCGCCTCAAACCACAACAAAAAGCTTTGAATGCGTTGCATATCGTCACCGATCATTGTCTTACCTGAGCAGCGCTTGTGCAGGTCTGGCATCACCGACGAGCGTTGGTCGAATGGAGTCGGGATTACTCGCAGGAAATGAAATTTACCGAAAGGATCATCAACATGGATCAGAAAAACTATCATGCGTGGCAGCACAGGCAGTGGGTGATCAAGGTTTGACATCCATTGGCACATTAAGCTTTTGTTCCAGCCTACACGCTGTGGAAACCAACACGTTTATTTTTTATTTCGCGGTTTGCAGGCGTTCAACGTCTGGGATGGTGAGCTTGAGTTTGCGGACTCTCTGCTGGAACAGGACGTGCGGAATAACTCGGCGTGGAACCAGCGATACTTCGTTATAGAGCATACAACCGGTTTCACAGACGAAGTAATTGAGAAAGAAATCGAGTAAGAAAAATTGAGATAAAGTGCAAAGAAACACTTCCTGCCAGTCTTCTTGAACTTGCATTTACTCCACTGCTTCATTCTCCAGTGCTGATGTTGCCGAGTATTTTTAACCGTTACTCGTGGGGATAATTTCCAGGTTCAGTAATTGTTTAAATGGTTAGTGTTACTTGTAATTTAACAAGAATTTAAGCAGCGTTCATCATGAAAATTGTGTTTTATCAGGGTTTTTTTAAGGCGTTTTAGGGACCCGATTCGGGTCCCTAGAATTTCAAATCGGGTCCCCAGAATCAGAAAATTATCATCGGTCCCTAAAATCAGAAAATCGGGTCCCTACAAATCCATACCGGGTACCTAACATTTTCCTTAAAAAAAAACTGGTTTTGTTAAAGATGGTGTGATATGGTGGTGTGGAACATCGGCTAGTTAGTCAAGAAAACTGTTGTATTTACAACTCATTCTGCTTCTGTATTTTAAAAAGACTTCAAACTACTACATGTGGGTTATAACAGTTTTTTTAAAGGCGTTTTAGGGAACCGATTCGGGTGCCTAGAATCAGAGAACATTATCATCGGGTCCCTAAAATCAGAGTAAATCGGGTCCCTAGAAGAGAAATCGGGTCCCTACAAAGCCATACCGGGTACCTAACATTTTCCTTAACAAAACCCTGGTTATTATTTCAGTTAGAACCAGGACTGCATGAAATTTCTGGCACTATAAAACTAACTATTGCCTTCGGCACGTTCTGTGACAATTGAACCTTACTATGGAAGCATACGTCTCTTGGACCAGACTTTGATTGCGAGCATTGTGCATTTGGGTGAGGATAAAATGTCGTTGCAGCCTCTGAGGACGTCTGGTGTTAAGACATTGGCTTACAGCAAGTTGTTTCGCATATGATGTGTTTTGTCTGCTTGGGGATGAACACCTTTCCATGTCTATTGCATCGAATATTTGCTTTGCTCGGGATTTGATAGATCCGGTGCAGAACCTATCGTGAAACAACTCATGTGGACTGACGTGTCCGTCCCATTCGTTCAATAGGTTACTGATAATTTGCGTCTTTATCAGGTACACGACAAAGAAAATCGACCTTGCAACCAAGAATGAAAGCGCATGGAGTTACCTAAGAGGGTATGTTCCGTACAAAAATGTGTTTCGTTGCTTTCTCAGTGCGCGCTTGCATCCAGGTGGTTTCGTAGTTGATATCTTGCCATAGGGAAAAATTTGAGTTTGTATAAACTTTGGTGCGCTTAAACTTGAAATGATAAACCGGACTTGGTGTCACTCACGATGCAATATTCTGCTTTTTGCCGATAGTTGGAATTGGACAATTTCTTTGTTTCTTGAAAGGATCGCCAAAAACATCGAGAGATAACACCCCAACGCCACTACCTAGCAGGGGTGGGACCAGGGGGTGATTGGGGCGATTGCCCCTCTAAAACTTATGAAAGTAAATTTATTCACCTTAATTTTGTACAATTCGGAAAACAACAATTGCGATATAAAGGAATTTTGTCGTCCACTGTTTTGTCATACCAATTTTGTGAAGTATATTTATCTATCTTACAGTAGCGAGGCCGCTATGAGACTTGACTGTCAAATATTACTGAAATCGCCCCCCATCCCCCCCTTCACCTTACTGCCTGGATCTGCCCCTGCTACCTAGTTCATGTTAACTATTTTTACGCTGGCGTTTTCAGTTGCGTACGTAAAATCAAACTCAACAAGCCACCACTCAAAAATCGATTTAATTTCAAAGCAAAATTTTCGCCTAAAACTGTGCTATTACGTTTGCCAGCATTTTAGAAAGCAAAGGGCTGACGTGGAGTGAGTCGTTGCGCAAACAGATCAAGGCTTGGCGCGAAGAAGGGCTGCGCTCCCCTCATTTGGCGGCATTTCTACTCGACATGTACGAAGAAGATCTCGAAAACAAGAAAGTCGACGTCGCTGAAACAATGGATGCAGTGAAAGCTGTAAGATCATCATGCACTTGATCTTATGGTCATTTGCGGTTTGAGCTGGTGTGATTAGTTGACGTTATTTCGCCTCAAATTTGTAAATGCTTGCATTTAAATGTAGCGAATGCGATGCATTTCGCTCTCCTCAATGTTTTTTCAAATCAGTTAGAAAGACTGTTTGCCTATCAGTATACTTTAAAAAGGGTTTCGGCCTTTGAAAGTAAAAACTAGTTTTTGTCCGTTTTAAGCGTTGTGATGTAAAAACGCTGTTTTTGCCCAGTATAAGCTACCTACTGCAGGCAACACAATGAAAACGTGCCGGTAATATGTACAGGATTCCTACGGATTCTGGAAAAGTACGAAAAAAGTTTGGTCATTTTCCAGCCTGGAAAAATCCGGGGGGAAATTTTTTTGGTCTGTTAGTATGAAAAAAGAAAGCAATTTTCCAGACTTTATCTTTTGACATGCGTTTTCTTAATATTTTATTAAAGGTTGCTAATATTTTACTTCCATCGGGAAAATTGTTATAGTGCCTGTATTTGCTGTGGGTATGTCATTCAGAAAAGTTAAGTCTGGAAAAAAAGTCCAGAAAAAGTAATGAAATTTATATTCAAAATTGCCTAGGAACCCTGTATGCATTACGCTTTAACCTAATACTAGGCAGAGTTTCACTTTGCTATCAGGTATTTGTTAATAACCCCATTTTTGCTCGTTTTTTTTAAGTCTTTATACTAAACTTTTAAAAAGTTTCAAACTCCTTGCCGCGTTCAGGTTTTTGTTGTGTTGAAGGTTTGTTAAATTTGATGGATGCCATTTTTAGTTTTTTTCTGCTGCTTATAGCTTTGCTTCGAATTGGCTGAGGAGACGGATGTCGTGAGAAAGAAGTACTGGAATTATATTCTCCAGAGAATGATTAAGCAATACGGTGCTGACAGCTGATGGACAAACACTGTCTGCTCCGTGAATTGGCTTTGGGCGTGAAAAAGACCAGTGAAAAATATGTGCGGTTCCAGATTGTGCGTCGCAGGCGGCCACCCATGGCGCACGCAGGAAGGGCAAGGTGGCTGCTAAAGAAACTGTTATTATAAATCTCGTAACAGACGCGTTCGTCACACATCTTCGAGCAGGGGCGGATCCAGGGGGGAAATTCGGGCGATCGGTCCCCCTAAAACCTACGAAAGTAACTTTATTAACCATGAGCTTTTACAATTTGGAAAGCAGCATTCGCGATATGACGCCATTTTGTTGTCCAGTGTTTTGTCACAGCGGTGTTGCGAATTATACATCATGCCTCGTTGCGCAGCCGTTATGAGACTTGATTACCAAATAAATCGAAATCGCACACCGTAACCTTACTTGCTGGATCCGCCCCAGTCTTCTAATCTAGATGCATCGAATGTTCCGCCAGAAGTTCGATTTGGCCCAAGTTTTTTTTTTATATCGTGTAATTCCAATAGTTCTGGTTATTTTTGAGTTTCATGAGTCTCAACCTTCAAAAGCGCAGACTATTCTCGTTGTTTTGTGAGACCATTTACAAAGAAAAAAATTTGGAAAAGGAAATATATTTACTACATACTTGAGCAGCAAGAAAGTTGCAACTCCTATTTAATCAGTAGCCATAACGGGCACTTGCGCACCAAACGTCAATGCTTCGCAAACAACCTGGGATCCGCATTGTACTGTTGCCTCTTGTTCTTTGTTCATCAAAACCTTCACTGATGCCAAATTATACTTAAAATACTGGTTTTTCCAGCATCTACCGTTTCTTCGTATTTTTGGCAATATGGTTATCTGCCCCTACGCATTTAGATCTTTGCCACGCGGAAGGTATCGGAAAGCCTGGCTTGTTATTTTTAAGATTTCAAGAAGCATCACAGCACCAGAGAAACGAAGTTATTTGATGATGTGTTGGTGTCAGGGATTACCTGTCGTTTGGACATATGTTGTGTTGACTGTTTTTCTTGCAAGGCTGGGACGTATCGTTCGACTACTGCTCGTAATGAAGTTAGTTAATTGTCTGGCATCAGAACAGCACAAAAGAGGCAAAAAGGATTTCTCAATTATTAACACCAAAATTCATAACAGAAATCCAATAACTGGCAGTCATACATCATTGATAGAACTTTGCTTTAGCGCAGTGGTTCTTAACGGGGAGGCACGCACCCCTAAGGGGGCATCAATTAATTTCCAGGGGCACGAGCAGTCCCATCGCCACCGGGTGATATGGTGGGCTTAGCCCCCCCCAATTGAAATTTGAAACATAATAAGTGGAATTTTGTCAAAATCTGAACCTCAAGCCCCCCTGCACAAACGTAAAGCCCCCGTATTGACGACTTCCTGGCGACGGTTCTGGACACGAGCCCTTACGCGCTCAAGTATCTCATTAACGTATGATCAATAAGTTTACCAATAAATACGATTGTTTTTTAAATATATTTAAAGTCAGGCGGCTTGAAACAAGGGACAATTACTTTAAGGGAGGCGTGGTAGAGAAAAGATTAGAAACCGCTGTTTCAGCGCTTGTTATGGTGATTGACGGTAAGATGCGAGTACAGAAAGCAAGTTAGTCTTCGCTTAGCAACAATTCAAAAATATCAGCGGTTCCTACCTCCTACCGGAATTTCTTCAGTTGGCTTTGCGCGTTCCAATTCAATATGCTGCTTTGTATTTAAAATACGATTTACGCTGCCAATTCCATGTGCAAAAATGCACCTTTGCTAATTTGCAAAACACATTGACATAGTTATCATTAAGGGGAAGTCGCACTGCGTAAAAATATATAATGTTTTAAGGTGGTTTGTTTGTGTTTTGGCCAGAGAATTCTGTCTCCGGTTATGCGGCTAATATCCACCAAAACGTAAGTTCACGATACAATACGTACCAGTCACATTTTCCAGATTTCTATATTTCCTCATCTTCAAAAAAAATTGTAGGCTTTTTAAGTATACTTGACAACAGGCTTCGTGCGGGTTGGTAATGGGCGAAATTCACAGCTCGCGACTCACGCAATTGCCGGTACTTGCATTCATACCAGCGATCTAATGGTTCAGTTTCTGAAGTTGAGGTAGTTTTTGGAGTATGCGTTATCACTGCCGCAATTCTGCGTTTTTTTCTGTTCGATAAATACACGCATCAAACGTGGCGCCATATTTGTTCTGGTTGTGTGTGCTGGCAGCAAGAAGCTAGAAGACATGTTCCATCTGAACGGAAACTGGAGTGAAGTGTATATTATTACTGCTAGAATTAAATGTAGTTCATTCGACTTGCAACTTTATCCCTCTGAAAATTTAAATTCTGACTGCTTCAAAGGAAATGCAAGAATGTATGTCGCGAAGTGTGAAAAGTTTTGAGATTCGCCCTGTTAGAACCTCAACTGAAGCGAAATATGGTCGAAGCCATTTATTTTTTCGTTTGGCTCAAGACACATGGTCCAAATCACAGGGTTTAGTTAAAGAACACAAGGATGCAATCCGGAACAGCGGTAGGAGAGTGGGGGCAGTGAAAGTGTTGAGGGCATGGGAAACTTGTAAAAATCATGCTTGTTTTTGGGCAGCAACAACGTTGAACTCAAAGAATAGCAGAAATTATATAATACCATTCTGAATTTTATAGATGCGCTAGAGCTGCAGTGAATTTGTTTCACATCGATCGTGATAAACCATAAAATTACCTGTGATTCTGTTATGACAAGGCACCGCCGCCCCTGTTGCCCCCTCTTTCAAAGGGCAGGAGTCAATACCCAGTGGAGTAACTGACGGGGGAAGGGGTGTGCGTCGCCCCCCTGGCATGCTAAATGTAAAAAATGGGCCCCTGTTAGCTTGTATTTCGGCATTTAGTATTCTTTGGATTTTAGTAGGTGTCTAATTTTAACGTTTTTCAAAAATTGCTCGGTGTGTTTTCTGGTTATTTCGGGTGTTAGTGCAGACAAATCCAGTTAACTGCGTAACCAAATTGCCAAGATTTTTTGTATGTATTTAACCGGAATATGCGATTACCCGTATCAGACCAATATGCGCAAGTTTACTGCTTAGCGACACAGGGCCCCCAAAATCCAGTCCCGTCCCCGCGCGGGGACTTTAGTGAGCTTAGCCTCCCAAACAAAGCTTCAACCTCCAAATTGAAATGTGAAACCAGCGGTTTTTATCAATCCATATTCTGTTTTGTCCTGTAATTTATAGACAGAGCAGTACCTGCCGCTGTTACGTAGAATAACATCGCCTGATCATTTTTGGTACGTTTGTGGGGTAATAAACGTATTTGAGGATTGAGCGTAAAGCATCACCATTTATTGCTTGGAGTGTTGAACGTGAAGCTAGCCTATATGCCTAGTTGTATACGTCCAGAAGTCACACTTGCACCTTATCAACAGATTTTGTGCAGTGATTGTTGTGAAAAAATTTATTATGGCTAACCCAGACAGTCTCGCATTTTGTACTGGATAGAAGCAAGATACCTTTGGTGCTTACAAGCAAAGTTAGACATTTGCGCAGCCTACTGTTCAGACATCAAAATGGAGTCAATAGTGTAGTTAGAAGAGTATATTTAGCAATCACTGCTAAGCTTGACCCAACCGAGATGTTGCGTCAACGTAGGCACCCTTGGTCTATATTGTCAACATTTATATACCATATGAGATAAAAAAATGTTATTAATCTAAACACCTGCCATGCACCAGGAGATTAACAAGTCTAGACATCAGAAAGGTTTACGCATGCGTATTTCGGCCAGTTAAAAGCACGATGCGCATGCTTTTCAAGCAAAATTAACTTAGCACTAATGAAAGAAAACGTTCATCGTGGCGCATTGCTTTGATCGGCCTCAGGTTTGTTCCTTCAGCATCAGTGTTTTAATAACTAAACGATAGGTTTGATTCTGATTTACTGCAAATTTTTGTTAACATTTGCATTTCATTACAACATCTCTAAATAATTATTTAATCGTCGTTAATTTAATGGCAATTATTAAAGACTCAATTCCTTTTGTTAACCTCTATTCTCAAGGCACGTCTTGATGAAGTTTATCCTAACGTATTTCTTGCACTTCGGATTGTGCTTGCTTCTGTGCAGTACAAAATATGAGAAGACTGCCTGAGCTAGCCATAATACTTTTTTCACAACAGTCACCACACTACCACCCACCACCACACCAC
>Ga0210059_1002635_pt1 | contig 28234 bp, 15 predicted proteins | sample Ectturendosymbi2_FD_188042 | JGI IMG/M metagenome (GOLD analysis project Ga0210059, IMG submission 188042) | Ecteinascidia turbinata endosymbiont from Florida, USA - Sample 2 (SPAdes) (version 2) | ecosystem: Host-associated > Tunicates > Ascidians > Unclassified | place: Key West, Florida...
AATTTCAGCTATGTGGGACCGTTTTTTTCTTTGCTCGTGAATGATGAATGCCTCTAAATATATCGATGTAGTCAATCGCAAGATTCTGCGAGACACGCGAGTTACGAGACACGCGAGCTGAAATTTCAAAAATCCAGGGGGGCAGGGCCATTCCTGGATTTTGAAAGTTTCAGGAAAAAAGGTTGTTTTCTTAGTTTCGAGAGAGAAAAAACAATTTTTACCACTTTTGTCCCCCCCTTGAAAAATTTTGGAAAAACCCCTAGTGCCCCCCCCCTGAAAAAATTTTTCCGACGCCGGTGGTTCATTGCCATTTTGCTAAAACAGTGCAAAAAGCGCTCCAAGAATGTGGAATAAAGGTTATAGAATGGCTTAGGAATTCACCAGACTTGAACCCATAGAAAATTTATGAGGTGTGGTTAACAATCGAATGAGTCCGAAATACCACAACTCACCAAAAGCTTACTAAGGCCATTATTCAGGTCTAGTAACTTGTTGATGAAATTGGAAAAAGTTTACAAAAATTGCTCAGTATCATACCCACATGAATGAAGTGAAGGAAAAACAAAGCAGGCCATCTGTCGTATTAAATATGAAATTTGGTTGATGCTTTGCTCAGAACTGTCAACTAATTTAAGTAAAATTCAATTTTTTGAGCGAATCAATTACTTTGTACACTAATGAAAAGAAGTAATGCCATTTGTGATACCGACTGCGTAAACGAAAGTTTAATGCAAAAAACTTGATAAGAAACCCAGCACCTGGGCTACTTTTATTCTTTGCACAAAACTTTCAAGCTCTTGTACGATAAAGGAACTTCTGACACCTTGTTTCTTCATTTACTTCAACGCAAAAAGAGCCACAAAAGTTTTATGTTCCGAATGTATTGCATGTAACAGAAAAGACAGAATTTTCATAAAAAGTTTGAGGTTTTTGCCCAAGATAAATTTTTTCGCGAGTGGAGGAGATATGCAGCTTGTTTAGACAGGACAATCGCATTTCTTCAGTGGTCAGTGGACACTTGGTATCTGTAAGCGGAACTGCGCAGTGACAGATGCCTAAATGTAGTTGCATACATAAATTCCAATGAACCGAGCTAGTAGGTGATCGGAGTTTATCGCCTTCCATCCGTTGCTAGTGCTCCAGGCCGTGTTTCCTTTGCCGGAATACAAACCGCTTAAAACCTACAAGTCGTATTACCGCTTTGGCCCCTGCAGATCACTGGAGGATAATCCTTTTCAAAGCGTAAACCAACTCGTTTCTCTTTAAGTGCTATCCACTGTCGCAAGATCGTTGAACCCATTTTCGACAGGGGCCGTCACTTAATTATGCGTTCTGCCGTTCAGCTAAAAAGGCTTATTTGAAACCGAAGAATAAAGCACACCATTGATGAATCGGTCTCAGAAACGTCGTTAGCAACTGGCACTGGGCACAAAAGCAAACGTCCCTGGCTTTCACTGGAACATATCACCAGTATCTCGACAAGTGTGGAAAGCCCAAAGCATTGTCAGATTGTTCGCAGTTGTGTACTTTGGCGTGAAGCATTGCTGAGGCGTGCTGATCATATCGAGGTTGACGTATGTGTTAAACGGCTACAAACGACAAATGGTTAGCAAACAAATTTCCTTGCCTTGCTGTACCTCTCCGCAGATTTGACCTGAAGACAATGACCGCCGAACCATTTCATGATGACAGATATTGTCATTTGGCTAAAGAATAATGAACAGGTCGGTCTTGCTCCGCTTTTCACCCGATCTTATCAAGCAAAGCGTCTCGGCGAAACAATGACCTCGTTTCGACCTGTGGTGTGAGGACATTGCGCCAGCTATGAATGGTCACCAGCGGCTTCCACTCACCACGCGATGGTTACTTGACCAGCCATTGTTTCTGTTTTATAACTGAAGGTAAGAAGTAAAAGTACGCATCACTTCATATGCTGCTACATATACAATAGAATTGTTAGAGTCATGCAGTTCTCATATCACTTGCAGTGTAAGTGCTTTTCGTTGCAGCCAGGTACTTTTAGTTTGGTGTTTTCAGGAAGCCTTATCCCGTTTGCAGGTGGTGCTAAAATTCATAACTGAAATCATCACTGATCCTCAGAAGTTTCGCCAAGGTCTGGGAACAAGAGTGGACAACACAGTGCACGCACACGCAACCTGGCACGCCATAGGTTCGAAATTGTCACGCGATGAAGCGATTAGGTTTTTGCTTTTACTGCAGGTAACAAGTCATTTTTCTATTTGGCGTAAATTCCAGTGGTTTGCGTTTATATCGCAATAGTTTAAATTAGCAAGTTTATTCACACGCGGCTAACTGCTATCCGAAACTAGTCATAAAATAACTAAAAAGTCTACTGCAGTGCTACTGTCTGAATTGAAGACATTTTGCAATTATTTAAACGCGGTATTGAGCGGGACTAGATCACAAATAACAAAGATATGTTAAAAACTTTGGCTCGCATTCCCGTTCAAGTTCAACACCCCTTGTCTCAGACCTTGCATCTCTGTGCGTGTCCTTCACGGTCCCTACCTCTATGGCACGGGAGCGTCTATGACCAAATACACCTTCGGCCTCGATTAACGGTCGATTCGTGGCGAAATGCGTCTCATCCGTCAGGCGCTCGGCTGTTCGCGTGATGTATTTATTATCGGAACCCCCCGCTTCGAATCGAGCACTTTCTCTTCCCCCAAACGCGCCGCCGTCGGGGAAGCAACAAAAGCGTTGGAGCGAAGCGTTTCCGATAATACCCATCTGCTGGGCAGGACAGATGCTTGTTTTTCGAACGATGAGCCGAGCTTCTGCGAAGATTGCTTGCTTGATTAGCTACGCAGCAATTTCGCGTTCAAGCTATCCTCCATGAAAAAATGAACGTGCCATTCTGGGCAGCACTGTCTGGTCCTTTCTCACGCAAGTCAGTGCTTTAATTAGCCACTTTTTGACGCCTGCTTGCGTGCAGAGCCAGGCAGCAACTTGTCAGCGAGGGCATTAGGGATTCATTCCCCATGCCTGCTCGTCGACATGCTTGAATTACTAGCATGAACTAGCGCTAAAAACGACGATTGAAATCCTTTACTGATTTTGCGACAATTAACCGAGATAACCGCAACAAGAAATGTCATTGCTTTTGTTTTGAAACGTCAAACGACTTCACGGCACCCTCCTACATCAGCGGTTAATGTAGGTTCGAACACTTTCGTTCTATTTTTGCGTCGAACTTATTTTAATACCGTAAACAAACAGCAAACTTGAATCCAGGAGCAAACTACTGGTGATACTGAACAAGCTTTGCCTGACAAAAATCCTTCCCTCAAATCGGCAGTGAGAAACAGTGCAATTGCAATTTTTTGAAGTAAATTAACTGCGTTGAGTGAAAAAGCAAAACTTGTGTAACTTAAAGTCCCACTAACCACAAGCTTCTTTTCAAGTGGCTGGTTTCTTCTTTAATTAATTTCAGCAACTCCACAAGTACGGCGCTTAATTTTTTTACCAGCAGACTACGTCATAGCAGTAACCGTTTTGTTAAAAACAGTTTCAATAGTGTTTTTACAGTGCGATGTTCACCATTTGTCTGTTCCTTTGTTTGCATTGTCGTCGTGCGTCTTGTACCAACTACAATCGGTGTTTACGCGAGGTTTTATAATGACATCAATCTTGTTAGGTGCAAGCAAGGCCCGGACCGGAGTCGAGTATTTGAAAAAGCTGCAATTGCGCTTGAGTAGCAAGTTCCGCGGTCAAGCTCTTAGATTTCCAAAAAATGTTGCATGACTTTCAAGTTTGAAAATCTCGACACTTGGAATTTTGAATATTCACTGCTGAGATCGAAATGGTCATAGTTGAAGAAACTAGTGAAAGGCGTCGCAGCAGAAGCCTGCTTCAAGCGTACGTTTTATTCGGTTTGAGGTTGGATTTGGTTGTCAGGTTTTCTTTGATTGGGCGCTGGTAAAACCAAGCAAGGCCGTCTGCGGTGTGCTTTCGACACACCGTCCTCTTGGAGCTTTTGCTGAAAATATGTGGAATTTTAGCGAAAAATCATTTTGTCGCGCTGCGAAGGTCCTTCCGATGCTCGAGCGCTGCGATCACGACGAAGCGTTTTATGGTCGCGGTCGATTTGGAGACAATAAAGCTGCACACTCGGTGGCAGGTGTCGAGTGACACGTGACACTTATTGGTTTGTGTACGCCAGCGAGCACGTGGCTGAACGGACTTACGATACAACAACACATTTTTGCAGATCTGTCGAGAGCAGTGGGCGAGTTGGGCGACTGGCAGTGTAGCACGTCTCGTTTGCTTCCTTATTTGGGGCCGATCCGCGCGGCACGGGTGTTCTCTGAACCCCGGCGCGCAATCTTTCACATTGGCCTCGTTTTCTCGTGCCCTAATGAATCACCTGATAAAAAAAGATTATTGTAGCGAAATTTCGGTCGTTAAGACCCCATTGGTTCGCAAAGAAAAGCGCAGCGGCAACGGCTGAAAGCATAAATCTTTTTCCAGTACCGCCGCACACACGCAAAAGTTATGAGATTTTAATGATCGTCAAAATTGCCGTGCTGCTATAACGGTCCCTCTCAGGGATAGCCTCACTCTTTGATACGTTTTGATTAATAGCCACGTCTTAGTTTGGAGCCCAAACTTAGATTAAGTGGACCAAGGCCGGCGGAGGCGAGCTGGGTAACGCGATCCGCAAAGTGTTCTGCGCGAGATCGATCGGGCGAGAGGTGTTCCAGCCACGGGATTTGTTGCCTGAATTGATGCTGATTGCTTCGGCGCGCTGCGTCCTGGGCAGTCCGGGGGCTAATCGGTAATCGGTTCTCCGTCGAGTTAGCCCCGAGCCTAAGTCAACAATCGCGAATCTATTTGAACTTTGCCAGATCGCCGCGATTGTCCCCTTTGCGCGTGGGTGGCCCTGGGTCTCCTCCCTTGTCTCTTTGATACAAGCGAGGAGACACGCGCCACCTCGCGGTTCAGACCCATGGAAGCGAGCGCATCACGCCTCGTGCCTCCAGCGACGCGGCTCGCTCTCCTGACAGGCACGCTAATTACTGTTCCCTCGGTCTTTACTTCACCGTCGTTTAAATCGCCGACGGCATGGGTGGCCCACGGTCTGCGGAAACGTGATATACGGGGTGAATAAGTCTTGTTAACGCTGGCTGTGACGGCCTGAACAGGCTGAAGGAGGCTGTTTGGTAACTTATCGCTGTATTTCGACCGTTCAGAAGGACTGTATGTTAATTCCGACACTATCTGAGGCTCCACGAAACCTGTTTGTGGAAGGTGTTGGGCGACGTAGATTGCAGCGAGACGCTGGGTGAAGATATCATAGGTTTCTTTATATCGTTGCGTGAGCATCACGACGCACCACACTCACTTGATAACCGCCAAGACGCACCAAAAGCTTTGGAGAAGAAAAAACAAAACATTGCGTTAACAGCAAATAATATGCAGAAAACGAGCATTGCTCACAATAGCGCTTCGCTACGCTAGGCAAAAAGCGGACAGTAAAAAGATAAGCAAGGAAACGGCGAAGACAACGACGCCGCCCCCGCAGAGACAACGACAGCTTGCAACAACGATACTGATAGATAGCCTTGCGTCACGACATTTGTTATCGACAGCGAAAATTCTGCAGTTTTCCATTCAACAAGTTGCATGAGCAAAACGCAACTTTAAACAACGCTTTCATGCGGTATGCAAATTGCTGTGATATGATTTCCTTGTTCAAATCTGGTTTGCACTACAGCACTGCGACTTGGTTGGTTTGAGCAAGGCTAGCAAGGAGATCAATTTGAAAATTGAATTTTGACGTTTGCGAATACTTTACGTCACACAAGGAATTATCATTAGCGTATATTTAAGCCATTCTGATTTCGTCGTACAACCACGATCCATTTCTTGGTGGATTTCCCTCGCGTGGTTTGTCATCGACGTTTCGCAGCCGTGATTTATGGTCGGTCTGGGGCATCATCGCCTGTCTCGGTCACGCCTGATCTGTTATTGGCTGTCAAGGTCGCTTTGAGTGCCAGGGGAAGCAACGCAGAAAAGCCTTTCACCAACCTGAGTGTACATTTCATCGATACTCGCATGGAGCTCACCCGCAAGCAGTGTGCGTTGAGGCTTGCTCATTTGATTCAATCCTGCTTTATCTTGTGTTCAACTTAACAGCTGTGGCAGAAAAACACAAACTTAACGCCGCTTCTGCACCGTCTTGAGGTCGTTTCTCATCTCCTCCAAGTCCCTTTTCAGTTTCGCCCTTCTGTTTTGAAACCACGTGATCACCTTGACACAAAAATGCACCCTCGCGTCATGAGCATGCAACTAACAAACCACTGACTTTTGCAAGCATTTAAACAAGTGCTTCTGTTTAACCTGATGCTTGCACGAAATTAAACTTTTAAACTCAAAAAGCTCTTTGCCTGTGAGAGTTTTTGCAGCCAGCGCCAAACAAAGTTTTCGGTTGGCCTCAACTTCAAAGCAACTGATCAGACAACCCAAGTCATAGAACATGTATAACCGCATTATACAAATTTACCGTATAACTGGATTACCCATATTACATTTATACCCAGAGCAAAAGACTTTTACTAACTATTATGCACTGTTCCCTTTACAAAATGAGCAGTTTCGCCCTTGGGAGGTCTGCAGCCTAGATGACCTTTGGTTCTTCGCAGCCTCCACTCCCTCATGCATTTTATAAATCGATGTACTTGGAAGTCATCGCAGTACTTCATTATAATAAGCATGAAGCGTCATTCATGCGTACGTCTCAAAAGCTTGTGTTTCATCAAAGTAAATGTATTTGCGTATACTCTCTACTACCACCATGTATGTATTCTCGTCTTCCTTCATGTGTTTGCGTATTCCATGTTACTGCGATGCGTGCTTAAATTCAAGCGCCTTGCGTGTGGGAGTGAAGACGTTACTCAATACAATACAATCAATCATGTCAAGCGAATGCGGGAAAAACTGACAGAACGGGGCCTGTTAGATACACTGCTTAATATCCAAATCTCAAAGAAGTAAGCAATGACTAACAAAGGTTGTTGAAATCAGCTGCATGCCATACTGCAATTTGTAGGTATAACCCGTTGAACATTCACCACGAAGTTTGTCTGAAATAGTGTTTTTAGTTGTTGCAACTGCACAATTTTGCGACAAATGATCAAAAGTTTTGTACGACATGATCTGTTGCAGAATTTTACTCGTGTTTTGTTCCCAGGGTTTGACACGGCGAACCAACAGCCAGTCAGAAAGAAACGAAGCCAAAATACTCCATACTCAAGCATTCAGAAAAAAGAAGACAGTATCGTGCCAATAACATCGAGCCGTTTTGAAAATGAAGATTGCGAAATCGTCTTTTTATTGAGCTTGAAGCTCATCTCTGCTGAGGATCGATCACTGATCGCGTTGGTCATTTGATGCCGACGCAGGCGAAGGATTTACGGGGTGATGACGGATTGCGAAAGCGCTCGAATCCCGCGTCATTATACAATCTTCCGAGTTAAGTGCTGTGTATTACGAGTCCGCTTTGACCAGCTGTAAACAGAGTTCAAAGCGAGCTTGTGCGTGGCGCTGGGGCGAGTAAGGCCGTCGCTTTGCGCTTAAAAGCAATTCATAATTTGTCAACCCCCGGTTTTGCGTCTTCGCAAGCGACGTCACAGACAAAAACGCTTCGCAATCAATCAGGCACGGTTCGCATGTACAGCTTGATTTGCGCTGAAGCCGCCGCAAAACGAGGCAAACGAAGCCACCGCAAGTCTTACCATTTAGGGAAATCTTTAATTTCGGAATGAATTCGCGGACTTCGACCGAAAACAAGGCCGAGGGCTTGTGGTTTTGCAGTTGCGCTACGAAGTCGCCGTCTTTGTATTTCAGCGCGTGAAGCGACATTTGTTAGCAGTGATTTTTTCGACCCGCGACGACAAAAATTTTGCTTGTCAAAGGTTCAGTCACGAGAAGTAACCAATTTAACGAGATTAAGTTTTTCATGACATCAAATGTCACTGTAATTTGCTCGCTACGGTTAATCTGTGCCAGGGATCGTGGCCAAGGGGGGGGCGGAAGGGGGTGTCGTTCCCCCAAAATTTTGCACGACAATCATTGAAAAATTTTCACGCATGCGTAAAGCTAATTATTTGTTCGAGTATACAATTCTCGTCCCCTAAATCTTCATTTCTGGCTACGCTCCTGCCTGTGTCTCCTTTATGCACAAGACCCCTTTCCGTCCATTCGTGATTTGCATCGATACAATAAAACAAAAACACAGCGTTGTTTCGGTGAATGACAATTTAATGGTTGTGCCAAATTATGACAACAATGTGAGCCTCTTGCATGTCCATAGCAATACAAGTCATTTACAGATTATCTTGATATTATCAGATGAAAACATTCTATTTTCTGTGTCTGTTTATGGCAGTACTTTTCAGATTATTTTGTAATAACAGAGTACTTTGGAACATACTTGGTAACTTCGAAAGCGTGAAGCTTAAAATCTCTTTTAAGCCTTAAATCTTCAGTTAACCAGAACATTGGTCATTTTTTAAAAATGCTTCCACACCTTGGGCGCCACCTTAGGTATTCGAAAATTTGCAGGGATCGGATTTTCGAAGATGATCACAACTTTGGCAGAACGAGAGACAAATTTAGAAACATTGTTTTGTGGAGACAGGCAAAATAATAAACACTTCAGTTTAAGGAGCAAAACTGAGTAGCCATTCGTAAGGGTGCTGAGAAAACCTTTCGTTAAAGAAATATTTTTCGCTGTGCGGTCATTAAAGACGTCTTAGGAAACAATAAATCATTGAGTCATGAGTCATTGTAATTGAGTCATTGTAATTAACAAGTTTAAATTCGCTGCACGAAGTGAACGAATGCGTTCAACAAATAACAAATAAGAATGTAATTTTCGGTGGTTTTGAACCGAGATGGACGCGGTGGGAGGTCAGTAACGAAAAATCAAACAACTGCAATCGCGACTTCAATTGCTTCATTTGCAATAAACGGCTGTGGGATGTAACTTTTGAAGCGAGGTCGAAAAAGAAAACCTAAAGGAAGTGTAGCAAATTCAAACCAAATTTAGTGTCTGAAGGACCCACGTTCAGAATTCGGAGGGATTAATCCCAAACAGCGCAATTCGACGATGTTCTTGAACAGTGCGTGGGCCTTGACGAAAAATGGCAAGGCTTAACAGCTTTCCTGCTTCTGTCCACTCCTGTTTTATGAAACACGTTTAATAAAATGCAAAAACAAAGCTGCAGAGCTTTCTTCACCTGGGGCGCGGTCAATCCGAGTGCTTGCGCGATTTGGTCCCGGTCGGCCGGGGTCAGGTACTTGTGGCGACAGAATCGTTGCTCGAGAACAGACAGCTGGAATGATGTGAAGGCAGTTCGGCACTTCCGTCGTTTAACGCGCATCTGACGTCCAATGGCGACGGCGTGAAGGGTGCTTTGCTCTGAAAAGTTGTTAAAAATGCGAACTGCTTGCTTGTCCCATGACCAGTAACGGAAAAATCTTTTCTATAGCTGTGAGCAAGTCTGGGGTTCCAATTCGCACGTAGGTAGAAAGGTGCTTGCCTTTTGATTGCGAGTTGCACGAAAATGAGAGATTGTCTGTGTTCGTCCAAAATTGCAGTAAAAACAACTTTAAAAAAATTTGAGGTTCTACGACGGGGTTCGAGAACCTTTTTGAAACTGAAAGTTTTTTTCTCGGGTTCCGATTAATGCGAAAGGCTGTCAGTTTGATACACACTTCTAGAATAAAAATTTTATTTAGTTTGCTTTCCCATTAATGATATTCATCTTCGTGAAAACGCTGATCATGTTAATGCTATTTTTAGATCAGGCCCACGGGGGACCCATGTGGTCCTGGTGGCCAAATTGGTGCCCGCGGGCACCATGCCCGCGGGAATGCCCCTGTTCTAAGACATTTTCGAGGGCTTTACACAAAAAAAGATACAAATATGCCGATATTCTATAATATACCGCGACTTTTGTGTTGCCAGTTCCAGAACTCTTGTGTAATCCTTTGGTAAGATGACTGAAGCAAGGTACCGGCCATGCAACAGATTCATATGGAAATTTGAATTTAGATAAAGCTTGCTGAGCGAAATGGGCCAACGTAGAGAAGCATGAAGCCAACGTGAATATGAGGGGAAGCAATGACGTGGTAGCCATCAGCAAGCTGGGTTCAACAATCAATCATACAACTCACTTCAATTGGACATGTCACATGCGTGTGCGTCAAGCGAACTCTTCGCGAATATTTAAATTCTGAAAAGATTTTATTTGCAAACCCCCGACACCAGATAACTGTTTACTTGTTTTCGTCAAACGCGCGTGTAGTTTTGCGATATACCTCATTTTTCCATGTTTTTTTTAACTTTTTTTAGCCAAAGATAAAAATTCATATTTACTTTATTTTTGCTCATTTGAAAGCTCATGCGATTTATCAAAGCATTGGAGAACTATATCACCACGAAGCAACCAGGGGCGTAGCGGCATAGCTTGCCGCCTTTGGATTTCGGCGATTCTGCCGCCCCCCCTCCCTACGCTGTGCAGCATAAGTGCTAAAGTACTTTTATAAACGTTCTGGCCAACTAGCTACATCTGTGTTTTTCAACTGGGGTTCGCGGAACTCAGGGTTCCGGGAGTGGTTGCCAGGGGTTCCACCGAGACAGACCGATTTTGCCTGGGACGAGATTCGCAACCACAGTTCTATGCGGTTGTAGCAATATAGACACCACGATCATTGCATAAGGTTCCATGAGCAACGTAGACATTTGCAGAAGGTTCTGCTGAACACTGAGCTACATGAAACATCATTCAGCAAAATTGTTAGATCATCGTTTCCAACTTTGGCTGCGTATGCTTTACTTATACAGGATTGCTCTCAACATCTGATTCTTCCTTATTTCTATTCCGGCCAGGCGTTTGTCTTCCTCAATTTCTGGTATTGATTTACTGGTGCTAGCACTGCTAATCTCGTGCATCTCGTTTCGTGAAATAGCGTCGGAAGAGATGTTTACGAACATCAATATGGCTCCCTCATTCTTTTTCAATTCCTCTTTCCTAACTTCTCTCTTTTTTCTGAAAGAAAATCCACTTTCTTTCCCTCGCTACATCTGCAGGTTGAAACACTTCACAGATAGTTAAAATTTAAACTAACTTAACTTTGTTTCAACTGCAAACCAATCAATTTCGTGCACTCTGCTCGGAAATACCAAACAACTTCACAGAGCATCAAGTCATGTCGGTATTTCACAGGGCTCCTTTGTGACGTATGCGATTGAGACCTTATCACAGGAAACAATGAAAGCCATACGTGACAATCAAATTATTATTTCGGTGAAGCAACGTGAATTAAGCGTGTACAAACCTGGCTAAAGTGCAGTAGTTGTGTATTTTAAGTGGATGCGTTCAACAGAATTACGAAAAAAAATAATTTGAATTTAGGAAACAATCATTAAAGAAACCGCGAAAAGCTTTGTGCTTGGAATATTTTTGAAAGAGCAAAATATTTTCTACACTGTACTATTTTAGGCCAATTTTTGCCGCCCCCTCTGATTCAGCCGCCCCTGGATAAATCCAGAATGCCCAAATGGCTGCTACGCCACTGGAAGCAACCACGAACGTGCTGTGGCAACACGTGCGTCACCCAGGATTATCAGCAAAACCGGATTACAGAGTTCACTAAAATTGTTTCCCAGGATGTACACCAAGCAGGATTAAAATACGGACAGTTTTTAGAAGGATTGCAGTGCAGTTTCTCTGTGCTTACAATTTCAACAAATATACTTTGACATGTTGCTCTGCTTAAGATTATGTTACTTTGTGCTGTAACCAGTGTGTATGTTTGGAAAACAAATTTCAAATTGAAAGATGTTTTCTGAAATACATCTTAGGAGCACTATCGATTTCAAAACTCATCCCTCTCTAGCTGGGACAGTTCATTTAAAGCAAACCTGCAAGAGACTACAATTTTTTTGTACCAAGATTGTTTTTCCAAGCATGTTTCTCAGCGTATGTAAGAAGGCTGACCTACGTGTGAAAGGAAGAGGAGCTACTCTTTGTGATCCCTTTGTATCACAGAAGAACCGCTATTCTTTAATCAATTTATGATGGTTGAATTTTCTAAAAAATTAGGGAAAAAAGCAAATCATATAAAAGCTTTGAAGATAACGTGGCCCGATAGTAAATGGCATGTAATGCATACTATATGCATATATCAACGCATTTTATATTTGGACACAGAAGCTTTTCAAAACAAACTATTTTGTACAAAGTTGGGTAGAAAAGTTGGGTTTCTTCTTGATGATGATTGATGAACCTTTGGAGTCACTCTGTAGCTGCCAGTCTGAGCATATTTTAGTGATTTATTGACAAGGTTTGGTTGATTAATGCAATTGGCAATATAATTAAGTTTGAAACGTGCATTATGCCAATTGACAACTTAAAATTCTGCGTGAGATGACATAAGAATTTTTGAGGTGGCTTCTAAACTGAGGCTCTTGGCAAATGACTCCCTGACGTTGCAAGCAAAAGCCGCAAAAACAGAGCCTGTCAAGTCCAAATTCGAGCAAAGAGTCAGACCCAAACCATTTGATAAGACGTATTGATTGTTTTAGTGAATTTTCTCCTTAACAAATCATATATAGTACTTAGATCGCTACACTTCTGTCGGAACACCGCGCTTTGCACACGCACAGACGTTGATTCTCTTGGTCTTTTTATTGCATCTTTGTTACTTCGTGGTTTGAATTACAAAATTGCATGATAAACCTGACTACCTCTGCACACAAAGGCCAACGTTATTGTCTGCTGCGCGTGATTTTCACGAATGCGGTTGATACCAGAGTGGAGACTGCAATTTCCCAAAACCGAAAAAAATCAACCCTTATCCACCTGCATTCCTTTGCATAGGGTGCACATTTTCAGCAAAGGTGTTTAAGAATTTTCCTTTAAAACCTCATAAATGAAAACCGTTGTGGCAATGATTTTCAGTTTATTGCAGTAGGAAATCTATTTCGGCAGCACTTTTTATCCACATAAAGGGTTTTGTTCCCGGCACTTGCGAGTGCAGTCAGTGGCCGACGTCCAGAATGTAATCTTTTGGATGGCATGGCCTAACATCTCGTCTTTGCAATATCTTACAATTACACAGCCAACCTAAACAAGAAAAAACTTATGCCACTGTTTTCGCTAGCAGTTTTTGTTTATTTGATGGTGCGTGATAGTATATGGTAAAAATGACCACATAATGCCCCTCAATATTAAAAAAACGAGTAGTTTCTAATGTTTTGCGGTTATTGTCTGAAAAATGGTAGTTCGCGTACATCGGCATTTTTTCTAAATACCGAAAAGCACCGATGTAGGCAAAGTGTGCTGTATTTCTAAAGCAAAAATCATTCGATTGTACAGTAGTTTGTACAGCACAATTCTTGAGATATTGTCAAAAATGGGGTAAATGCAGTTATAATGTATTGTAAACAACAATGGATACTTACAACACGTTGCTAGTTTGTGTCTGAGATGTGATTCAAACGTTTTCAAGACTTTGTATCCGACTGTTACCAATTATATTTCAAGATCTAATGGCGAATGTAAAGGCGAAATCAGTCGCACCAGACTACATTATCTATATATTTTGTTCCATATTATTAGCAATATTCTACATACAATGGTGAATCTTGACAATGACAAACGTTTTAAAAAAAACTGTAGTCCATAAACTGTTTTGTGTTCGTTGGCACTTGTTAGCAGGTTAATTGTTTATATATGAATGTGGATTCGTGGCCATTTTGAAAGCGCAGTGTCATTGGGGAAAATTTTGGTTTTGTGCTGATGATAACCATACGTTTTCGATTTGTACCACGGCAAATTTTAAAAATTTTTTATGAAAGTAGTTGGCTAATTGCCCGCAGACTGATATGCAGAAAAATTATTTAAAATATTGAAAACTTGTTAATAACAGTAAAAAATGAATTACACGAAAATATAAACCCTGTTGTAAACCCCAGAAACTCTTTTAACGAGTAATGTAATGTAGATCTACCTGGTTCTCAAAGATAAAGCTAGCATGTGTTATTTGACAGGAAAATATGTAGCGACAGGAACAAAAATAAAAGTTAAGACTTAGGTATAATCGTCAAGGAAACGCATTCGCTAACAACCGATTTTACTTGATTGCATTTGCTGCATTCCAGAGCCGCAGGCACGGGGGTATTCGGGGGCTGTGTCCCCCTAATTTGTTTGTGCCTCCAAATTTTATTGAGCCCAGAAAAACATGCTTTAAACATACGACAAAATAAAAATCTTGCTCTCCTAAAAACGTATTCTACGCCCCAAACTTTAAAACCTGGCTACGGGCCTGCTTTACTCACGCTTTCGCAAGCGACTGATAATACTTCATCAAACCGCGGCAAGGTTATTCGCATATTCTACAATTCAGTGACCAATCCCTTGCTCTTGTTTTGCGATCCCTTCAGCAGTGGCAAAATTTTCAAATCGCAGAGAAAACTGGTACCTGCAAATGACTTTTTCAACCTTATTATGCACTCTTTGTTCATTGGTTTGCTACCTTCCAATCGAAAAACACTGATTTAAAAATCAAACAAATCAACAAATTTAAGTAAAACTCACTTTCCTCCATTCCTTTGAATGTCGCACAAGCCAACCTTTCGAGCGCGTCCAGAGGAGATTCGGAGACGCTTTCTCGTTCCGGCGGTTTCGCGTCGCCGTCGCAGCCGCGCCTGGCGCGTTCGTCGGCGTCGACCACCCCGGAATTCGTTTTCGCGCTCACAGGGGTGCGGTCGCCATTTTCCGAAACAACCGCACCAGCCGCTTCCTTGTTTGGAACGCTGCCCGAAGACAGGTTCCTGCTGTTCGACTGACGCGCGACGGACCGGCTTCTGGGACAAATCCGGCTCCGGCTCTTCGAAATCAAGTAATCCAGTGTCCTGTTGCTGCTTGTCAGGTTTGAAGAGTCGCCTCCCAACAGTCGGTTCAAGCGGTCGCTGGCGGCGATGGGCGAAGGGCCGGTTGTCATTAAAAATGGCTGAAGCGCAGAAGCCGCGTAAAGCCGGTTGAAATTTTCAAGCCACATGGCGTAAATATCGCTTTTCCACAGGTGCAGGCCGCCGCCGGGTCCTAAGCATTGGTTGCAAATTGAGTCGATCTTCGCTGTGCATTGATCGGCTGCTGGGTTGCTGGCGACGCTCGTCTCAGGAAGTGCTGAAACGCTGTCGCATTTCGACAATATGTCGTCGATTGAAAACGGAGTTACTCGCTTGCTTGCAGACGTGTTATTGTTCGACAAGTCAGACCGGCTTTCCTTGGCACGGGCATCATCGTCTACTGCTCGACCACGAGACAGCGAACTAACTGCCATACCTGGGCTTCAGGTCAATCTTATTATCTTGTCTGCCCTGAATAGAACATAGCTACGATCTATAAACAAAAACCAGCAGTTGAAATCGAGAAAACGCGTTTGTGAGTCGAGTCTACAGTTGGTGGCGAATCAGCGTTGTTGGGCTGTTACTTCACAAACACACACCGTTTTCAAAAAATATTCATTGAGAAAGGTTTTTGGCGATTTATAAAGAAGATTCCGACGTAACGACTCTCACGTTGATACATAGGTTCTATTACTTTCAACACGAACGGTCTTCAAAGATAATGGGATGAAAATTGACCTGGTTAAAGTTTACGGCTCTTGGCTTTGAAGTAGTGTTGTCTGTTCCATTGAACGGATCTCAGGCTCTACATCAGACCGAAGCTGAAATTCGCAACAGGTGTCACGTTTGCTGCTTGCGCTAAACATCGCGACGTGACTGACGAGCGCATACCAGCCCAGGTTAGCATGTCCAACCGGCGTTTTCCGACTTGTCAATTGAGCTTCGTTCGGCCCTGAACTTGCCCTGCGCGCCAGACCTGCGCTCTGTCGTGATCCACCGTGCGTGATTGCTTGCTTGAATTAAATCCAAACCGGATTTGTTTTGACTTCGCACTTTCGACGCCAGCCCATGACCAAACACCGTGTCGGAATAAGTTTCGCACTGACAACACCTGCGCGTCGTTGAAATCAGGCCCAGGCGGCTGATGTCTTCCTCCCGAGATCGAGCTTAGACATCCGGGTGATTGACAAGTGCTTACGGGAGGCAAAATTTCAGCTTCGAGGCTTCACGCAAGAAAAAAGTTCTAAAAAGACTGAGGATATTTGACATTGATAAAATCAATTTGAAAGTTTAGGTGTCCGTGCATTTAAGTTTGTCAACCTCACCGATTAAAAACTATAAATTTCGTGTAGAGGAAGGGCAAAAATTTAAGCTGTAAAATTTTCGGTAACTTTTCCACCAAGAGATAAAATCTCATAGGTTTGATGTGTATTTCCTCAGTTTGGTCCACTAGCAACAAACGCTCGTGGATTGGATATTAACGGCCACTTTCGCATGCAGAGGAGTGTGTGTGCAACTTTTTGTGGAGGAGAAATGCGCGTCGTTTACTTCAGAGCCGGTCATTGACCCATTGGCTATTTTTTAGTTAAAAAAAGTTTGAAAACGTCCTTTTGCGGCACGAGACATGAATCATTCTCATTCCGGGTATGGTCTTTGACAAAAAAAAATTAACACTTCTGGAATTAAAAGGCGATTGCCTAATTACAGATTGAAAGGCCGGGATACTTTCTTGAGACGTAGGTTGTGTTGTTCCATGACTTGTAACGGATTCATTTGAGTCCCAAGCCAAAACTGATCTGTTGATATGTTTCAAGTAAAAAGTATTGGAATGTCATAAATCAATATTCCTTATCTCGGCAGTGTTCAGCGCAGTTTCACCAATCAAAGGAATCGCTGTTTTAATGTATAATGTGTTTGTGTCGGATGCTTATTTGAGCACAGTATTTTTAAATCGCTCTCAACGGATACCACTTTGACAGGAACCAAAGTGCTTGCTGTTGCAAAAGCTGTTGTCGGAAAAAAGTACTGATCATGGTTTGCTATGTTCATAGTTAATCGTTAAGCGGTAGCTAGTTGTCTCTTTCTTGAATTTTCAGAGTCGATTTACATGTTTACTAAAGGAAGGTAACGTTAGCAACAGATTTTTATAACGGAACTACGTTTTGCTTTCACCAGGTAAGCTTTCAAAAAAGCATAACAGCGGGATGAGTGGTACCGTGAAGGAGTGATTACATTTTTTTTCTGAATAATATACAATACAGTTTCACTGACGGGTGGTCTCAACTAGTTTCAGAAATGCAATATAAAACTGACTCTTGTGAAGTAAAAATTGTGCATGGAACTTTGCGCCTGCTGTGACCTCAGTCATAGGTAAAATGCCTGAGGTCAAAAATGGTTTCTGTTTGGAGACTATAAGCTTGCCATAACACAACCAAGGTATTGCGAAGTTATACTTGGCTGGGTTTCGTGGAAGGCTTAATAATCATTGAAAAAAGCATGAGTTTTAAAGACATGAATTTTGAGGTAAAACTGCACTTACTTTCTAAGGTTCATCAAAAAAATTCCAGAAAATCATAAAGTATTTTTATGCCACAAAGAAGTACAAATATGACGCCAAAATACTATTGCTTAATTGAACTGTAATGTGTCCGGTCACAGTAATTTATGACCGTTTTTTGCCGGTGTTCCAAGCCCTTCCATAAATTATAAAGTTTGTCGCTTAGCGAAGAACGCCGAGCATTTAACATTTTTTATCGACAGACTTGTTTGAAATGATACGTTTTTTACATATCGGTAACGCAAAGTTTTCTAGTTTATTAGAATTAAAGATGCGCAAAATTTAAGATATAAGGGGCATCAGCATGCGGTGCATTAATCTGAAATTCGTGGAACGATAGAGAAGCAATGCCGCCCTTATTATTTGCCCACCATAATTGTTACTAGGCATGTCTAACTTACAATAAACAGGAAATGCTTAAAGCAGTAGAAATAACCACGCTGCTTGACCAGCCTGTTTCCTCCAAGAAAGATTTTATCCATATGAAGCATGCAAACAAATAGGTGGCAACTGATCAACCATGCAAATGTGCAGATATTCATGCAAAACGTGGTTTCACTTCTTTCAGTTCACACCTGCTTTCAACTCACAAGTCCTTACGACATTTGTAATGTCGAAGCGCGACAATACTTTTGAACACAATATTCAGTTAGACATTTTAATTGCGAGAAGTGGTCCGTCTTTCTTTCTAAGTTATGCAATTCAATCAACTTCGACTAAAGGTAAAGACTTTTATTTCAAAGCGAAACTGCTGGCAAGCTTTGAAATTCCGTTTGAACACCACCTGGGCTGCAACAATACCTCACTGCTCTGGTTGCATTCAGTCACTTGTCATTCTGCACCGTCTCAAACCACATGTGCTCGTATTCTGCAAAATCGGCACCGCCGTGCGCCGACGCCGATTCTCACAAATGCATCTGAGCAGTCGCGTCCTTCGGCAACACGCGCAGTCCTTGTTTGCGGTTTTTCGTATTCGTCGCGCAACCCCAGGAATGGAGGTTGACCGCACGCGCGACCCCATCGGCCGAGCGAAGAGCAATCCTACGCGAAAAGCAGATCAGCGCCGACAGGCGCAAGAATCCTTGAATCACTAACTTCTCTAGTTTCGACAAAGATAGAAGGATTCACTGAATTATTGTATTCTTGTGGCAGTGACACCGACCCTTGCCATTTTTGCCCCTCTTTAACACACAGTTTCGAATATTGCTTATGGGGTATTTTCTTATTTGCTGTAAAAAAATATTTGGGAAAATTTTCACGTCCGTCGCCAAGCCGGTGGATCTTTATGCAAAATTATTTCATGTAAACACTGCGCAGCAACAGAAAGTCGTGTTCCAAGTAATATGGTCGGTTTGTAGCTTTGGTGCACTTTTTTCGCGTTATTTGTTGTAAAGCAAAATCCTTGCCTCCATATCGGACAATAAACATGAAAGCTTGACTGCTTAAAATGTGAGCAACTGACCCTGGACGGTTTCAAAGAGCAAGCTAACAAGAGGCTCTGCAATAAGGAGATTAGCCAGGAGACACGATCCTGAGATACGTAACAAAGCCCTTTCGCACAGGTGATGACAGAAGCTTTAGTACGAACAAGAGGAATTAGCATGCACGCGTCATCAACACTCATATGACAACATGCGTTTCCGATTTGAGCCTTTACACCACCCCCAACAGTGACGTTGGTTTTGTTCAAAAGTTGCGCTTCTGCGTTTTGTTCAAAGCTGCAATAGTGCCTGGAAAACGTTGCATTCACAAACGCTGCAAACTTTTGCTTGCAAGCGTTTGTTTCAGATAACTTCTCTCACTTGTGGCAGGTGCGTTGTAATGATAAATCTAGTTACATTGTTTACACAACAGGCTTGTTTCTTGACCGAGGGACGTTGGCTCTGCCTTAATCAAGCTGGCAATGGAAAAGGTTACAACACAAGAAACGATTTCCCAAGTCCTTTTCACAACAACAGTGCACCTTTCTTTTTCAACATCGTGGATCGCAGTTTCAAAGTCGTGTTTACATTTAATCGAGCTCTGACGGTCGAATTGCAAACCTGGATGAGGTAACATAAAGACTTTAGCATGTCCTTGGTGTATCTGAAATTGATGTCACAGACCTCAAAGCAGGATTTGAATGAAAACGACATCGCAGACATCAGCATAAATTATTTCTTTTAAATATGAAACTCACATTTCGTTTCTTAAGGCTCGGTTGTGGTGGTGGTTTTCACTTGTGCCACTAAAGAAATTGAGGCCGTGTAAAAACTTTCACACAAATGAGAGTGACTACAGCGCGAAGGAGGGGAGCAGGGTAAAACAAAATGTTTTTATTTCTGGAAGAAACCTACACCAGGGAAAGCCTCTCTTCGGAGTTGTCACCGGCAGTATAACCACGAAGCAACATTTATTTCAATGGAAAAAGTAGTTTACGTGTCTTGTCATTAGCTACACCAGATGCAAACCACATGGAGCAAGGCGATAATGTATCATCCAGCCTGGTGTATACTTTGCATCCATCACGCTACCCCGACCAATGAAGGCAATCAAACTTGTTCGAAACGAAAAACGCTTTTTCTTCTTTTCGTGACTTCGCCATCAGCCACGCTCCTAAGACGAAGCAGGTAATTGCATCATTTTTCCACCCGTGCCTTTAACAAGTACCTGGAGAACAACAACGGGCTGATTGGAAAGCCTTTGTTTTTTACCTTAATGGCTTTGATCACCACGCGTTGATCACCGCCGCCATGCTTCGCGTTTTCCCAGATTACTTTGCGGTTGTTTGCACCTTTCACGCGCCATTAAACACAATCGAAGTCGAAGCGACGAGCTTTTCCTTCATGAGAACTGGACCTTCTCCTTGTCTTGACACGAACACTGCCAGTAAAATTATGAAATAGACTTATGTCTGGACAGATGCCAATCATTTCAAACCCCTGCCAATGTGGGAGAGAGGATGCAGGCGTCATCGCGCAACGCAATCGACCCAAATTGTGTTACTGTTGACCGTGAGTTCGCGCAGAAGAGAGGTGTGAGAACGTTTGACATTTCAAATAACCACTGAAAATATATTGTTCGCACATTTTGTGTTGATCTGTATGCAGAGCATGCTTCCTTCGCATTTGACGTGATTTTACGGATGGGGTCGGGATTTTGTTCAAGTAGTGCATGATTGTTGTCAGGAACAAAACGCATGCTAAGTTACCATAGGCTTTTTATAACTTGTCGATGAGAGAAGGTTTTCTAAATCTTCCACGTGAAACTCTGCGAAATGTCAGTGATTTCAGAAAATGGAAACAAATAGGAAGTGTTTTTAGAAAAAAAACTGATAAACAAAAAAGCTTGAAAAGAATATAAATTTTGTTCGATGAAAGAGAACTGCATATTTTTGAAAATAGACAGTCTATCAAATAACATTTATAAATGTTGTCAATCTGCGCTATCAATACATTGATGTCATCTTTTTGTTGCAAAATACAATTAATGACGATTTTATTTAATTAGTGGAAACACAGAAAAGTTCAATGACCAAATTTTAAGGATCGAACACCAACTTCTGCTCAATATGTTTAAAAAACTTGAGAAAAACATGTGTTGTACCCAAACCTAATGCGTTTTTTTTCTAATTTACGACTAATGTTCTTTCAGGAAAACTCTTCTGCTACATAATGGTGCGCAGAAATTTCGGTTGATAAAGTTAGTAGCGCAATCTGGATACAAGTGAAAATAAGCTCCTTTGCGATGTCACATATCGGAAATTTGCAAGAACAGCGCTATACTTGGTTTGCTTTGTTTGAACAAGATTGTTCTTGAAATAGACTTTACTAAAGCATTTTGAACTATTTTCTTCAAAACCTCCAATGACTTAACCTTCTGCAGGCAGCATAAGAAAAATTAATCACCTGTTTTCAAGCGGTGGTTATCGCCTATCTGGAGCACGATAGACAGGTAATTGCTATGCATTCTGTTTTTGTTTAGTTAAGCTACGCATTTCACTTATGTATTGGTTGAAAAAATGGCAGCCAACAATCTATTAAGCATTAACAAATGAAAATGAGTTTTTGCATTTGACGATAAAATTTTTGTTTGTTTCTTTGACCACTGCGTTGACGTTGATAAATTTCCTTATGAAAAAAGTTGTTGCAAAGAAATTAAGCAGAAACTATTGAAGTGTCATTGTATGTATTCAGTTTTTCTTTAAAGGCCTTTTGCTGTGATTCGTAAGCAACATTTTCTTTGAAGCGTGGCACTTGATGCAAACAAATGTAGGTATTGTTCTTAGTGTTGCAGTCATTGGGTCTGTGTGGTGAAAACCAATTGGTTGTGGCCTTTGGCTGCGCGAAAGCGCGTTAACGTTTTTTGAGTGAAGTTGTCATACGCAATGTTGAAAATCGTGTGCGACTGTGCTTCGTTTTCAGGCTAATAGGAAGCATTTTGGCTTAAAATAAAGACAATTTTGAATTCATCGAAAACGATTGCGTTTGTTGCTTGGACGTGATTTTTGCACTTATATTTATCAATATCGATTTTGCAAAAATGTTTCTAGTTCTTTAAGTGGTTTGCACGTGCAGTCAGCACCGAGTTTGCCAAACGCTCTAAAAGTAATAGTTCCGAAGACAGACATCCGGGACATTAGACAGTAATTGCGTTTTGAGAAAAAATTTAACATTACGGTCTTAATTGGAGGAAAACCGATATAAGGTTTGAAAGATGTTGCTGGTCTTTGCATTCACGTGACATCGGTAAGTAGTTCTCTATATACATACTATTCTTTTCGATTACCTATGAAAACTTTTTCCAATTTTGTGCAGATAAGAGGTTTGGTAATTTACTAAAATAATACCAACCTCGACTTCTCAGGCTGTGTGTTTAGTCCTGCCGCCGAGTGGCAAAATACTTGTTTTTTTTAAACCACTGGGTGGCATCAGCGACTGTTTTGAATGCTTGGAGCCTTGGCTGAGTGCAAATATGGAATTGCTATGGAATTGTGGAAATGTGAAACATCTGCTCCATTGTGCCAGTTCTGAACGGTTGATTTTCATTGTAATATGCAGTTAAACAAACAAAGTTTGAAGTACAGTGCATGAATATGCTCCTGAGTTAACCTCAACACCTAAGTGTGAATTATTTTGCGGTTGCAAACACAGGAAATTGATAAGTCACTATAGGTCAAAATTTGTAAATTGAAAAGGCAAAATTTCCAGTTTTTAGGTCACAAAATTGGTTGCCCTAGTAATTTTACTAGAAAGTGGGAAATCCTCCCTGAACTCATGAAATTCCTCCCTGGGGAGGAAATCCTCCTCTGATGGGAACCACTGCTGTAGACTAAGGTACTTTGATAAAACAAGATGAAGAAAGATGAGACTAAAAATTAAGAAGTGTAATGAATCTTAAATCACCGCTATGTAGTTGAATTAACAAAACCCAGATCTTCAGAAGAAAAACCCAGAAAAGCATTGAAAACGTTCGTTTAGGGGCAAACACCCCAGGTCTAGCCCCACTGGTCAAATCATTTTGAAAGTACCAAAAAGGTAACGCAACCTAAAGAACAGGTCAATGTGATGTAATAGCATCTTTTTTAATTTCCATTTGTGTCAATACAATCAAGCAATATCTGGATATTGCTGTGATTTCGCCTCATTGCTTGAGTGGGCCTTAATGTTGCAAATAACTGTAAAATACTTCAATTTCCAAATCACAGTTTAATGCAAGGCCTACGAGAAGGGGCACAAACGGTAGGTTACATTGTACCCGGGACCGGGTAGGGGCGGATGCAAGGGGGGCGATTGGGACGAACAGCCCTCCTTAACCTTACGAAATTAACCTTATTGAACATGATTTTGTACAGTTCGGAAAACAACACTCGCAGTATAAGGCCATTTTTCCGTCCATTTTTTGTCACAGCAGTGTTGTGAATGTGAAGTATACTTCATGTCTCTCACAGTAGTGAACCCGTGAAAAGACTTGACTGCCAAATATGAGTGAAATCGCCCCCCCCCCTAACCTTACTGGCTGGATCCGCCCCTGGGCCCGGAAGGATGACACGCGCTAAGTTTTTCTGTAATCAGGTCCAAAATTGACGGTCGCTTGCTTTAACTGCAGCGCTGGCAGCTATATGTGAAAGTCTTAACATGGTAGCTGTTTTATCTATATTCTGATTAGTATACAAACAAGCTGTACAACTTTGGTACACGAAAAGCGGAAGTGCTAAATAGCCTTATAATAAATACTACGGCCAAAGCAAACGATACAACTGACATCTTGCAAACGTTTCGATAACAACTGTTATCATCTTCAGTGCATAGCAATAGAACTGAAGATGATAACAGTTGTTATCGAAACGTTTGCAAGATGTCAGTTGTATCGTTTGCTTTGGCCGTAGTATTTATTATAAAGCTGTACAAGTTTCGACGAGGATCCAGACGCTCGGGGGTCCCGGTATCGGTCTTTTTTACTCCCTAATAAAATTTCTCTCAGAGGCCCTGGTCTGATGTAAAAGCTTTCAACTGAAAACTTTCGCTTAATTGCTTATGGCAAATTGACTAAAATAGTGGCAAAATATTCTATGCATATCATCAGGGGTGGATATTAGGGGGAAGCGAACGAGGCGGTCGTCTCGGTCACCCTTTTGGGAGTTTTCAATTGAATGCTGAGTTTTTTCATCGTTTTGTTAAAAAGTTTATTGATCACTCTGGAGCCACATTTAGTAAATTCTGAAGCAAATCTATGCTTGTCAAAATAAAGCAAAAATTATGTGCAAATGTGTCAAAAAGGGTCCCTCAACTATAATGTGTCGACAAAGAACAATTTAAAAGCAAATAACTTCAAACAATTTAAAGTGCGAAATGGACTTTCACGTTGAAGCTAATTCCCAGACAAATTGAAAAAGTAAATTTGCTTTCAGCGAATCAGATTTGCGTAAAACATGTGTAAAATACAGGGCCCGCTTTCTAAGATTTTGCCTCGGGCACCTAAATTCTAATATTGCATGTAATAAAAAACAAATTTGACACAGCGGACCGTGGTGCCTCAAAAAAAGCGGGGCCCGTAGCAATAACTACTATTGTTAATCCGGCACTGTGTCTACCCAGTCTTCACATGAATTCTCTATATTTGGCATTGCACAAAAACTTTCCTGCTGGTGATGGTATGATACCCAAATACGAATAGTGACGCTGCGTGTTCTCTAACCACGAGAAAATAAGATTGAATCCTTCGCTGCGTTCAGTTAACAGTTTACTGCTACAATAACGATGAAATTGTTGCATGCATTACTTTTACATTATATTTCACGAAAGATGCGAAGAATAAGCATTTTTTCGAGGTAATGATCACTCTATTACAGACATGAACAGAAAAAATCGAGTTACAGGAATTAATCCAATTATGAAAATTCAACATCACCATCAGAGCTGGATTTAGCTGATGCAATGCCCTAGGCTAATTCACTTGTCAGGCCCCCCTCCACCATTGTAACGAGTTGGGAAAAATGGAAAAGCGGTGATTAATTTGTGCAAAGTCAAAAGTGACCATATGGACGCTCTCCAAGTATGCTTAATAAAAGATTTCTCATTCGTCACTAGAGTGCCTCACGATAACTGCGTTTGTTGCCTTCAACGTTTTGGATTTGTGGGGTTTGTGGCACGGTTCCACGGAATCGTGGAATCGTGCTTGGCTGGCGGGAACAGGATTTTTAATTTCCACAGGAGAACTAACCGAAAATGTTACGGTTAAATATTTGGCCAAACATATTGCTACGTATTTCAAACGTTTCCTATTTATCCTTATCTCTGCTCAACAGATATCATCCGAAATATACAATTTCCTAATGAAAAACACGCTGCACATGTGTGCTGCGACGTAAAGGCGTTGAAGCACAAGGGAGTGAGGATCGCGTTGCGACTCGCTTACCAAGGCTGTGAAAATCTCGCAAGTATGCCGTTAATCATGAGCAGCAGTTGCTGCGCCTTCCGAAATACGCCACGTAAAACGCACCCAACTGGTTGCAAATGCTGGATTCGCGATTCGCGTGTTTGTTGCCCTTTCAGACAGCAAGGAATCGAACGCAACGAAACCGACGCGTGGAAGGATATGAACTTCCCTCATGCTGTCATTACTGAAAGACGTGTTAAAAGCAACAATCATTGAATCTCGTAAAAACAGAATATAGCACGCAAATAAGTTCTATTTGAGTCGTCACAATAGTTGGTTCATGATGCTCGTCTTGATGTTCCGAATCCTGTTTTCTGCAATGTTTTCGTCCGACTCATGGTAGTAGGCCTACTTTTGACTGGGTAGATACGTCTCCACACCGATGTCCTTGTGTTGGTATTAATCAGCTTAATCACTGGCACCTGTTGCTTCTGTCTGGGAATGATACTAAGCAATTGGTGCAAAAAAGAAAGTAATTGATGCAAAAAAATGATGGGTGTTAACTTTTTTATCGCATGCTATTCGAGCAGTAACGCAATCAGAATGAGGCCGAAAAGGCCATGCCCCCCCGAAAAAAACTTGCTAAGATTTTTATTGGTGTTTTATATCAATTTTCATCTGTCAGAAAATAACCGGAAGGAACAGTCTGACTCTAGACGACGTCAGTGACTGACGACGTCTTTGACTGGTCCCTCCCGAATGAAATTCTTAGCTGCGCTGCTGCCTTTGAACCTCGTTGGTTGCGGTTGCTTACTCGAGCCACTTTCATATCTTTTACTCATGCTCAGAATCTGTAAGCAAATAGTGCCAACGCCACGCGTTACATAATACGTTGTTGAAAAATTTAGCGTTGCAGCATTAGGTGCATAATGAAAAAATAAACACTATTGTGATAAGCCGGGTAAGTTTTTTACTTTGGCATTCAGAAAACACTTTGGCATTTCTTCTGGTGGACCCCAGATTTTTCACAAGGGACCCCGCTAAGAACTACTGCGTTAGAAGAACCTGGCGCTACCAACACGAAATCTGATTAGGTGAATAAAACTAAATTCCATAAATAGTTAAGACGTGCACTGTTGACGAATTTTTATCGAACTTATCTTGTAGCGGCAATTGACTCTATGCGTATGCCGCAGTTTGCTGGAGGCACCGTTGGATCTTGAGGTAGCTTAAGCCCACTAAGCCCATAGATCAGGGGTGGCCAAACTGCCGCTTGCGAGCTGTATGCGGCTCTTCAAAACTTTGCATGCGGCTTTTGAGCTTTCCGAAAATCTATTTATTTGTTTTTTATTTCTGTTGCAAAGTGTAGAAATATTGTAAAGTGGTGCTTTGGTAGCTAGGGTGCGGTACAGTATTACTTCTGCAAGTCGTTCCAAAAAGAATTATGATGTCACAGAAGCGTAGATTACAAATAAATTCGTGTTTTTAGATTTTTGTGTTGCGGCTCTTTGTAACTCGGGCTTTATGATATGCGGCTCGTGCATAGAATAGGTTTGGCCACCACTGCTATAGATAAATCCAACACTGATTACAAATTCGTCACAATCGGATCTACTGAATCGTTTGCACATTTAAGGCTCACACCGAAAGAGGAACCTAATTTTCAAAAACAGCGTTAACTTTTTTTCAGAATATGGCGGTAATGCTATGCCGAAGAGTGGTGGTTACTCAGAGTAACAACAGTGTCGTTGTTTTGTAGCGCCATAGCGGCAACATGACTATTAATCGACTTGGCTTGAGCATGAATTTCCTGCACAACACAGGCTTTCTAAGCAAAATAGCTTGGAATTGATACTTGAGACCATACAATTAGTGATACGTTCACAGGTTAATTAGTGATAAATTCGCAGGTGCATATATAGGTTGAATTCGTATTGAAGAATTTAGAAACGCTGAGACCAACTATGAATAGTGTTGCAATTCAACCGCTAAGTTACGCATGGTTAAATCCTGAGCATGACCCTACACTGCAAACGATGATGGGTCTGCATTTATAGAGTTCTACCGACGTTATTCCTAGCTTCACTTTAGCCTGGAGTGGCGAACCCTGACAGGGCTTAAGCTATGTATCAAACAGTTTCATTCACAGGCAGAATGCTGAACCATGCAAGGCAGTCTGTCACGGTGTGGAGAACCGATGGATAGGTGCTAAATATTTCCCCACTCCGGCAGACCGTTCGCGTCATTTACACAGTAACTATAGCGATTTCAGGGAGTGGTACCAGTGGAAGGCGTTGCTGTGGACACATTTGTGTAGGAGAGGCCTTGCATTGGGTCTACCGCAAGCGCAGTCATGCGGCAATCACTACACATGAAAAGAAGCTGTTATCACGTTTCTTAACGGAAGAGGGTGGACGATGCTTTGGTTCCTTTTCCGTCACAATGGTCCCCAAAAACATATATTTATTTTGAAACAAGCCTGGCTATGAAAAATATGCAAGAACCACTTTTTGACAAACTGAGACCGGAACCGCATACAAACATTTTGCTCCTGGTAGGCTAACGTTAATTCTTGTTTAACAAGTTCACGTCTGATAGACAGTGAAACCCTGCAGTGAGAAACGTTGGTAAGTCTTCTTGAATTTGTCGTTATAAAAACTGTTTCACCTACGCGTGCGAAAGAACCTCTAAAAAATCCAAAGCGATCCCGGGCAAGGGTTAGGATCACTGAGTTGCCCTGTCATCAACAGAACCGCACTTTACGCCTCCGAATGAGTCGAAAGGAAAGGCGTGGCGAAGGACCGCGCCCTGGATTTGAACAAAGGGCCCGTTAAAAAATTAGCGGCAGTCACCCCGTCAGCTATCCGCAGCTAGAG